>Ga0247831_1005035_pt1 | contig 16944 bp, 17 predicted proteins | sample LaCruzMarch2015__9_FD_192406 | JGI IMG/M metagenome (GOLD analysis project Ga0247831, IMG submission 192406) | Freshwater microbial communities from meromictic Lake La Cruz, Castile-La Mancha, Spain - LaCruzMarch2015_1m | ecosystem: Environmental > Aquatic > Freshwater > Lake | place: Spain... | reverse complement strand
GTTACATGTCGAGCTCGTCCGAAGAAGTAGCAGCAGCAAACGAACATCCCCTGGAGAGTTCTGCTATTCGCCATGATTAGCCATGAGTAACCACTGTTCAATTATTGGACTCGACGATGGTGACGTTTTGGCGGGCCGCAGTCTCAACAAAAAAATTGGAATGGGCGAGGCGACGGTTCACTCATCCTGGTTCTCGATTTATTATTTGGACCATTAATACTCACCATGTGGCCATTCTCCTCCAACTCAGCATCATCATCAGCTATTATTACAAATCGTCTCGACGCTCTACGTACTGCCGAATCCAAATTGCTGGAGTACGCCAAATCACGGTTCCTGAATTCGGCTGACTCGTCTGAATCTAATATTCGTTTTGAGTTATTTGACACACCGATTGACATTCCATCTGTTATTCGTCGTCATGATGATGCAAGTGGTCCCGGTAATAGTGTTGCAATGGTAATTCCAGAGTTGTCAAATAATGAAGACTTACAAAAATTTACCATCCACGGTGTCAAGGTGACGAATGATCAACTTAATGATAAATCACTTCCGCCACCGTTGGTACTCTTGCATGGGTACGCCAATGGATCACTGTACTTCTATCGGAACTTTATGGGATTATCCAAATACTTTGGTACCGTCTATGCATTAGATATGCTAGGCTGGGGATTAAGTTCACGACCAAAGTTTGATTTGATATCGTCTCCCTCCTCCGACCTTCCATCATCATCATCAGATGATGTTGATTCAACGATAGCAACAAGGAATGCTGAATCATTCTTCGTGGAATCACTCGAATCATGGCGGGTTAAACACAATCTATCCAAAATGACATTAGCAGGACATTCCATGGGTGGATACATCGCCACGGCATATGCCGAGCGGTATCCAAATCGTGTACATAAATTGATACTCCTTTCACCCGTGGGCGTGCCACATCCACCCAGTATCGAAGAGCGGCGTACGATGATGTCAAATTTACCATTCTACGTACGTTACGTGTTTAAAATGGTACGATATCTCTTCGATTCTCGGGGTATAACACCCGGTGACTTTTTACGTTCGCTACCGTTGTATAAAAGTCGTGAATTCGTCGATTCGTATATTAATCGACGTTTGCCCGCAATAACAGATGTAGACGAACGTTCAGTCCTGGGAGAATACTTATATCAAAATTCAATGTTACCCGGAAGTGGAGAGTATTGCTTAACGGATATACTTACTAGTAGTGCACATGCAAGAGTACCGTTGGTCGAAAGGATACCACATCTTGTTCCTGCTGCTGCTGCCGGAACCAGCGATGGATTAGAGATTCACACAATTTATGGTGAGCGTGATTGGATGGATTATACAGGTGGGTTTGATGCGCAGCGATTATGTAATGCACGTAGATTGGAGTGGGAGACTAATGGACGTGTTGGTGAACCTCCACCGAAAGTGTTTGTGCATGGTATTCAAAATGCTGGTCATCTTCTCATGCTTGATAATAATGAGGAATTTAACTTTGCTGTTATTCAAGCGGCAAATGGGAACATAGATAATGAAGGAGGAGGAGGAGGAGGATTCAGTAGTAGATTGAAGAAAACGAGAGGAGAAAGTGGTGTCAGTAGTAGTGATAGTCATCTATTTTTGAATGAGGTGAGTGCGGCATTGTTCTTTCGTGGTCCGCGGTGGAATGTTAAGAGTGAGGAAAAGGATGATGGTGATGATAGTAGTGAGGAGAAGAAAGTAGATTCGTAGAGAAGGAGCTGTATCACATGATGAGGAGTGTCTAGAGACTGATTGTGTAACAGATTGACTATAGGATTGATGAAATAGCGTTTGTTATATGTTGTAGTAGCTGTATGTTAACGGTTACTGCAGAAGTTGAGGGGCTCTTTTTGGCCTATTTTAAACTGTGTCGATAATTGAAACTGTCTTCATACAGATATCTCATAAAAAGTAATTCGAGGAGGCATCCGTCGCAAGTTCAAGCAGATTCACAGCTCTTTATATACCCTACATCCTGTGGTAGCTGGTCCACGCGGTCAGGCTCCCAGCCAGGCGACAAACACGGTCAGGTTCGTCGCGATCATCCCATACAACGAACCGAGCGAGCCAAAGTTTTGTCTAATCATCTACGCACTTTGGCATTGCCCAGGTGGTGGTGACGTAGCGTTAGTGCGTGGGCGACCCGCCGACAGGTTGCAGGTCAGCGCGATCAACAACGAGGAGGAGCCCTTCGGGTCGTCCGTCGTCGACCCTATTGCGAACGGGTACGCGCTAATTGCGAGGAGAGCGCGGCGCCCTGACCACGAAGCACGTTGTGCACCATCTCCACGGCCGTGGGCGACGAAAAACCCAGGATCTTGTAGACGCGGGGCGGATCAGCGAACATTGATTCGTGTACGCGCTTCGGCGTTAGCATGAGGCCTAATGCCGACGGCGCGTTGATGAGCTGAAACACCCAGTGCGCTGTTGTCGCCGACATAATCGACCTTAACAAATATCACGACCATTATTTTCACCAAAAGGACCCTTCGTGGTCTGGCCGCCTCACCTTCGTCATTTCCCCTCCCTCCCCACACATAAATCCAACAATGAGCTACTACGGCGGTGGCAGCGGCGGTGGAGGAGGATACGGTGGTGGAGGCAGCAGCTACGGCGGTGGCGGGTCCTACGGCGGCGGCGGATATGGAGGAGGCGGGGGCCTCGGCGGAACATTGTCGAATATCGACTTTGCCAACACCGCGCTCACCCCGTTCGAGAAAGATTTTTACATCGAACACCCCGCCGTGACCGCCCGTCCCGACTCCGAGGCACATGCGTGGCGTGCATCCAAGCAAATCGTGGTCACTGGGGCGGGCGTGCCCAAGCCGTGCTTGACATTCGAAGAGGCGAGCATGCCCGAATATGTACTCAGTGAGGTAATGAAACAGGGATTCGATAGGCCCACGCCGATACAGAGTCAGGGATGGCCGATGGCATTAAAGGGTAAGAATATGGTGGGCGTGAGTGCTACGGGGAGTGGTAAGACGTTGGCGTTTCTGTTACCGGCCATGATCCACATCAATGCGCAGGTGAGTTAGTGTTATAAGTTTTGTGCTGATCTGGAGGAATCACAGCCTTTCGAGGTTGATTGGGGGGGGGAGGGCATTCTTCAACGGCTTGCTTACCTCGAATTTTGATGGGTGTCTCGATTGAAAAGGGGGGGGGGGTGTCGTGTAGGATAGATGTATGTCGTATCATTTTAAATGATGCGGATGCGTTGCAGGGGGCCAGCACCCCCGACACCTGGTCCTCTTATTTATCATCAAATTGCGGAGAGTCTTCTATTTCATCGTCAAATGTGAAGACACTCTCGCTGCCAAGAGAGGAGAGAGAGAGAGTGCGGTTGTTTGTGATGGGAGCTAAGTCCACGGACATCGGAAAGAATCATCATGAGGACATGATCCAATATTAAGTCTTCACTTTCCGTACAGCAGTCCGCTAGTATCGACTGACAGGCCAAAAGTACCTCAAACATTTGCGATGTCAGTCGTTGGAGACACTCCAATTCATGGGCATAGTAACGTTGAATCTAGAGGTGATCTATATGCGTGGACAACCTGGCATGTGTAACGCTCTACGTCCGACATCAGACTTGGATTGCGTATATCTCGTCGGGGCTTTAATCATAATATCCAAGGAAAGAATGACTTCCTTCCTAGAGAGAGTTGGAGGATATAGATCGTCCCTATATCCTCTGCCGTAGTTTTGATAGCAACTATTGCAGCTTTCTAAATTTGGTGATAATCTAATTATCACTTTATTTTACATAGCTGTTGCTTCAGAACTCGAACCTCTCTCTTGATATTCCTTGATTAGTCCATTAAGCAGTTACGGGATAAGCAATCATTGGCCTCCTACTACTACAACGACGAGTGTGGCCAACGAGCCAACTGATATTGTGAGACTGCCTCGCAAACTCCGTCCTATGGTAAAAAGGGCCCAGCCTGTCCCAAATCTCTTCCCGTCGGGTGCTACCACCGATCTTTTATCGATCGTTTTTCACCTATCTTTATCATGTATGCAAGGGTTCGCTCATATTGATTTCGCTTTTTTCAACCATACAGCAATATCTCAAGCCTGGCGAAGGGCCCATCGTACTTGTTCTTGCCCCCACACGAGAGCTCGCTGTTCAAATCAAGGAAGAGTGCGATAAGTTTGGAGCAAGTTCCGAAATCAAGAACACTGTGGTATATGGAGGTGTTCCCAAGAGTCAGCAAGTACGGGCCTTGCGATCAGGTGTCGAAATTGTCATTGCCACACCCGGACGTTTGATCGATCATTTGGAACAGGGAAATACCAACTTGAAACGTGTGACTTACCTGGTCCTGGACGAAGCTGATAGGATGTTGGATATGGGATTCGAGCCGCAGCTACGCAAGATATGCTCCCAAATTCGTCCTGATCGTCAAGTCCTCATGTGGTCTGCCACTTGGCCGAAGGAGGTGCAAAATCTTGCTCGTGACTACCTACATGAGTTTTATCAGGTGACGGTGGGCTCGCTTGACTTGTCTGGTAACAAGGATGTCACTCAAACAATCAATGTTTGCTCTGACGGAGACAAATACCGCAATCTGCTCCGTTGCCTCAAGGAGAACCTAACGAGCAAGGACCGTGTGCTAGTCTTCGTTGAAACGAAGAAGGGCTGTGATATGCTAACCCGCTCTCTTCGCACGGATGGCTTCCAAGCCCGTGCCATGCATGGCGACAAGAGTCAGGAGGAGCGTGATTGGGTTCTCAAGGAGTTCAAATCGTGCCAAGCCACACTCCTTGTTGCTACCGATGTTGCTGCAAGGGGATTGGACGTTGATGACATCCGGATGGTTGTTAACTTCGATTTTCCCAACGATACTGAGACATACATTCATCGTATCGGTCGTACTGGCCGAGCTGGCAAGAAGGGTGTTGCCGTGTCGTTCTTTGTCAGCGAGAAGAACGGACGCATGGCCAGGGAGATCATTGAAATTCTCAACAGAACTCAGCAGGTTATTCCTCCTGAGCTTCATGCCGCAGTTCAGGCAGGCGGTGGTGGTGGTCGTGGAGGTGGACGTGGTGGTCGTGGCGGTGGCCGCAGATACTAAAATATGAGATTTAGTCGCGTTCTCAATGATATCTTCTTTATGAAGCCTCATAGACGAACTAACTCTCTTGTCCAGAAACCAGTCAGTAGATCTAATTTATATTTTAGAGAAATTACCCACACTTTGCATAGGAGCTACAAACAAAATGGTGTCAGGTATTACAATCATTGACAGACATTCTTGAACATGAAGCACTTTTTGTAAAACATCTACTTTACAAACTCTTGCTGATAGATACCCTGATGCTTGAACATTAAAGATTATTAGGAAGGGATGATTTTCGTCGTAGATTCGGCTTATTAGCACAAATAGTATACAGCTTCGTCTCGACGTGAACTGGATGGATCAACTCTTGCGTTTCACTGCAAGTATACATTTCCTCTTCCAGACAAACTCGACGCCAATCATTATCTTCAGATACAAATTCGATTAGATTCCGTTCTGTGGTGGAGGAAAAAGAACGTTCAATACAAAATATAGGGTGGTTGGTTGAGATTGACGGATCTGAAGGGGTGTGCGAGTAAAAGTTGATACGAAGATATAAACTACGCGTACCTTCGTTATCACATCTCTCTACAATATCACTCCACAATTTGGCACGCAAGCTATTAGAATAGTCACTTCGTAATGGTATCGGCACCACAATAACATCTTCTTGGAACGAGACTTGCTTCTTCTTCTGCGGCAGAGCCATAAGTGTTTCATTCTCATCATCTAGTACAGAGTCTGGAGAGAATGTTCGACGCAGGGATTGGCGGCGTTCTCGTTTCATAACTTCTTGGCGGTTATATTGAAGTGGTTCATGATACCGAGGTATGCAACGAAGATCTTGGACACATAGCTCAGCGACACATACTTCCTGCAGCTTCTTTTGACTGCTTCCTCTTCGAAACAACTTTTGGAACAGACTGCTACAGACTCGTTGCGGAGAAGATGAGGACGATGATGAGCTATTCATTGATGAGGTACTCATTGATAGTTCGCTCGCACTCATCGTCTTCCTCATGACACCATTCACGGCAAAATCTTGGTCACTAAACGCTGCTCTGTTGGACGACGCCATGGTCCACGTTGTGGACTTTTTGGGAAAGCGACTCCTGCCTCCCTCCTCCGGACCCAAACACGTGTGTGTCGTCAGTAAAAGTTCCGTTCCGATGGAAGCGACATCAAACTCGAGTTTTTCAGACAGGCCCTTAAATTTTTCAAGAATAGGAGGCAGTGTCTAAAATAACGCTAGTCTTGAGGTTAACCCTTTGTTGAGTACACAGGCACGTACTTAAGTACGAACCTCAGTCCTTCTACATAGAATGGCAAGGAAGCGACAGCGTCGTCGGCCCGCGGGGGATACTGCCACGGACCATCAAGGTCATCACGACGGTAGTCTTGTCCATCACGTCCATGTCAACGGTGATCGTGTCAAGGTTCATCAGATTAGTGCGCAAGATGAGGGCTTGCTCTACACGCATCGGATCATGGTGAGTCACACACCAAATGCATATCTTTTTTTTTTCTACGATCTCTGTAATTAAATTTCACCCCCGACGGCCTGGCTACGTATACATAATAGGAACGACGAGGTACGAAGCATCGTGGAGTATTAGCCAAAATTGCACACCTTATTACAACTCCATTACGGGCGTGGGGTATGATAGGTCCGTCCACTCCCACTCGACCATCAAATGCCCCTCGTACAAGCACTCGCAATATTCACGGATCTCCTCGGTTACGAAGTGATACATTAACAGCTGCCGAAAAGACATCATTCTTTGGCAGTGGTGGTGGTGGTGGTAGTGGTCAAGAGATTTCACGTCAGTATACAATTATGCCCAAGAAGAAATTTGTAAGTGAAATATTCTTTCGTGCCTGCGGATGGGGATGGTTTTTGAGTATATTATTTTTCTCATAGATGCTCTTTCCTATATACATGCACACACACACACACACACACACACCTACTCCCTCATACACATCACAATCACACCAGAATAACAATTTCCTCAATTGGATTGACAAACATCATATGAACTGTGTCGTCTTCTGCTGTGGGGGTGTCCCCACAAAGCACAATGTCGATTCCAACGTTTACAAACCCGGAAAGCACTTATATGGCTACATCCATTGGACCTTTACAGCATCCTTCATGTCCGTCTTTCTCTCCTTCCTATTAATATTCTCAGCATTCAATGTAGCCTTTGGTGGATTACTAATGCTGGCGGGGAATAGGGAACCTAATTGTATTATGATGGCGGGCGAGCCATTCGGGACGACGCCAAATACTAAATTTAGTGATGCATTTGCATTAAGTTGGACGACCTTTACTACTGTGGTAAGTAAAGGTTGTTTTACCTTTTGTTGAAGGAGTGTTTGCATGAGAGAGAGAGAGAGAGAGGTGTTTGCATGGGGGGTACTTTAATCATCAAGTACACACTCAAACAAATCGTCTCACTTTCTCTCTCTCTTTAGGGTTATGGCATGACGTATACATCTGTTGGGTCAAATCTTGCTGATACTCATCCACGAAAGTGTACATGGGTGGTAACTCTATGCACCACCGAGGCATTCTTTGGCTTACTATTTGCCGGGATGTGTGCTGCAATCCTTTTTGGTAAGGTCAATCGAGTACAATCACACGCGAATTTGATTTTCTCGAATGCGGTATGTCTCCAATATGAGGAAATTAATTTTGATGACGATGATGATGAGAGTGAACGACCTGAATCTCCAAAACCACCCGAGTTTGATTCTCCTCCTCAATTGATGGACGAAGAAAATCAGAGACCGCGTCTCTCTGTAAGGTCACTGGTCAGACCTGTAAGTTTGATTAACCATCGTATCAAATTTCTCCATGTCTGTCTTCTTTCGCTCTGTTCCTTTTTTCATTTTCTAACTCTCCATAATTTACAACATCCTTAGTTCACCGCAACGAAAGATACCAATTTTATTGATGAATTCAATGGATGTCCAGTCCTTAAGTTTCAGGTCGTGAATGAATTTAGCAATCGTGAGGGTTCAGAAATTGTTGATTGTATGATGAAGGTTATTGGTATCAAATTCAAGGGCACTAAGGGACGGGTTACACATAGTCAATACGTACGCGTAAACTTGGTCGACTTTGAACATCCATTTTTAAGTCGAGTTTGGCACGGTGTGCATATATTAGATGCCACATCCCCTCTCTTGACAAATCAAGCGAAGCATCGCATACTTGAGAATAATGGTTCATGGCCAAGCAATTGGTTCGATCCGGATATTATACGAACGAAATTAGAAATTCATGATTTGATCGTAACAGTGGTGGGTTTGTCAAATGTTAGTGCCGTGACAGTACATGCCTACAAACGGTACAAAGTGGGTGATGTACTCATTGGATTTAACTTTGCACCATTGGTCTTTCGTGATTCTGAAACGGGTAAACTCGAGGTTGATTTATCACTAGCAAATGATGTCCGGGAGCAGGTTGGATTTAAGGGTGAGGACTTAGCATTGAAACGTCAACGGTCTGATAGTTTAGATAATATGGAGGACAGTTTACTCCGTCGGTCATCTACGATACAGGTAACGAAATCAAAGTCTGCCGATGCTCTTGAAAATACGAATCCAGCTAGTTCGATACGAACGGTGACCGGGCCCGAAGAATTTGCTGATATGCTCACTGTCGGTAAGTACAGGAAGTCAACATCCAGAAAGGACAGCAGTGATGATGATAATCTACCACCACTACCAATTACAGTCCGAAAACTTAGTAGTACTTCGGAACACGTGTCATGGTGAGTTGATTAGCGAGTGCCTGTAAAAGATTGGATCGAATGGCGTGATCGACTAGCACGTCGCATTCGCCGTATTCGTAGCAGTGTTCGAATTCGCCATCGTCATCGCGGTATTCGTCATCATCATCGGCATGGACGCATTCCTCATCGTAGGTATTCGAAAGGGTTGAGGATTCAACAGTTTCGCCATACCACCAAGTCGTTTCCTCGGACCAAGGGAGGCCCCGGCGGCATTCGACTGCATGTTTCGATGATGATACAGCAGCAATGACGACGCCTTGTCGTCCTTTGCTGTTGTGTTGTTTGTGTTGGGAGAGATAATACTTACCCTATTTATGTAGAGTTCAAAACTGGGGGATGAGAAGTTCGAGTGACAATTTTCTAAATCTTTACTCTTTGATCTAAGTTTAGAGAAATAGAAACTCTTAACCTGATGAGAGATTGGTACACTCCAAATACAGTATTTATTCGGAGATGATTGAAAATAAGGTAGATCCACATAGAATAAGAAATGGTACTAGAGTCTTTTTTTTTAAGTAGGTTCCCTTCTTCTTCTAGTCCAAAAAATATTGCAATTGCACTACTCATCTCGACGAAATACATCTATTTCCCCCCCTAAAATGGGATATAACCAACACTCACTCACAACCTTTCACTTATTCATTCTTGATCAGCTTGATGTCGATTGGGTGCTTCTGCTCTGGTGCCACCCGTGGAGTCATCATACAATAATGGCAATTGTCGTTGTTGTTGATGTTGTTGTTGTTGCTGCTGCTGAGGGGAGTCTTCTAGTATCATTGACGGCAGTGGCGATATGGTAACATATGCCGGTGCTGTTATATCGGTATTCTGATGATGATGATGATGATGATAATAATAGTGCGATGATAGGGGGGAGGAGAGAGGCGATGATGAATGTGTCAACGTAGTAGTATGCTCATCCTCCGCCCGTGGCGGAGCAAGAAAGGCAGGAATTATATCCTCCTCTTCACCACCACGAAACACGGTACTATATACACTACTGCTCATACTATCCACTTGCTGCTGCTGCTGCTGCTGATTAAGGAAACGTAACTGTGTTTCCTGCTCCTGTTGCAATAATACCATTTGCTGTGTATGTCGATATTGCATATCTTGATATTGTTGATAGATGTATTGTTGATGATTGCAATGTTCGTTGGGAAGGAGTTGATGCTGTTGCTGTTGATGCTGTTGCTGTTGTTGCTGCTGCTGGTGATGCTGGTACTGATATTGTGATCCGTCTCCCGATTGATAGGAGTATACACTGCTAGCATCACTATACTGCCGTTGAAGCTGGTGCTGCTGCTGCTGATAATTCTGCAATATTTGCTGAGAGGATGCTTGTTGTTGTTGATAGGATGCTTGTTGCTGATAGGTCGTTCGACTACTACTATTGCCACTATTACTACTTGTAAATCCACGACTTTGATGAAGATGGTGGTGATTAGGGAACAAATATTGTTGTTTTTGTAGTTGCTGCTGCTGCTGTTGCCAGCGACCTCCAGTAGCGTTTGTGTTCTTTGCCCCATAATTGATTCTACCTTGCTGCTGCTGTTGCTTCATAGGAGGGTAATAATGTCTTTGATTCTGATGCAGTTCCTTGTGCTGCTGTTGCTGATGGTGCTGCTGTTGCTGATGGTGACGAACTACCCGAGTCGGTGCTTGTACCACAGTTGGCATAGTAAAGTATGAGCGTGGTCCGTTGTTATGATGATCATCATCATCACCATCAGAACCAACAATTGCTGATGATACAATATTCTTGGGAGAAGCGACTAAATTTAAATCGATAGAAGAATAATTCAAATCCATATTAATCTTCGTGGGAGGCGTTGGCGTGCTCGGTATCCCATCTGGATAGATTGATATTTTGCCCCATTTACTAACCCCCAAACGCAAGTATTTGCCTAGATATAATTCCATGGTGCAATTCCGTAGTACTACTGCTGCTGCTGCTGCAGTAGTACCACCTTTCTCATTGCTACTGTTGCTGCTAGTGATGGATGATGATAATAACACCTTACGGAATAAATCAATCTGTTCATCACGTGCTCTCACTGAGATCGAACCACTTTCATCCCCGACCGTGACTTCGGCAACTAATACATGCGATCCATCCACGCGGTACTTATTCACGACTATATCGAGTTTATGTACCAGAAGACATAGATTGAACCCATCGCGCGGCGGTTGGAGACGACTTGGATGATAGGGACGCGGTGCTGTTGTTGTTGGAGGGATTGGAAATAGTTGTGGTTGCTTGGTCGTGGTACCTGTAGCAGCAGCAGAGGGAGGAGCGGCGATGGGACGGACGTTCGAATTAGGGACCGTCCACGCATTCGCCTTCGCGACTGCAGTTGCTGCATCCGGCACGTTGGTGTTGCCGGAAACAACCGTGGTATCGAATGTCGCTTCTTGCTCGACGACATCGTACTCCTCCGCGACGACCGTGGTAGTCGTATCTTCGGTACGATTAAAGTCCTCACTAGAAGAGGTGTCAGAGGTGCTGACGGCGATGGTCGTCGTAGTCGGATTATGCTCCCGCTTTGGCTTGGCAAGTTCCAACTCTAAACGTCCTTGGTGTATATCGTACTGAGACAATATCAATTTCTCGATGGTGACATACTTGGCTCGACGTAGTCCGTAAGCAGCAGTCGAGGGCGGCGCCATGATTGAGATGGAGAAGGTTTCACAAAAGCTCAATGATGAAATTCAACAAGAACGTTTGAGCTGACCTTGTGGTGGGGTGATGGTTGTTTGATGATAAACGATTCGGCAAGAATGATGCTCGGTCCGGCCTTTTTACGCTCGCGACGAGGATCAAGGATTGAGCATTATTTATTTAACATAAAATCATTATGCATGTGAATGAGTTTATGATTTTAATGCTCCTCTCCACTTCTTCCTTTCAATGAAACCTTCTATGCAGTCGTTTGATACACGTAATCGTCCGGTATTTCTCTCATCTAGCGTCGCCACTATATCATACTCATCTTTCAAAAGCTGCTTGATAGCTGGGAGTAGCATAGGTTTCTCATCATCTGATCTTTTACCTTTCCCAACAATAAACACAGCATCAGCATTGTCAGTTTTTCTTCTTCGTGATGATGTAAGTTCAGTCTCCATAAAGCTTCTTACAGCGATTTTGGCCATGGGTACTGAAAATTGATGGAGGTCCTATAGATGGCATTTGTTGTGGGATATTAATATGACAATACACACGACACTATAAAACCAGTAATTTGGGCTCACCATCATTGTCTTCAGTTTACCATCATTGTCATATCGACGCTTCCATGGCAAAACAGTTTTCTCCTTCACGGCATTTCTATATATACTTTCTGCTAGTGCTGTCTGTTCTGCCCGCTCTAGTGCAATGAGAAGACTATTGACAGTGATGAAATTTGGTTTGGCAGAGTTCATCGATCGTATGTTTTCGTACAATTGCAAAGCCTCGACCCATCTTCCACCTTTTTCACAAGCACTAATTGCGGCATTCAAGCAGAACAAGTTTGGGGGCTCGGTCTTACCCATTTGCTCCACACCATCGATAAGAGGAAACATTGGAATTGGCAAGATGGAACCATCTAAAAATAGTAAAGGAAAAATCGATGCAAGCACACCAAGTGCATGTTGCCATTCTCCTGCCGCTTCGCAAGCACTAACAACAGAGGAGACTGTTTGTACAGATGGTTTCAAATCATCTTCTTTCATTCGCCTCAAGAGAGACAAAGCACACTCCCACCACTTGAGTTTGTGGCCTGTGGAACTAGTCTGCTGATGAATTCTTTCCCTATGTTCGGCTTGATTGCATGCAATAATGGCTGATCGATAGCTAGCCTCATCTGGTTTCACGCCATACATAGTTTCCATGTCGTTCAGTATTTGTACAGCCATATCCGGTCTATAACTTCTCCCACATGCGCTAATGACTGCATTTATAGCCCTCACGCCAACTCCTTTGTCATTCCGCAACCCCCCGTACAGATCAATGAGGTCCAAGGCTTCATCATACTGATCTGCCTTTGCACATGTAATCACAGCATAATTCAATGCACTAGTCGATACCAAGCCAGGACGAGGGAACATTCTCACAATTTCCAATGCCTCTTTCCACATGACTGGTTCTGCCAAAGAGCATACACGTAACATCGCTGAGAGACAGGCGTCATCAACTGGCTCAGCAATCAAGTCAAACACCCTACGTGCTGTCTGGTAGACACGTCTTGAATCGGTGACAGCACCATGATACCTAATAATCGATTCAAATAATGGACCGCCAACGTGAACATTCCTATCATCCACTGGCATCTTAGTTAATATACCTTCGAGTAGAGCAATTTTCTTAGTATGGGATAATTCAGTGTCAATCGAATTGGTAACAGCATAAACCAATCTATTATATGTCCTCCTTGTTGCAGAAAGATCTTTCGATTGCATTTCATAATACAGATACAGTGCCTCACGATGTAATCCCTGTTTTGACAATACTGATATAACCCCATCATAACAAATAGCATTAGGTGGTGGACATTTCTTCATTTCACGTAGTACTTGAACGGCAGTTCGATAGTCATTCACAGCCTCTGCCATCCATATAACTGACGAGTAAACGTAAACATTGAGTAAAGTAATACCAAAGTCCTCCTCCTTACGTGCCATATTAAGAAGGTGTATTGCAATATCAAATGCTATCCTAGGATCTATACCACCATTTATACTTGTCTTACGACAACGTGTAATGGCATTCACGTAAGTTATAGAATTTGGTCGTATACCACCCACTCTATTACGACGTGTGAGCTTCATTTCCTGTATAAGAGATAATGCATCGTGTGGGCTAGCACATGATAGGACAGTATTGTAGCTTATTACATCTGGGCGAATTATAATACTATTGGTTGTTGATGATATTATTGTATCATCAATGCCATTTGTCATACGATCGAGTAAGTCACGTGCACCATCATAATCTCCAGCATTGGCATACACCAATAGGACAGTATTGTAAGATACAATATCAGGAAATGGACCATTAATGATCATACCTTTTAGAACTATAGATGCCTCCATTTGTTGATTATGGTGTTCATCATTTCTGGCTAATGACAGTAGATACAAATTCATCATTTCAGTAGTAATAGCTGTTGTTGTTGTTGTTGTTGTTGTTGTTGCTGCTGCTGCTGTAGTACTATTAGTTGTCATTACCGAATTATTTTCATTCATCATACTTATTATCAATTTGGCCCTTGTACTATCACCAGCATTAGCAAATGCTTTTAGTAATGGCAGGCATAGCTCTGGAGTAATAGGTCTAATTACTTTTTTAGTACTCCTACCATCACCATCATCACCACCACCACCACCACCACCATGGAGTAAACTGTCCAAGAGGGAGAATGCAACATTCATTTGTCCAGCAGTAGCGCATGCTCCCAACACATATGAATATGTCTGTTCATTTGGTTCTGGACCGTGCTGTATCATCCGTCGTAGTATTGATAAGGCACATTGCCATCCATTATTATTATTGTTGTTGTTGTTGCTATTATTAATATTGTTATTTATTGACTTGGAACAAGTTGCAATAACAACATTGTAAACATGAACTGTTAATATAGGTTGTTCCAAATTATCATTGTTGTTGTTGTTGTTGTTGTTGCTGATGGCAGAATATTGTTGTTCAAAATCATTCAATAATGCAATGGATTCAACCATATCATCTATGCCCAATAATATACCTGATAGTATGTATGAATTAGGTGTATGTATATTATACATGTCCTTCATCTCACTTAGTAATGATTTTAGGTAGGTACTATTCCGATAGTTGGATGTAGTTAATATTGTTATATTATTATTATTATTATTATTAGTACTATCATCATCATTCGTTGTTGTTGTTGATGATGTTTTGTCTTGTGGATGTCTTCCTTTTCCCTTTTCAGTTTGCAAGGAAATTGTTGATGATGATTTTGACAGCATTTTTCTTTTTGTTACTGTTATTGGTGGTGGTTTAGCAATAGCAGCTATAACGGCAGAATAGGCATACATTATTGCATCCTGAGCAGCAGCAGCAGTAGCAGCAGCAGCAGAGGTGGGAGTGGGTTGTCCTCCTCGTTGCCGTCGTTCCATCGAATTGTCATACATGTCATGACAATAGGTACGACAAAATTGTAACATTGTCATATGCAAATAAGGTCTTTGTCCAAGTAACCGTATTATTGATGATGCATCTCTTGGTTTTATACATTCTGAGATGCGTCGTTGTTGCTTTTGTTGCTGTTGTTGCTGCGGTTGGTCATTATCATCATTACTATTGAATACAAGTAACAAATCGTCCATCATAGAATTGAGCAATTCATCAATACTACCATCGATATCATATCCATTATTAACTCGTCGTACCACCACTGTCGTCTTCTTTCGTGGATGCTGTTGTTGAATTATTACATCCTCGAACGATTTTAGAATTTCACGCGATGATAACTCGGATGACAGTTTCGACTCGTGAGTAGTGGTATTAGTCTTATCAGATTTCAAACTCTTCGTTTTTTGCATATACCGTCGTTGGCGTGGATATCGTGAATCGTTCTCCTTGTTGTTGTTGTTGTTGTCGTCATTATCATTATTAGCCACTTGATCATTATTTGGCATCTCCTTCTTCTTCTCGTCGGCCAAGAGAAGAAGTGGTGAGTATGATGTCCGAGCTGTTGATGACGACGACGATGATGATGATGAATGCGTCGATGGAAACAACGGCAATAATGAAGAAGAAGGAGGTATAACGAATGCTACTGCTACTATTGGTGTCATCGTTACGAGATTGATGACAACAACAACATGCGTGAAACGCAAGCGCCGCATCCTGGTAGCTCTGTGCTCTGAGATTCACACATATAATTTTTGGCGGGAATTCGATGTGAAAAAGTACAACTCAAAAATAAAGAGAACAATATGATGTGCAATGATGAGAACTAATATTTTCCCTCGATCATCATCATCATCGTCGTTGCTATTTTCACTGCCATTACTCCTGCTACTACACGTATTTTTTTATTCATTCGTTGTTACAAAGGTAGAAGGCAATGAATGTCGATTGGTAATGGAGAAGAATGAATGGGCAGCGGGGTGTATACCAGCTGTTAACTTTGTTGTTAAATGTAAGTCTTGGGTATTTTTCACTTTAGCTATTTGTATATAGATTCAATTCCGTATCATTTTTTCTTAGTCATGGATTAAAAATTTTTTTTCCTTTTCTACTGTGCAATTCTAGTGGTCGATTGTGGAGATGCAGCAATGTAAGTTCCTTTCATCTAAACCAACAAACGAAAAATCTATTCCGTAAATGATTCGTACACGCGTCAATTTCAAACCTCTCACCATTATCTCCTGCTGTGTATATATTTTGTTTCATCATTATTTTTGTACATTAAGGAATGATTTAACAGTCCGTTTTATTGATGAGAAAGATAAAGAATTGGGTCGAGATTACTTCGTGGCACCCTCTGGTCAATGTACAGCCACGGGATATGGGAATATTAAAACTATTACACCTAGGGGAGGGAATAGTGTATATATGGTTGCCACATGTGATTTATGCGGAGGTGGTAGCAGTAGTAGCAGCAATAGTAGAGCCGGTGGGGGAAGTTTGAATAGTGCCTCCATGCCCATTAATGGACAGGTCACTGACTGTTTTTGAGAATGTGTGAGAGAGAGTCGGTACATACATTATAACATCTGCATGGATGATACCATATAGTTTGAAAAATTGAGAACATTGGACAAAGATGGATTACTTTTCTTGGTTCCTATCGTCCCTGTCACGTCTCTCATTTCTGGGCCACGGACAGTCTTCGTTGAATAAATTCTCTCTCTGTAAGGCTCTAATCCTCCTAGACATGGCGAGCAAGGCTTCAATCAGTGATGGAGAACTCTATAAATATCTTCATTACATTCAGCAAGGACATGTACCAAGTTCCATAATCTGAATCCTTTATTTGAGTAATGCTAACAAGAACTTTTCCTCCTACGAGTTTAGGCGG
>Ga0247831_1005034_pt1 | contig 16945 bp, 10 predicted proteins | sample LaCruzMarch2015__9_FD_192406 | JGI IMG/M metagenome (GOLD analysis project Ga0247831, IMG submission 192406) | Freshwater microbial communities from meromictic Lake La Cruz, Castile-La Mancha, Spain - LaCruzMarch2015_1m | ecosystem: Environmental > Aquatic > Freshwater > Lake | place: Spain... | reverse complement strand
CCTTTCCAAAAAAAAAACAGAGAAACAGACCTCCCCACACCACACACAACAAAGCGTCGCCGCGACGACTCGACTTTTCGGCGTCGCGACCACCACAAAACCGACCGGCGTCGAACCCACCGTCACAACAAGGTAAGCGCATGGTCGTTAAGTTGGCATATACGCCACTGGAACAATATTGCTGCGGCACAGTAGACCGAAACGACGCGACGGAGATTGGGTGGTCTCTCATTCATTTTTCCACGAATTCCTACGTGGAATCTTTCCCGCCAAGTCGGGAATATAGAGTTGGGGGGTGTGCTAAATAGATGTTGGGTGCAGAGGATTCTTATTCTTATCAATTTGAAGGCTCCTTTGAGATTGATTTGTGTGTTTGTTGTTTACATTTTCAACATTGCTAAAGTTGTTTGTGCATTTAAAGCTTCATTTTCCCATCCTTTTCCAACCAACGTCTCACCACATCATTCCCATTTTCATTTTGATTGCCCCATTTCTTATTAGGAAGATACTTTACACTTTGCCCTAATTGGCATTATCTTGAGACAAGATCTCTATCCATTCATGGAGTTTTGAGCAAGTTGAAACACAACGTATAACTGCATTTTTTTTGTAAATAGAAATGGACGGCCCATCCGCCGCCACGATGAATGGGATGAATGGGGTCTCTCATATAAACGGCCAGGCCCCTACTCCCAACCCATTGTCTCCGTCTTCAAATCCTACATCTCCAGCGGTGGGTATGTCTGGTGCACAAGCTGGGGCGATAAATGCTCCTGTTGCATCATCTTCTGGCAATCCCCACTATCAACATCCAAGTCAGGCAGCATCTCAGCAGCAGCCGCAGCAAGGCTTCGTGCCAATGCAAATAGATGCTTTTCCACAGCCCGGTCAGGCGATGCAGCATCCTCAAATAGAGCAGCAGCAAGTGGCCCAACAACAGCCACAGTCGAGGTCCCAGCAGACCTTGAATGGCGGATGGCAGAGCGATAAGGATGTTGACGATAGGAGAAAAATGATTGCCATGATGTAAGTTTCTTGACGGACTACAATCTCTGTTATTATTGTCGTATATACCTTTTGGCTCTCACAATCTTTTCATTTCCAATCTGATTATCACAGAGTGCAACTCTTAAGGCAGAGGAAACCCAACGCACCACAGGAGTGGCTCAACAAGCTTCCCCAAATGGCCAAGCGCTTGGAGGAATCGCTTTACCGCTCAGCTCCCTCTTTCGAGGCGTACAATGACATTTCAACATTGAAGCAACGACTACAGCAGCTTGCGATGAACATTGGGATGAAAACAAAGCGTATGCAACAGCAGGGTCAGCCACAGCAGGGTCAGCAGGTTGTGCAGCAGGTGGCAGGACAACCGCCGGCTCAACCGCAAGGCCAGCCTCAATATCAGCAACGAATGCAACCGCCGATGCAGCAGCAAGTGTTACAACAGCCTACACTTGGTGCTGCTCCCATGCCTCCTCAGCCTCTACTAGCTATGCAACAACCTCAGCAGCTACAACAGCAGCAAGTGCAAATGGTGAACAATCCCAATATGAATGTTCCAGTACCCCAGCAGCAATTTCAGCATCAGGATGGTTCCGCCGTCCGACAACCCTCCGACCGTCAACAGGTATTACGTCATCAGCAACAGCGTCTCCTCTTGCTCCGCCACGCTGCCAAATGTCCCCATCAGGACAATCAATGTCCTGTCACGCCACATTGTGCTGGGATGAAACGTCTATGGAAGCATATCGCAGAATGCAAGGACCAAAAATGCTTGGTTCCACACTGTGTCAGCTCCCGCTACGTTCTGAGTCATTATCATCGCTGTAAGGACGTCCGGTGTCCTGTGTGCGGACCCGTTAGGGAGGCGATCCACCGAAGTCACGAGAAGCAAAAACAGATGCAGGCTTTGAAGCAGGGACATCAAGCAGCGCTCAAGCAGCAGCAGCAAATGCCGGGTGATCTTGGTGCAGCCGCAGCACCGCCGAACAAGAGGCAAAAGACCGGCAATGGACAGTACGTCGCACAGCCGCAGTTTGCACAGCCAACGCAGGCGTATTCCCAGCAGGCGCTCGCGCCAACCTCCCGAGGAACCAAGGCTGGATATGTCTATTCCCAACCACCGGGAGCGATCAGTGCTCCCTCGGGTGTTGCAATGTCGAATGGCAAGGTTATCGGTGGTGCTCAATTCTCAGGTCCTAGGCCACAGGAGGATCATACACTGATTAATTGCTTTACTCTCGATGAGATTCAAACTCATATCAAATCTCTCGACCAGGGGTTGGTCTTGCCAGTCGCTAAGCTCAAAACGAAATTTGGAGACTTACTGAAGGGACTCCAGTCTCACTCTCATGGATGGGTATTCAACACCCCCGTCGACCCCGTCGAACTTGGTTTACCTGATTACTTCGAGGTGATTGAGAAGCCAATGGATTTGGGGACTGTCAAGAAGCAGTTAGATAATGGTGTCTATCGCACGTTGCCCGAGGTCGAGAGGGATGTCAGTTTAACTTTTGATAATGCCATGCTATACAATCCCGAGGGCAGTGTTGTTTGGAATATGGCGAATGAGTTAAAGAATAAGTTCACTAAAGATTTCGCGCTCCTGATTAAGGAGCTTCATGCTGAGGAAGAGGAGAAGCGTAAGAGTGGTGATGCTTGTCAATTGTGTGGGTCTGAGAAGCTGCTTTTCGAGCCACCCGTATTTTATTGCAACGGCGTACATTGTAGGGCCAAGCGTATTCGGCGTAATTCATACTTTTATGTTGGGGGGAATAATCAGTTTCACTGGTGTCAAACATGCTACGATGACTTAAAGGAGAGTAAGCCTATCGAATTGGCTGAGATGACCTTGCGCAAAAGTCAGTTGGATAAGAAGAAAAATAATGAGATACCCGAGGAGTCTTGGGTCCAGTGCGACCGCTGTGAGCGATGGATACATCAAATATGCGCCCTCTTCAACACTCGTCAGAACACAGATCAACGGTCGGAGTTTGTATGTCCAAGTTGTACCTGTATCGAACGTACGAAGAAAGGGAAGCCGGAACCGACAAGCACTACTCCCATGGCGGAAGATTTGCCTCGGACGAAGTTGAGTGAGTATCTCGAGACACATGTTAGGGATAAGTTAAAGGATAAGATGGCTGAGATGGCGAAGGAGATGGCCGAGCTGAAGGTGAGCATTCGTTTCCCCTCTGTTTTAATCACATTATTACGGCCCAGCATCTAATTTCGCTTTTCGCTTTTATATAGGGCATTCCTTTAGATGAAGCAATCAAGGCGACCGGTGAGGGAGGAGGAGAAATTTATATTCGTCAGGTGACCTCCATGAGCCGTGCCCTAGAAGTCCGACCTCGGATGAAGGAACGTTACTCCTTCAAGAATTACCCCTCGGAATTCAAGTACCGGTGCAAGTGTCTCATTGTTTTCCAAAATTTAGACGGTGTCGATGTCATTCTGTTTGGTCTGTACGTTTATGAACACGATGAGACAAATGCCCCTCCAAACCATCGAGCCGTGTACGTAAGCTACCTCGATAGCGTACATTACATGAGGCCAAGGAAGATGCGAACCTTTGTCTACCACGAGCTGCTTGCTGCGTATTTGGACCAAGTGCGGAATAAGGGCTATAATACCGCACATATATGGGCTTGTCCACCGCTAAAAGGCGATGATTACATTTTATTCGCCAAGCCTGAAGACCAAAAGGTGCCCAAGGATGATAGATTGCGACTGTGGTACATTGATATGCTAAAGGAATGCCAACGTCGTGGCATCGTTGGGAAAATGACGAATGCATACGATTTGTACTTTGCGAATGAAAAGAATGACGCCACTGTTTTGCCTTACATGGAGGGCGATTATTTTCAGGCTGAAATGGAGAATATTATCAAGGACATGGAAGAGGGGAAGCATCTTAGCAAGAAGCCCGACAAGGCAAGTAACGAGAGCAAGAAGGCGAAGAAGAGTAAGTCCAAGGCGAAGTCGGGAGCAAGGAGTGGGACACGTTCGTCTGGCTTGGATCACGATGCCTTGTCTGCTAGCGGCATATTGCCCGAGGGGGTTGATGTGAAAAGTCTCAAGGAAGGTGGAAAGGATTGGGTGATGAGAAAGCTCGGAGAGACAATCCATCCCATGAAGGAGAGTTTTTTGGTTGCATTCCTGAATTGGGAGGGGCAGGAGGAGGAAAATATGGTCGTTCCCAAGGACGTTATGGAGTATCGGGAGCAGTATGGTGTAAAGAAGCTATGTGTAGAAGTCAAGGAGGAAGAGAAGGACGTTGGTGACCTGAAGGTGGCGGCCACAGAAGATACGGATATGGCCGTGCAGGTGACTAATGATGCTCCTTCTCCTTCCAAGGATTCTTCTCAAGCGAATACCGATTCTTCGTTGAACGAGTCTATTGCGGCAGCTCATGAGAACAGTGACACGAACAAAACTGACGCTGAATGCACGAAGGAATCAACCGCTGATGTCGAAGAAGATGAAAAGATAGTGCAAGAAGACGTTCAGAATACTAAACCAGAGGAGATAAAGGAGGAAATGGCCAGTAATGGAGACAAGGAGAAGGATGATATACCCGAAGCTGAGGAAAAGGAAGAGGCTAATGACGATGAAGTGATGAATGAGGCAGACGGAGCTGAGGAGAAGAAAGAGGATGTGGATGTCGTGGTGGAGAATGGAGACAAATCAGAGGACAAAGAAGTATCGACTGAAACCGAGGAAAAAGAAGAGACTGATGAATCCGAACAAACGAAAGTTGCCGCTGAAGCCGAGAAGAAAAATGAAACTGACAAATCATTGGAGGAGGGAGAGACAAATGGTTCAGAGGTTAAGACTGACGAATCAGAGGAGAAGAAGACTTCCGTAGAATCAGAGGATATCGGTGAAGGCATGACCACGACCAATCCAGAGGAGAAAGCTCCCGAAAATGGTGATGTTAAACTGGAAAATGAGATTCCTGCCGAGTCCTCAACACCGGACAGGACTGGCAAGTTTGCTGCGATGGCTAAAAAGAAGGACGAAGAAGAATCTAATCCCAAGCCGGATGAGGCCAAATCTGATAAGAATGCCGATGAGGAAGCTTCTTCCAAGAGTGTGACCAAAGACAGTAAGGGTCGTCTTGTCAAGGTTATCGATGATGACGAAGAAGAATTGGACTGCGAGTTTCTCAACAACCGCCAGTTGTTCCTCAACCTCTGCCAAGGCAATCACTATCAGTTTGATTCTCTCCGTAGGGCTAAGCATACCTCCATGATGGTCTTGTGGCACTTACACAATCGGGATGCCCCCAAATTTGTCACACAGTGCTCAATCTGTGCACGTGAAATTCTACAAGGGAAGCGCTTCCATTGTCCTACTTGCGCTGACTTTGATCAATGTTTTGATTGTCTCCGGAATCCGGCCATTGCACGTCATCCACATCAGCTGCAGGCCATTCCAGTGGGCAACACGCAGAGCACCCTCACTGCGGAACAGCGAAAGGAACGTCAACGTAGCATTGCGCTGCATATGACGCTGCTCCTACACGCCTCCACATGTCGATCGTCTACATGTTCCTCGGCCAACTGTGCCAAGATGAAGGGACTGCTCAAACATGGCGCTGGTTGCAAGGTCAAGGCAAATGGCGGGTGCAATGTATGCAAACGTATCTGGGCCCTCCTCCAAATTCATGCACGGCAGTGTAAGGCTGACAATTGTCCTGTGCCTAACTGTCTCGCAATTCGAGAAAGGTACAGGCAACTTCAGATGCAACAACAGGCGATGGATGATAGACGCAGGCAGATGATGAATCAAACTTATCACCAGACTGCTCGCGCCGATGATTAGATGTCTAAGTTTGTCTGTCCCTGCTAGTATTTACTAATTGCATATTAATTAATGGATGCATTGTATCAAATTATTCCTTGCGTTACTTTAAACCTTCTGTTAGATGTGACCAATGTGTACCTAGTTGTTCTTCATTTTCCAAGCCATTTCTCCCCGAATTGGCGGGGTCGTGTCGTGACCCCTTCCTTTCCACATTCCACTCGAACCATCCCGAGTGAATGTTGGTCTCATAATAGCTGTCAACCACTTCTTCACAATAATGTCACACCGAATGAATACTATGCCAACTGTCCGTCGTGGGCGGAAATACGAAAAGACAGGGGACAACGATGCTCGCGGTCTTAGAGGATTTTGTTCTGTCTTATTGATCTTAGCTTTGATGACTCTGCCTCCTGCCGTGCTTTATATTTCAGAACGAACTCGCTATGTTCGATACTTGACGCTCAGTGAGGCACTTGATGGTGATATAATCGAGCTGAATAATCAGCCATCGATTTCGTCGTTGTCGACAGTATTGCAGCAATCATCAGTCGGGAGCGGCGGGATGTTGGTCCACGGTACATCCTCTCATATCGACGCCATACCCACGGATGGAGAAATGTCCGTTTCGATACCAGGAGCACTCGTTCTACGGCGTAATTGTGAATACTGTCAGTGGCAGGAAGTTCAAAGTCAACGATGCAATACATGCACCCGCACCGTCACCGCAAAAGATGGCTCGTCAAAGGAGGAGAGCTATCAATGCGATTGCGTTCGGGAATACAGCTATATCAAATCATGGCGTTCATACCGGATCAATTCACTACTATTTGATCAGCCTGGAGCACACCATAATCCACAGAGAGATCCGATGCCATCTCGAACATTTGTGGATGAGGATACCATCCTAGCGTTTTCTTCTTCGCGTAGTGGTATGGACGAAGAAGAAGACACAATGTTGGACAGCAGCAGTGACAGCAACAACTTTCGCGCGAGTCTTGATCCAGCCATGCTATCATCCGGCGTACGGGGTTGGCCATATCGTCAAGTGGAATTCACTCGAGATGGTATCCCTCCACCACCATCATTCTTCTCCCGTTTCTTTTCATTCTTTACTGGTCCAACGAATGCAAGGTATGAACCACTTCGTCTCCTCCAAGATACGTCTCAATCGATTGCAGCCACGGAACATAACTTTGTCTACGTCGGACAGGGTGGATACTTCTTTAGTCCCTACGAGAGTTCAACTGCATCGAGGTTTTTTAAGTACTTTGCTCAATATCTTGAAGGGTCAATGTTTGATTGGCAGGTGGGTGATCTAATGCCAAGCTGTACTGCTGGTGATGTTCGTTTTCGCTACGAGGTACAGGACCCGGCAGTCGTGTCAGTGCTGGGACAGATTAATGGCAACACTGCTAATGGTGTCTCGTCTGTGCCGAGGATAACACCCCGTACAATGGAAGGGATAAGTAATGCGGGTGAAGAGGCAGCGAGGATTGGACTTGTACATGCAGGCGGTCGTTCCTCAAGTCAAATGCTTATTGACGAAGACTCTGACTCGAGGAATCGTGCGAATATCTTTCGTGGAGTCCTGTTCGTGTGGTCTGTTCCATTTTCCAGGTTGGCTGGAGTTGCGCTTCGTAGAGAATTTGGGGAGTCTTCCGCAATTGTGCAGATTGTGGGGACCGTGGGTTTGTTCCTAACTGTGTTGGGAGCGATGTGGCTCATGATATGGCGTAATTCGTCCTACGGCACAATTGAAACGACTATCGTGTTCCTTGTAGGTGGTGTACTGTATAGTTTTGCGTACCAATCAGCCTACAGGATGGGAGGTGGTAGAAGGTGGCGAGCGGTATGGTGTCGTGTATTGCGGTGGGCGAATACGCCTCCGGAATGGAGAGTCGAGGACACTCACGTTGGAGGATTCAGCAGGGTAGATGGTGGTGATGGAGGTACTTCGAAGAAGCTGTAAGTGGAGTTTGCTCTTATGATTGGATATCATCGTCTCCCTGATATTTTTCTTCTCGATTTGATTCATTCCGATGATCATAAAACAGGGATGATAGGTAATAGAGTCTCATATTGTATCATTGTTCTCTGTAAAAATATAGCTTTAAGTAATGAAACATATCTACAACGGAATTCTACCAAGTTTGATATACAGAATCCTCGCATCGTCATCCTCATTTACCACTGTTAACGTAATCTGCTCTCCCTCTACTCTATTTTGCATTTCATTTGCGAAATCTTTACCATTCGCAATATCTGTTCCTCCGACTTTGATAATACGATCGCCTATTACAACACTCCCATTGACTGCTGATGTTATTTTGATGACATCATTGGTATCCTTAGTGAGCAACAATGGAGAATTAACATCAATAGCCGTGACAAACGCTCCCAAACCAGTCTCATCGACATTTACTAAACGTTTGCAAAAGGAATCTTCCAAATAATTCATTGCCACATCCACACCAATCCATCCCCTACCCTTACGTGTGGTTAATCGTAATTGTCTCTCTTTGTCCAACTCTACAATACGGTCAGTGCTCTCTTTCACATTATCTCCTGGTACTGCAAATCCTATTCCTGCACTACTGCCTGACGTGGTAATGATCATGGTATTGACGCCTACCACCTTCCCATTTAACGTCAATAATGGTCCACCTGAATTGCCTGGATTGATTGCAGCATCTGTTTGTATACAATTCTTAATATCGTTCCCTGCCACGCCGGTTACTGAACGACCTAACGCGGATACCAAACCGGCTGTTATGGTACGATCAAGGCCGAATGGATTTCCTATTGCCAGGAGTGATTGTCCAACCAGAAGATCAGAGGAGGTACCATACGTTAATGCTGGCAATGATGTTGACGATGAATCGCAGATTTTCAAGACGGCAACATCTAATTCTTTGACTACATCGACAATATCGCATGGTATATATCCACCACCTCCATTATCATCGGTTCCAAATCGTACAAAAACCTTAGCAGGAAGATTGTCACTATTCAATCTGCCTGAAATTGCGTTAATTGTACCGTTGATTATACCTTGTATATTGCTCAGCATTGCTGAGTCTCCTCCACTTGCCTGGACTTTGTTCGTTGTATTCGCAACCACGCCTTTCCAAAATGAATCATATTGAATGATAATCTGATTGGATTCGTATGCTCGTTGGATCACATGGTAGTTAGTAACAACATATCCCGCAGGATCAACAACGAATCCTGAACCTGATCCAAGAGCCGTTCCTCTGGGTAAACTTTGCAGTTTCTTTTGTACTTCGTCATTTTCTTTTCTGATTGTACCTCGCCACCTCCTCTCGCTTCTCCCCATAGGATTTAGCACAGATGTAACGTACACGACGCTCTTACTGCAAACACGATGAACATTCACCACGGCGCGTTCCTCGAGCGTGAGTCCGAGCGCATCGTCCAAGTCAGAAGCTCTAATCGTTACCGATGGAGAGTTTGTAGTCAGGGCTAATTTACTCGTCGTGATACTGCCCGCTCTGTACGCGAATTCCCGAGAAGAAGGACCGGGTGATTGGAAGGCAACAACCACCGTCAACGATAACAAGAGCAGCGTGATGGTCATCGACTCGAGCTAGCAGTAAATGGACAAAACCAATCCTACCGCGTCATCGTACGTCGGAGTCAGAGGGTAAATAATATTTGCTCAAGTCCGGAAAATGGGTTCGACAACGAACAACGTACAACGTAACACGTAACGTGAAGAAGTTGATTAATAGCTAATAGCTGAGTTAACAATGGGAGGAGACGGAGGCACTGTAGCAGCCAACCGAGCATACCTCCGTGGTGCTGGGAAGGCAGATCATACCGCCGATCACAATTCGTCGGTCAGGAATAGATCCAGAGTTGAGGATGAGGCCACGAGAGCAAGGGCTGTGTTCGAAACTTGCGCTTTAACCGGTTCGGCGTTAGATCAAGCCGCCGATGATATTGTGGTTTGTCCTTATGGAAAGTTGTATAAAATGGAGGAGGCGTTAGAAGCGCTTCTCCGTCGCTCACGGACTGGTGGTGGTGGCGATGATAAGGGTGGTGGATTAGGAATGCACATTCGTGGTATGAAGGATTTGCATCCTGTGAGATTCCACCTGACAGAACGAGGAGGTATGCCAACATGTCCCATCACTGGATCAAATATTGGCAGTGGGAGCGTGCCATCGTTCGTCATAGTTCGCAATAGTAAAGGGGTAGTACAGGGCAATCAACCGAATGTATTGAGTGAACGTGCCATCAAAGAAATGGGGGTGAAGGGAATGCAGGCCGAATATGGACCCTTCGAAGAGAGAGATATGATACGATTGGCACCATCAAAGACAATATTTGAAGATATACGCACGAAGTGGGAGGAAAGGATGAAGGAAGAGCAAGTCGCGAAGAATCAGAAGAAGGACAAGAAGCGCAAACGAGATCAGCGACGGGGAGAGGAGGATGACGAAAAAAAGCCTTTGTCACTGACTCAATCGTCGCCACCATTAGAAATCTTACCTGTTAAAGGAATCGATAGAGGTGGTGGGAAGTACGATAATACACGAGGAATCATAACGACGATGGAAAAGAAATCGGCGGTTGACGAGGCACGTTCAACAGTCATTTCTGCCATGGCACACAATCCCGTGCTGTCAGACTTATTTGGTGGGGGGAAGGAGAAGAAGAAACAGAATGAGAAGGAGAAGGCTATTACTCTCTTCACTCGCAATTGTTAAAGCTCATTTGTTCATTGCGATAACATACTAATTGTTGCCCATGATCATGCGGATTGCAGCGTCTCTTGCTTCACTTATCATCTCAGCACAAGAGTTGTTGTATGCTGTCAAAGCTGAGTCGAATGTATCTCTACTAACCAAACCTTGTTCAAAATCACCTAGCAAATTATGCATGGCATTATACTCCCCAGCTGATGCTGCAATGATCCAATGCTTCACAGCTCTCTCCCTCTGTCCTGATTCTGCCTCAATTGCTCCTATGTTGCATCTTGCCCCTTCATTCCCTGCCATAGCGGCGGCCTCGAAGTGGAACTTGGCCTTCTTTGATTCTCCTTTTATATCATAATAGGTACCAAGGGAAAAATGTGCCTTACTATAACCTTGATCTGCTGCCCTTACAAATAGTTTGTTTGCCTTTGTCCAATCCTGCTGCAAACCTCCTGATCCCTGAGAATAATAGCTACCGAGTACATACATTGCACGAGCATCATTTACCTCGACCCGCTTCATCAGTCCTTCAACCTGCTCTACTTCTGTTTTGCCTCCAGTCCTTGCATTGCAAAACGGACATATCCCAATATTTCCAGACTCACAGAAGGAATACAGGCACCCTTGACAAATGCTCTTTCCACAACATGGATAATAAGTTTCCGTGGCCTTCCCATCAATCTCCTTATTTGCCTCTGCAAAATCGAAAATTGGTACGGATGATATAGTGGCGGGTGGAAGCGTCGTACAAGCTATCAATTTCGCCGGCATTGGTAGGAAACAGATCGGACAGTCCTCCTTGGCCGGTGGGTCCTTGAACAGGGCCTCATCATGTAGCTCGGCAGCACGTTGTTTGCATACTTTCTTGTGCGTCGGCCAATGATTCCTCTGGCACTTAACGTTGCAGTACTTGACGAGCTTACACGATGTACATGCCTTGAGACTAACGTCCCCTCCTGCCTCGCTGCCGCAATCGGCACAGCAGATGACAATCTCGTTCATCTAGAGATCGAGACGGGATAGGGCGTCGTGGGGAGGCGCAAATGGCGCACACGAGCGAGCATTTAGCGGTGTTGGGAAAATTAAGCGATAATACGCGAGCGAAAAAAGGGGGAGGCGAGCATCAAACTTGCTGGAACAGCTCAAACGCGAGAGTCGACACCCAGACCAAGGGCCCAGACAGAGTGGTTGTGACCTCTCACCCCTCCAGCTGGTACTTAGGAGCGATGCGTCCTTGGCTGCAGATGATGATGATGCTTCTGTCGTCGTGGCCTTCTGGGTCGGCGTTCATTGTTGTAGCATACTCAATCCCTTCTGCTCGTCGCTTTACTTTGCCATTGACGACCTCGAAGGACAACAACGACACGGGCTTTCTGATCAAGATCCGCGATGCAAAATTTTCTGATTTGTCGGAGGTTGCACGAATGATAAGCGATGGATTCTTCCATGACGAAGGACAGAATAATCCGATCATGCGATGGATTCGACCCATCATGGAGCTTGATCGACTGCAGACTTCTTTCACCTACGAAATGGAAGTGGATGGCGGTTCAGTTGTTGACCGTCACTACTTTTTAGTTGCACACGACGGAGAAGATAACAAAGTTGTTGGATTTTGTGACGTCGATGGCCGCGGTGGATATGGCGTCGCAAAGGCTTCGTTACTTCCTTGAGTAAAGAGGGGTAAAGTAGTTCGTCGACCTCAGCCCTACATATCAGACCTGGTTGTGAGCCCCGACCTCCGTCGTTGTGGAGTGGCATCACGTCTGCTAGATGAGGCCGAGCGACGCGCTCAGGACTGGGGCTTCGAGGAGATGTTCCTGTGTATACGAAGGACAAACAATGTAGCCTTGCAGATGTATTCCAAGAGGGGATACACTACAATGAAGCCTTCTGATAAAGACATGCTGGATTTTTTAGAGGCACAGGAGGATTTAATCATGTTAAGTCGTTTGCTTGGATGACGCAGTTAAGATGGCGTCAGCCTTGACACGAGTGCATCCACGTTGATCCCCCTGCAATCCTAACGGTTCCTTGGCGGCGATACGTTCCTGCTCCAATCCGTTGGAAGGTCCTTCACCGTTACATCCTTGGCGTCGGCCTTTCCCAGTTTAGTGAATCTATCGCACCCACCAATCGCCTGCCAAAAGTCATCTTCCAACACGGACGAGCGGAACTCATCCAATGAAAACTGTGATACCAATCCATCGCGACAACAATGTTTCCACAAATTCCTCATCATCACTGGATATCGTTTATCCCGAAAGTTCATGTGTTGTCTATAAATGTGAAACATATACGAATAGCTTAAGTGAGTGGCCGTCGCACCGTATTCGTTCGTCCCTTTCAACATCGAAAATGTGCGATTTGCTATGGCGATTGGATGATCATCTCCAAGTTTGGCGATATCATGTTCACCATACATGGCCTGCGAGTGAGAGCATGCCTTAAGGATCAAATTGAAAGCGTTGATGTCGGGGCGTAAATCCTCTCTTCCTTCTTTGTAGAGCCGGGCCATGTCGTTCACGAGAGTATACACTTGACGCGGCGACTTCGTATCCCACGACTTTATCCAAGCGTCAATGACTGTCCGGTAGGATATTATGTCAGGAATGATACATCCCTTTCCCTCACTGTGAAATCTAAATGTTTCCTCGGCCTTGTCGGCCAAGTTCTTTTTGGGACATTTGGCATAGACATCAAGCAGCGCATTCAGAGTTGCAGCAGTCGGCTTCGATCGCTCGTCAGAGTCACCATACTTGCTCATGATTTCCTCAAAGAGGAGAGTCGCGCGATGGGTGCCCTCAGTTGGATCATCCCTCCATCTGGAAATAATAGGAGTATAATCGGATGGCTTAATACAAATTTCACTGTATTTCTTCGCATATTCTTCCTTTCGTCGTAAGACTATTTCCGCTCGCTCCGGTGCATCAGGGTGGTTACTCTTACACCAAGCGTGAATGACTAAGGAAAACGTAGAATCATTGGGTGCAACTTCCAATCCTTCTCCCGCGTCGTATCTCTCGCAAATTGAGTCCAGAATTGACTGCGCATTCTGTGCAGGAGAGATGGACTCGTCATTGTTACTCTGCTCGCACAAGCGCCAAGCATTTATGAGTTTGTTATACAATATAATATCAGGTTTAAATCCGGATTTGCCTGACCTGTGCATCTCCTCAAGCGTTTTCAGCAGTGCTGTTGCTTTCTCAGCACCCTCTGTGGTCCCTGTTGATGCATGTACATTCATGATAGTAATGAATGACTTCGAGGTTGGAATCTGACTTCCATCATTAAGATTCAGATCATCGAAATGAAGACTATCTTTGTCAACACACGTCTGGTCAGGATTAATATGCTTTCTGAATTCAGAATCAGAAAATGAAGTGGCATCACTAATATCGGCATCATTCTTGCAACTTAACAATGCAGAGATGTATGAGTTTGAGACACTATCGGGCTGAATGTCTGGATCTATTTCCATCCGACCTAGCAGTTTCATGGCAGATTGCAGAGCTCCGTCGTCACTGCTACGAGCATAAGCCTTCAGTAGATTATTATAGCACACAATGTTCGGGACAACATTTGCAACTAGCTCCGCGTCTTTGGAATTCTTTGACACACTCTTTCTGCGGTGATTCAACGCTTCCATTTTCTTCAGCAGCACCTCTAAGCGCCGTATATTGTCGCCTCTATGTGATAAGGCTGCCATCACTATGGCGAAACTTGTTGTGTTTGGACGGGCAATATGTCGAGGGTTACTCTCGTGGCTAGAGATCATGTGTTCGAGGAGAACCTCGGCTTGTTCCAGTCCTCGCTTCTTCGTATCGCAATCGAGATATCCTGCTATTACTGCGTTGTACATCCGTGAGTATTTCATATCAGGAGAAACTAGAAGACGTCCCCATTTCATTTTTTCTGCTTCGTACTGAAGCAGGTGTCTTTTAGCGCTATCGACGTGGACAATGTCGCCCAATCCTTTTTTGCACAACGCATCGATGACGGTTGATAATGTCCCCAGATCATAAGCGTTGTGAGACTTTGCCCGACTGAACAATTCGTCTGCCTCTTCTGGCATCCCAGCTCGTCCGTACAAAGAAATAGCATCCGAAACGGCTTGAATGACTAGACTTTCGTTGATATTATTTCCGGCCATCAAGTTCATCGAGTCAATGAGTAGATTTATGTGCAATCCAGCTTTTTCAGCACAAAGGCGTAGTCGTTGTTCATCATCTTCGGCATGAGCGCAACATTTCATCCATGCAGTGACCGCGTTCGCCCTTACAGATGATACAGCTCTAGCATCCATTTCTTCTATAATCTTGTCGATTCGAAGACAACATTCATTACTTTCTTCCCAAGTACTCGATAATTTCGTTAAAGTCTTAATCAGTGTGTTGTATGAAAAGTGATTGAACAGTGGTCGATAGTTATGTGCACTCGGCGCCAAATAAATGTGCTCCGTTGACCATTTCATCTGATCATCCCAATGCTTCACTGAGTCAATGATACAATCGATTGTATCCATTGCATCACGAAAGCCAATCGACGCAGACAAGTTTTGGAGGGACTGTAACAATAGAACGAATGTCCGCGAGTCCGGGAGTGCGTGTGCCACAACGTCATTTGTCATTTCCGATTTGCCCATCACCAACGAGTCTCTCGCAGAGCAAGCGATGGTGTATTGACTTATCATATCCCGATACACCCTCAACGCCTTTAGCGGAGCATCGGGATCTGGACTCCGTGACCAGGCTTTGAGAACGCAGTTGTAAGATGCAGTATTCGGTGCAATTGTGAAAGAGGGCGGTGGAGCATTTCTTTCACCCTTCTCATCATCATAGTTGTAGTGATCCATCCCCTGTCCTTCCCAAGCAGCTCTAATGCACTGTAACGTTGTTTGTTCTGACCGTTCCTTGTCCCACATTTCCTGCATCAATTGCAGAATGGCTTCCGTCCGCTCAGCAGTGATGGTTCCTAATTCAATTGGATCCTTGCCCCCTTCCCTCGTCGATCGAGTCCTTGCTTTTGGTGCAAATTCGGACCAGGCCTTCATCGTCGTATTGAATGATACTACGTCCGGTTGCACGTGCTGCAGTATTGTCGATGGGGAGCGCTCCATGACTTCTGTCTTCCTTCCCGCAGCCTCCAAAAGCAAACGCTCAGCACTCTGAACCATTTCACGTCGCACAGCTGGCCGCACTCCTGAATTTGAAGAGGACAGCTTTGCGTAGGCCGCAAGGGCCGAGTTAAATATAACTACTGCTTTATCATACCGCCGCCGATCCTTGGGACTACATCTCATATTCTGATCGTGCTCAGAGATCTCGTCGCCTCTGTCCTGCGCAATGTCCTCTGGCCGTTTGCCCCCACCACGGACGGCAGACAGGTAATCGACGATCGCATTATTGCCACCTGTTCTGATACACCCAATCCTACCAATGCGTATTCGTCGATTATGCGAGAGTGCCATCGAATCCGATTCACTCCTTCCAGACGTGTATACAATCTTTGTTTTCCATACATGTTTCCATATCTCCTCACACAATTGAGCCGCTGATTTCTTCCCTCGATTACCTTGCTGCGCTACTGTCGTCGGTGTATCATTCCGCCAGAAGTCAAAATCACTCCCAATCAATGAATGTCTGCCAACCTCGCACGAACGCGATAGCGCCGTCGTCGTTTCGAGGCAACAATCTAATATTCGATCTATCTGCGAGCTGTGTACTGCGAACGACGAGTCATTGTCGGACGATACACTAAGCAACGGTATGCCGATTAGCTCTAACAGTCTCGCACAGACTATCGGACCTGGTAACCTCTCCTCATCGGCTCTCTTCTTCGTGGGCCCGTCAAAGCGTATGTTCTCCCATACACTCCGGTCCCCTTCGATGCATTCGACATCTTCCGTCATTGCATCATCTTCATTCATAACTACGACGGGATTGACAATGACGATACCATGAAAGTTCTCTTCCCGTCCAAAGTGCGATATCGCCGCCCGAACATCGTCGAGCAGATCCTGCGGCAAGAGGAACATATGTCGAGCTTCGGCCAGAGTCAGCTGCATTACATTTAAAAGCGAAGGATCACTTCGTGCCTGAGCCAGTGTATCCTCGAAGCATGGTTTTGCCGCCGACAGCAGTCGCGTGGCTATCTTTACCGCCACCGAAGGATTCGCCAATAATCGTGGCGACGTCAAATTGTCGACAGATCCGAATTCGTCACGAGGACGGGGTCGACGGCGATGGATGGGTTTGTCCCTCGTTGTCGAGCGAGCGATCGGATGATGTGCGCCAATAATACCAGCCGTTGCAGCAGTGGAGGAAGAGAGATGGCTTGTAGGAGTCGCAATCGATATCGCCATCGGCAGAGCTGTAGAAAACGAAGACGACGGTCTCATGTACCGTTGTCGT
>Ga0247831_1005033_pt1 | contig 16949 bp, 14 predicted proteins | sample LaCruzMarch2015__9_FD_192406 | JGI IMG/M metagenome (GOLD analysis project Ga0247831, IMG submission 192406) | Freshwater microbial communities from meromictic Lake La Cruz, Castile-La Mancha, Spain - LaCruzMarch2015_1m | ecosystem: Environmental > Aquatic > Freshwater > Lake | place: Spain... | reverse complement strand
CAAAGCCCAGGCCAATGTAGTTATCCACTGCATCAAATAATTCACCAACCCAAAATTTATCATCTGACAAGTATTGAAAACAATACTCCTCTCTCTCAGATGGAGTTGCTGTTGTTGGTGACACTTGAGGCACTTGAAGTGGGAACTTTATAAGTTAGAACCTCAGATATGGATATGACAACAGGCTTTGTTGTTGTTTTTGCAGTTATCATGGAAAGCTTCTTTGTGGGAGACTTGGTGCAGCTATGCCTGCCATCACCCTTTCATACAGACCTCATTGTGACGACAGGCTTCATGAATCCTCCATCTAGGTTAGTCTAGGTCCTGTTCCTTAGTTCCTTGGATATCGTATGTACAGTTCCAGTTCCAAGATTGATTCCTGTGTAACAACAAAATGAGAAGAGATGTTCGTAAACATTCACAGGTGAGACCTGATGGGCCAATTACCAATTAGAATTAGAACTTACCAGCTGCAGAACCACCAACGAGTAGGATGAGGAAGGTAGCAATCGAAATCCTCATGATGATAGTTGTTCGGGAGGAGTCAGAAAAAATAGGAGGGTGTGGGTGTTCGAAGAAAAAACTGTTAGTGAGCGCATGTTGCTATATTCCGTGTTTCATTTCAACCATGCGTGTTTTTTTGCCATGGTATCATATGAAACGCAGAAATAGGAACCTCCAGAAGAATGAAAAGATTACAATTAAAGAAGAGAGGAACAATGATAGATAATTAGATTTATATATAGTCAGTCATTGACTAATAACTCCCTATTACTTCTTCCTTCTTCTTGTATGACGAGTATCTCACGAGAGTAGTTTGCCAATGCAACATCAATTGCATGCCACAACCTCTGTCGTGCCACCACAAGTAGGCATGGATCAATATTACTTTCTACGGCAGTAGTGTCAGCAACATTGGAAGGGAATAGTAAATTGTTGCGATGATGAAATAATGACGACGACAATGTCTCATTATTAGTCGAGGTAGACGAGGACGACAGAGGTACAATTCCAGCGTTCGATAAAGATGTGGATGTTGTATTTATCGAGCTTGTTGAAGAGGGTGTATCCAATTTCGTTACCGTGGATGTCATGTTAGTAATCAATCTTGATGATATGTCCTCTTCCTTCTGATCGTCGGCATAATCTACAACTTCGTTGTCCGCAACAGCTGGGATTAACAACATTGTTGATGAATTGTCCATATTCGTCGACTCGTCCATATCCATGTTCGACCCATCATCATCATCATCATCATCATCATCATCACCACGACATTCTATGCTTTTGCTTGGTGTATCGTCTGTTGTATCCGTCCAATATTTCTCATCCCTATCGTTGTCATAATGATGCTGTTGTCGTTCTTGTTGTTGTACGCGCATACATCGTCTCCGACGAGACTCGATAATCATGGCAGCATACCTTTGTCGATATTCCTCCGTTGAGACCTTTTCTTTTATATCCACGTCGAAGTAGCAATATCTACTCCCTTTCTTCTTTGCTACCGATGCTACATCATCCTCCTCCTCCTTTCGTACCTCGCATCGTGTAGCACAGAGAGCATCTTCAATGTCAATCTTCTTTCGTGCCTCCATGGCGTGAATTATCGGTTGAATACGGCGTAAGAATGCAATTCGATTGATTGCATTTGATAGATCTGGCAGTATTCTCGTACCAGGCATGGGATAGCCAGTGAGTGATTCAATATCCCTCGCTGCCTCTTTGTTGCCGTCGAGAGTAACAATTTCATCATTATTATTTGTAGGTAAGCGACAATATCGTCGTACTAATTCGACTATGGCTTCCTCGTCGTAGTCATCGCTTTTGTTATAACATGGGAGCGGAACACATCGTTGACGCTTCGTCTTCATCATCATCGGCATTTCCTTCCTCGCGCCGTTTGGGTTCTCACTGTTGTTTACTTTCCCCGCGACGACATCATCATTGCGAATATTATCGCCATCCTCATCCTTTGAAATGAGAGAAACGATAGTATCTGAATAATAATCATCATCGATTGATGCAGCGGGAGGATCGGGAATGCTCTGCCAGTACGACGAGTAGTCGTTCGTGGCCTCATTGTCATTGTCGTCGTCCATCGTTTTTTTTTGTGTTCGTCGGTTGTCCTCGGTTGTCGTTGTGTCGATTCCCGCCTTAGGATCATCTCGCAGCTATGTTTGTAGGAAACAACAACATCCTATTAGGTGATGGCAGCAGTAGCACGTGCCGCGCGGATTAGTTTCACGAGAGGTGGACGTTACGCGTCGCGTATTGTCCTCGGAGCTCAATGCACATGGGCGACCGAGAGACTGCCGGCCACAACTGCTTATAATTGCCACCCGAGATCTATTTTAAAAAGTCTACGATATATACATAACAATAATTCGGACTATAGATCTCCGCTAACAATAGCGGAATTGGAATTCCGAATCAGTGAATTAGAACGAGTAACACACCAACGACGGCTAACCAAGTATGATGTACAGAATACGGCATTGCCACTCCTATACGAATGTGCATCACTATCCTCCGATGTTAGGAAATATGACACTTCATCACAGTGTGACAAACTTACACGTGCAAAAATTGCTACTCGGATAATCGAATTATGCTTAATAGAAGTGGAGACACGACGTGTACACTTATGGGATTGGCTTCAAAATAATACAACAATTAACAAGAACAACATCAATTCAAATGACAATTTTAGCTCAAATGAAAATGAAACCGTCTTAGTGAATGTATCGAATGATAACACCTATCATGATACTACCATCAACAACACGAATAATAATGAAAAATTCTCACCCACTGCATATTGGAATGATACTCCACATCCAACAAAAGAAATGTATTCGTTAGTATTTGTGGCATGGAAACATGTCGTGGAATCTTACTCGTACTATTCCATCAAATCATATGATGCTATGCAAATTATGGAAAGTTCGGCAAAACAAACATCTGCACTCCTGTCACTTATGGAAGAAGAATATTCCTCAGATTCATCATTTATTCATGCATACAATACCAATATACCAAAAGGTAGTTACGCATTACTACGGATGGGTGCGATATTGCCCGATGTTAGGAATTATAGCATTGTGATTGGTACATGGGGACAATGTATTGATGGGAGTATTCTCCGTCCAAAGAATTATATGTATACGAACAATAGTAGTAGCAGTAGTAGTAGTAGTAGTAACAGTAGAGACGGGTCATTCCAAATTCGTCTTAAATTAGAAGCCACGGCAATGAAATCAATGATGGAATTACTTGAAATGATGGAAGAAGATTTATACGAAAACTTTGCTGGTAGCAGTAGTTGTTCTGATGATAATTTATCAACACCAACATCACCGCTACTACTGTCACAGAGGAAACGTCCACCACCTGATCGAATGTGTTACAATACTATACTATCCGCCATGTCAAGACAGGTCAATCCATCATTATATGAAATGAGACTGGTCCTACAGCGTATGATGGAACGTGTTAAATTTGAATTAGAGCGACCAGTAATGGATGATGAAGACGATATTGATGTTGCTACTAATGATGATAGCAGGACTGTTCCTGCTGCTGATCAGATGATGTATGATTATGCCATGACATTTTTTCCTGATGTATTTAGCTATAATGCACTAATTGAGGCACGTGCCAACCGTTCAGCAATGTTTGCATCATCATCCACCTCATTCAAGCCAAAGCAGCAGCAGCATCAATTTCTTACGCATCGATTACATCAACTTTCTGCTTGGCAAAAGCATGGTAAAAATGAAAATCAATTGCATAATAGAAAACGGAGGTTTACCGCCAGTGAGGAGGAGGCGATATTGGCAGAACAAATTGTTGACGAGATGCGTCATTTAGCAACAGTTACTGTTCGACCAAATATTTACAGTTATAATGGTAAGTGGGTTTTTTGTTTCCATGGTAATCTATTATTTCACACACACATCGGTATTGATATAATGGAATTTCTACACACACGCTCACGAATTTTTAGCTGTGATTAAGGCATGGGTAAAGACAGATAGCAATCGTGGTCTATCTCGAGCGGTGAATTACATACACTCTTTGGCTCTTAATGGACAACAGCAGAATATCAGTGAGCAAGACGGAGTGAGTCAAGAAGCAAAGAAAGGATCTCACACGGTGCTAGAAAGAATAATAAAATGGGGTGCTTCACTGTTGCTAAGCAACACAACTGATGCATCGCAAAGTCCCATATCAAAAGATGGTAGACGCAATATACAGAGCGAGAAGAAAAATGTTAATAATCAAGGTCTAAGCAATAATAAACACCATCATGCCGTCTCAAATGTGGGCATCACAAGCAGACTCAACTATCTCAATTTTGCAGGAATGGGTAATACAAATGCAACGTCTATAACATCATCGCGAGAAAGTGTGGAGGATGAGAATATTCCAATAGGTCCAATGCCAGAAATAGAAGCAGGTGTCATTCCAGACCTGAAAACATTTCAGATTGTGATAAGTGGTAAGTGGGAGAGTTAGTGTTGCTAGGACTTGGAACCTTCTACTCTTACTCACATTTGACACTCATCGTGCTTACTTTTGTTTTGGCAATTCATTCATGTATAGCATTAGAACGTCATGGCACATTATCATCCGCCAAACTTTCTCAAACGCTCCTTCAAATATTGGAAGAATATTATTCTTCCTTAAATCCAGATATTGCAATTTACAATTCCGTACTGAATGCATTTGCCAGAGCAGCAAAAGAGGAGTCCGATCCACGGTTATCTTTGGCATCTGCACAACGTGCTGATGGGTTACTGTGTAAGTTACTCCGACAGGACCAAGCCGAGATACCCCGACCTAATGAGTATAGTTTCCTATTGGTAATTAATGCATGGTCGAATGCTGCTTCATCTGCGGCTGCGCTAAGTTTTGTTGATGGTAATAATGCTGCTCAGAACGCCGAGATTCTATTGAAAAGGCTTCAAATGCAAACGGTGGGAATCAATAAGGCCACGATTGCTTGTTACGGTGCCGTGATTCGAACTTGGGCATCATTAGGCCAGTCAGAGCGATCTCTTTGCTTATTGGAAGAAATGGTTGACATGTCTGACCGTACATTGCTACTTGATCCAATCCACTTCAATGCAGTCTTCGATGTCTGTGCACGTGATTTGGCATCTGAAACAGATCTTACCAAGGTCATGTCCAAGCTGTCTAGGATTCACAAAATACTTGTGCAAATGGAGAGTAGTAGTGAATATCACTCGATAAATGTTGAACCAGACACCAGTTCATTCAATCAAGTTATTAGAGCTTGCTACTCGCCATGGACCACACCTCGAGGTGTCCAGGATGACGAAAGCATTCGACAGACGGCACTTGATATAGCACATGACTGCTATACGAGGATGAGTAAAGATTACAACAGCCCGCATCGACCAGACGCACATACATACGCTCATATGTTTAAAGCTGTTGCCTGCCTCACACCATCGTTAAACATCACGGAGTCTACCTCTGAAAAGTATGTCTTGTGCAAGACAATATTTCATGCCTGTTGTAGGGATGGTCATTTGACGAAATCTTCGCTGTGGACGTTGCGTAAAATGTTATCGCACGGGGATGAATTTGTTACACTAATCTTGTCTGAGATGGATAATCAAGGAAATTTGAATAAAGAAAAGTTGCTTGTGATGCCAGATGATTCCCTGTTTGTCTCGTTGCCTGGAGAATGGAGTCGTAATGGACGAAAGCATAATGCGCTTAATAGACATCGACAGTAATGCTTCGATTATTAAATCGAGTCTATAGTATTTCCTTGTCCTCCTTTTCATCATCATCGGATCCAAAGAATTCGCTATACTCGAACGATCGGCTAATGTTTTTGGGTGAGAGGCTACTGCCCGTACCCGTGGAGGATCGATTGCCATTCATGGGAGTGAGATTACCACCACTACCTGCGTCCTCATCCTCGTCGTCATATGAATATGAAGAGCCATCGAGACTATTGCGGTGGACGAGACTGGTACTTAAATGAGACATGTTCAAGAATGATTCGGAAACGGCTGCTGCTATGTCCTGCTCCGAGCCTTCCTCCGTGTGGACACTGTTTTCCTCCTGTTCGAACTCACACTCCTGTTCACCAATAACACTGTCGTCATTGACAGTAAACTCAGCATCTAAACTTCGACTTTTATCTTCGGACATTCCCAATTCCGCCAAGATTTTTAACGCATCTTCGTGCTCTCTCTTCAAACTGTTAATGTCCATAAAATAGGACTTCGGTTTGCTACTTGCGTGGATGTCATGCGAAGTAACATTCGTTTTATTTGTTGTCTGATTGATACCACCCTTTTTATCAATGGTAGTACAAGACTCTTTGTTTGAATTGACGCTCTCGGGAGTATTCTCTTTGCCATCATCAGACATTCGAGGAGGAGGAGGAGGAGGAGGAACAGCCTTCTTCTCCTTTTTGATCCTAGCAGGGCATTTTGTTGTGGCTTTTTGCTTATTCATTGGATAACGAATGGCCGGATGCGTGCTTGCTTTCGTTACAACACGCTTAATAGGACCGAAAGTATCTCTACGAACGCTATTCGATTGAAGGATAGCCTGCTCGGACATAGTCTTCTTCACCTCCTTTTCTTCCAGCCCCCTCCCTTCTACTAATCCCTCGCTGGCTTGTTTATTCTTTACATATTTCAGCTTTAATTTGAGTCCACACTTTGTCATTGCATCAACTTTAGAAACCTTCGTATCAACATGAATACCATCACCTAGAGGCTTTCGCGTGGCCTCCTCCTTTTGCTTTCGTAGTCTCTCTCTCCTCCTCTTTTCTATCCTCTGCGCTTGCCAATCATTATGCTTGAAATTGTTGGAAATTGAACTCTTGATGCTTTTCAAGCGTGTCAACCGTCTTGCCTCGTCAGTGTCAATATACTTTGCCATGCCTGTACCACCGCAGGTCTCAGCAGCTTTCTTCTTCTTCACCCACTTATCCATACTGTGAATATGATGTAAAATGAATGAAAGTGCTGGACTCGCGCAGAATACTTTTTCCTTAAATTTATTCAGCCCTCGAGAGATATCATCGAAAGTTTTCAATAGTCTTAGGAATTTTAACGTGAGAAGAACAGCGTTTCAGAGGCAGGCCAACCGTGCATTCGTCGTGATGGACCAAACGATGATGCACTTGGACCATGTTTGGGATGATACAATAGCAACCCATTATTTCGTATCTGGTCCTCTTCTTGTCGACCTTACGAGTGCAATCAATTTAACAATGGTCCTATCTCCCAAAAGGGCTGTAATGATGGATAAAATCCACGACAATTGTAGATTAGTGCCTCTTTAACTATTTCTACCAATATTATCTGGAGTTCATCCAATTCAACTTACTCAATGACGCCTCACATAGTACCCTCTAGCAAAAATAGATACTCGCATTCATCGTGGGGAATGATCATCGCAGTAAATGTTTTAGGATGACTTGATTGCAATCATTAATTTGAATAAGCACCCCTGTGAATCATTGGCACATGCTTAGTGGTTTCTTGGCGTCACCCCTGTCACTTTTTTCATTGGTCCTGGCAGCAGAAGCAGCAACCGGTCATCAGCACCACCACCATCAGTACCAATACCAGTAACAATGGGAATATGATTATTGGTGTACGTGAGTATGTACTACGAGCTGATTTGGAATTTGTTCCTTGTGCTGGTGGAGCATGAATAACGGGCATTGCGTGATTACTACAAGCTGCCTTTATGACTTTCACTGGTGCTGCATTATTTATAGCGACATCACTATCACCACTATTGTTGACCATAGCGCTCAGCGCCTTTCGTGTCATCACTCTTAGCGCAGCAGACTTTTCAGTAGACACTTATAAATTTCAAAATCAATTTCAAAATCACTTTGCTTTGGTTTTTCACGACCAACTGAAGGAATTCAATCTGCACGATGTCGGCCGTGGAAGAGGCGCTGGAGCGCATCAAGGAACAGAAAGGCGTGGAGGGCTATGTCATCTGCAACAGCGAAGGGGCCGTGCTTCGTCGGTCTAATGCGATAGTGAAGGCCAATGCTGAGGTCATTGCGCAGAGCATGACAAAGCTCATCCAAACAACTATCAACGGTGTTAGAGATTTGAACCCAAATGACAATCTCAAGAACTTACGAATCAAAACGACGAAGAAGGAAATGCTGGTATCACACTCGAACGAATTTGTTGTCATAGTTATCCAAGCCTGGCAACCAGCGAAAGAGGAACAATCACACCTAGTACCCTCCGTGCAAAAGCAGCCGAAGTCACTCGCGCCACCAGCGAGTGCGGCAGTGCGGTCGGTGAATCTAAGCACAAGTTAGCGAGGCTTGTAAATATTACTTGTTCGATGCCATAGATGGGACGACTTGCAGTGAATTGACAGTAAAGTGACAAAATATATTTAAAAAAGCGTTCCTAATCATCCAACTATTCTCCGTAGGATTACTGTTCCTCGACGAAGCAGAGCCAACTTTTCCCTTTACCAAGCTCTCGCACTAGCCAATTAATGCATTCATATTAATACGCATTCCATTTCCGTTCATCACCTTTGCCTTCTTCAGATCACAAAACTTTCTCAGCCACAAAGTGGTCACCGTATGCATCTTCATGTACCCCAGCGGCTCTCCCCGACGGATCAGCCCTTGACGCGAACGATACATCCCAATTCATCGCACGTTCAGTCGAGCATGCAATAGTCTTCCCACCCGGGACTGTACGTTCGGCGGCCTCACCTGGGAAGAACTCTTCAAAGATCATACGGTATCGATACCCCTCCTTCGTCGTGGGAGTGTTATGTGGATATCTATTGGCAGCATTGGCAAACATTATATCCGACACTTCACGTTCAGCAATCTCCTTCAGACTATCAACCCAACCATAACCCACACCATCACTAAATTGTTCCTTCTGTCTCCATAATATGTCTGGAGGCAAATATGGATCATCGGGGGTATCAAATGCCTTCCGCATTACATACTTTTCAATCCGTGTATCCTCCTTACTCACACCTGGTCCCTTCACAATCATCTTTTCCCTAGGATCGATATTCATTGCGACATCAAGGAAGTCGGCATCTAGGAATGGACACCGTGGTTCTACACCCCAAGCTGACATGGCCTTATTGGCACGGAGACAGTCATACATGTGCAACCTACTAATCTTGTCAACGGTCTCATCAAAGAATTCACGTTCATTCGGTGCCTTGTGGAAGTATAGGTACCCCCCAAAGATTTCATCGGCACCCTCGCCCGATAAGACCATCTTAATCCCCATGGCCTTGATCTTGCGAGACATTAAATACATGGGCGTCGAGGCGCGTATCGTCGTCAGGTCATACGTCTCCACGCTACGTATCACATCTCGGATGGCATCGGCGCCCTCCTCGAGCGTGTAAGTATAGGCATGATGCGTCGTGCCCAAAAAGTCGGCCACGCGTTTCGCGGCCACGAGGTCCGGACTGTTCGCCAACCCGATGGTGAAGGAATGCAACTTGGGGAAATTTTTCGATTTGCGCGTGACGTTGCGCTGACAAATGGCCGCCACGAGACTCGAATCGAGCCCGCCCGAGAGCAGGACGCCCCAGGGCACATCCGACATCATCCGACGCGTTACGGCCTTTTCGAAGGCATTGCGTAAAACGGCCTGAGTGTTGGTGATATATACATATAAACAAAATAATGAACGGTGAGAGATGCAGAGTAAAAAAATCAACCTGTACCATATATTCAAATATATATATACTCGCCGCCTGGAACCGTCCCTTGGGTATGGGGACATTCAACCCGGACGCCATCTCCGGCGCCCACGCCGGACGATACCAACGCACGAACTCTCCGGCCCTGCGTCCCTTGTTGCTGTAATAATGTCCGGGCGGGAAATTTTGGAATTTGTTACACCTGCCAATCAGGCCCTTCATTTCGCTCGATACCCACGTCGATCCATCGTCCCCCCATCCGATGTATAATGGCGTTTTGCCCACGTGATCGCGAAAGACGAAGTACGTGTCCGTCGTTTTGTCATATATGATGATCGAAAACATGCCCCGTAATACGTTCGGTAGCGATGCGAGATCGTTCGAATTGCTGTCGTTGTTGTTGATATCGTTATATCGTGCCCATAATGGCAATATGACCTCACAATCGCTTCCGGTCATGGGCACGTACTCCTTCGCCAACTGCGAATTGTATATTTCTTTATAATTGTACACCTCGCCGTTCGCGGCCACGATGATATTCCCATCCGTCGATACCAACGGTTGCGAACCGGACTCCGGATCCATAATCGCCAATCGTTCGTGTGCTATCCCATGTGCGAGCGGGATGCTAATGCCGCCAGTGTTGTTGTTCGCAGTGGGATCATCTGCAAAATTAACATTTTTATCAATGACGATGTATCCGGACCAATCGGGTCCACGATGGCGTAATTCCGACGAAGACGAGATTAGTACCTTGCGTAATGTCGTGGGATCTAATGATGACGAGAAGATGGCGAGGATACCGCACATGAATATTTAATTGTTATGTTAAAATGATCTTTACAGTGTTGTGCAACATCTACCGAGTGTAGTGTAGTGAGAAGCGTGTAGTGACGCGAGCGAAGTGTAAACGTGGAAGCAGAACGTGAAGCCGTTTACTAAAAAACTCTTGATGAACGAGCATAAACGTCGGAATTAGTATGTAGAGCCGTTGCGACACCCAATCAAAATCGAGAACAAAAGCCATCATAAAATAGCTCATCATGGCGGAGAAACTCGGCGTGAGTAGCACTATCAAGTCCATCGTGGACGGTACCGGAGGAGAGACTGGTGCTGCTCCCACCAGTAGCAGCAGCAGCAGTAGCTCTTCCGTCAAGTCGGAAGTCGAACTGGCACAAAGCCGCTTGCATTCTCCAATAATCGATCCGGACGAGGAAGTGAACGAGGACGATGCATTCAATTCGGATGACGAATTGCTATATGCGGAGTTTTTTCCGAGTGGTTGTAATAGTGCGACGACGGGTCGATCTCGTTCCAATTCCATCAATCCCGTTGGTTCGATGAATGCGAATGATGGTGTCAATAACACGACTGCCGCCGCCGCTGCTGTGCCACACCAACAGCAACCGATGAATATGATGATGAGTAATAATAATAATAGTATCATGTCAACGACGAATGATACTACCACGAATAATACACCACACGTCATGAATAATAATAGTAGTAGGATGGAAACGAGGAGGAGTGTTGCAGCAGCAGTAGCAGCATCTGCCACTACTTCCAATGATGACTACCATTTGAATAATAATAGTAATGCTACTGCTGCCACCACTACGGTCGATGTTAATAATTCTCTTCGTCGATATTCGGGTGTACTACTGCCTCGGCAGCAGCAGCAACAGCACCCACCACAACATCAGACGATGACTACGCGTTCGCGTTCATCGAGCATTGCAATTATTGACGAGCATGGTATTGGTGGTGGTAATAGGAGTAGGATCTTCTCAATCGATTTTGATCGTGAGTGTGCGATTTTTCTTTCACCGAACACACGGTGTGGTTTATTTGATTTGTTTTTGTAAACTTCCCCACTCAAATCTTCCATGTATATTGTCTTTTAATTTCATGCACATGTAAATAAATATCACAGCCGCGATACTGGACTTTAGCGAAAATGAAATTGCCGGTGGCGGCGATACTAATGATAATGCCGCTGCAACTGCTTTTGCGGCTGCTACTACCGCCTACTCGTCGGCTGCAGATGTTGCCGCTTTGGTCAAGTTAGCAACGATGACATCGGGTAGCGGTAATAGTGGTGGTGGTGGTGATGGTGACATGAGGAGAACACGAAGTGCTAGTGTTTCTTTCAAGGATATTCCGACTACTACTGCTACTACTACATTGTCAATGTTTGGGAATACTATTCTTCAACCACAGCATCATCAACAGCAGCAGCAACGTGATCGTGGATTCTCATTTGAATGTTTCTCATTGGGGATACTCGATGATGATGACGAACGGACTGGTGAAGGTTTCACAGAAGTCACGGGTATTGATGTTGACGCCATCCATCAACAATCTATGCAATGCAGTAGTAGTAGTAATAGTAATAATAGTAATATACAACGGCCACGAGGGGATTCTATCATCTTTGACCCAACAAGTTTTTTAATGGGGGGGATACATGAAACATCGGCTCTATCGTCATCGTCACAAAAACATACGTACAACAATAATAATAATGGTGGGGATATGAACAGCAGATATCCAATGATGACTTGTAGTACTGGTGATGGTGACATTGCACTCGCCGCAGCACCAGCAGCAGCAACATCAACAACAACAACATTGCCAATGTTTTCAAGTAATTATATGCTCCAGCCACCACTAATGCATGCACCACTAGCAATACCAACAATTGCATCACCATCTAGAAAAGAAAGGTCCTCAAAACAAGGTAGGGACTCCATGCAGCAGCTGCAACAGCAACAAAGGAAACGTGGATCTCCTCGCCGCGTAAAGACTCGTGGTGGGTTAGATGATAGTTCTGGTCAACGTGAAAAGAATGTCATTGCTGCATTAGCATTCGCAGTGGGTGGTAGCAATGATAATAATAACAACAACAGCAACGATCCTATCATACACGTCCCTCGTGGGAATACTAATTTTTCCATGTCTGGTACTAGAATGTATCACCATGGCAGCACGCGGATACTGTCATCACAATCCCACACTGATTCTAATTATATCAATAGTAATAGAGACATCGACAGATCGTCATTGTCATCACAATCTACCACGACTACTACGACTTGTCCGATGGAACTTATTAATAAAGGAGGGAGGGTGGGTATATACCTACCAGACGAACGTCGTGCACGTATTGCCAAATTCCATACAAAACGTAAGGTACGGATATGGCGTAAACGGATTAAGTACGACTGCCGTAAAAAGTTGGCAGATAGCAGACCAAGGATTAAAGGACGTTTCGTCAAGAGATCGGACGTTGAGGAGTGTGGGGTTGAAGGTGAGGGTAATGGTTGAGAGTGGTGGTAGCTTTGCGTGATGAAGTGTGTATCTTCGTGCGTTTGTTTAGTTTGTTTGTTTGATGAATGGATGTTAAACAAAATCGAAGAACCAACTAATATCCTCACATAGACGTGAAGAAAAGTCATCCTTCTTCCTCGAGGTGTACTCTAGAGGATACGCTGCTGCAAGCAGGCAGCAGTAACAGAGCTAACGGACGTTCGACCTCGAACAATAAATGAGTGAAGCTGGGCGTTACCACCTCAAATGTCTAGACAGTACGTTACCTCGATGAAAATCTGACATGCGCATATCTTGAAAAATGAATGCAAAGAGCGTCAGTGACACCAAAATAGCAATGCTATGTTGTGTAGCAGTTATATATTTTATTTTTAACATATTTATATTGTAAATTAGAAACTGAATATTCATATACCGACTATAATCATACTTCTCACACTAGTCTTTAACATAGACGCTTTGCACATCGTTAATCATTCTCCTCCTTTAATGACGTGAGGGTCTGGTGTGTGCTTCTCAAAGTTCCACTGTTGGTTCCCAACGGAGAAGAAAGTTATCGAGCAACCCCTGTTCAAGGATTGTGTGTATATAAAATTGTTATTGTTCTGTGCCAAGTTGTTGCCCTAACCCTTAAGTTGTGATTATATGAATTAATCTAATGCAATTGGTGCTGATGCAGTTGCAACGTTTTGCAAGCAGGCACGAATATTGGAAGCTAATTTTTCATCTTCCGACTCGACTGTAATTTTCGCGGTACCATCAAAACCATCATTGAACTCTACAATTGCGACACATATGATTCCACTATCAACATCTTCTTCATTGTTGTCATCATTGTCTTCACCCCCCTCCTTTCCACCTTTAACAGTATTGGCATCAATCCTAACCTCGAACGTGCCCTTATTTGCCTCATATGTCGCCTCTACGAATAAGAACTGATCCTTCAGTGCCTGATGTAATGCACGGAGGAATACCTCAGCCTCATCTTTCTTTCGATCCTCGTCCACTGTTTCATCTATTCCCTCTCGCAGTTTCTTACGCCTGTGGTTGCAAGGCTGTGATGTTAATCGTATCGACGCGGCACTGCTCTGGGCATGCATGATAAGTGCCACAACTGAATCAGCAATAACGTCCCCAACAGAGCTACAATCCCATTCCACCGTGACTACTCCCCTTGTCTTGCCAGCAATAACTTTTACCTGACCTCCGTGCATACTAAATGTCACAATGTCCCCTAAGCACTCATCCTCCACATATGCACTACCAACAAACTCTTCCTGGCGTAAATTGTCGTCGTCATTATCACCTTCCCTCGACTCACTTATTCCTCGGAACATCTGATTCAGGAAAATTCTTAGTGTAGCAATTTTACCCACGAATGGGACATGTAAACGCGATGATACAGACCCAACACGTAAGGGGGTATAAGTTGATAAATCCTCGGGAGCGACAATGCGAGATGAATTCTGCTGCGTAACGAGTATGCCCCGTACTGGATCACCCTCACGTGGTTCAGCAAGTACCATGACCTCCTCCTCCTCCTCCAATGCAGTTGTGACGACATCATCATCGTTGTTATTGACATTGTCTACATCAATCGACGCTGCAGCTGCTAATTTACCCATAATCTTGGCAGATCGACGTCGAGTAAATATTAGCTTTACCTCAACCTCATTAGGTGGCATGGCAATCGTTGGTCGATGTTTCTCGGGCAATTTGTTATAATGCATCATTAATGCACCTTTCAGTCTGCCCATTTCCTCCTTGGCACCATGAACAAGTACAATATTGCGTGGATTGACAGTAGTAATAAAATCACGATTTTGCACAAAGTCGACATGTGCCGAGAAGCTAACATAATCGACTAAACAATTTAATGGCTGACGTCGACCTTCCATGGTCACGACCTCACGTGGTTGACTCATAATTTCCTTCGCGAGGGTATGTTCCACGGCATATCCGGCAATCAAACAACCATTCTTTGGATCGGATGCCCATCGGTCGAATAATTGTCGCGATACCCCACTTTGTAACATTCCCGGACTCGCAAACACCACACTCGGTCCCCGGTCATCGAAGCTATTCACATCAATACTTTTCAAATTACGTATATGTCGGAATGCGAATGGATTGCCCAAATCCATCTGTTTGCGTATGCGTACATTCATCATATTGGCATATGTTTGATAGACACGGAGTGCTCGACTTGCCATCTTCGATGCGTAGTATATTGGTACCGAACGCAAGTGTGGATGATCTTGCCAATATTCATCCAATATTAGCAGTAATTCCTGTGCCCGGCCAAGCGCAAATACCGGTATGAGACACCGTCCACCCCCCGTCACTATACGTTCGATAGTGCCCGTAAATCGTGCCTCACGCTCGGCACGACTTGCATGGACCTGTACCCCATACGTCGACTCGACGATGAGTACATCTGGATTGACAGTATGTGGTATCTCAGCTGCCATTAAATGTCGATCCTCTTCCATGCTGTAATCGCCAGTGTATAGTATAGTGCGTCCGCCCAATTCAATATGAAACATGGCCGCACCGAGCACATGTCCTGCATTCAGTGCATGGAATTTAAGTCCACTCGATAAATCAAGTTCGATCGTTTGATGATAGTCGACTAATTCGATCTTATCGATGCAGCTTTGTAACTCCGCCTCGGTGTACAGTACACTACCGTCGTCGTCATTCCCTCCATCGCCGCCGCCGCCGCGCTTCATGGCCATCAAACGCAAGTAATCGCCCAACAACAAGCGCGCGACGGCCCTGGTGGGGTGCGTCATGAACACCCGTCCGACGAAGCCCGTGCGTTCCGTGAAGTACGGCAAACCGGCAACGTGGTCCAAGTGAAAATGCGTTATCAGGACGACGTCGACGGCGGCGGGGTCGACATTGTCGAAGTACGGCAGTCCGGACATACCGTCGTAGCCGGGATGTATCCCGCAATCGAGCAGCATCGTCGTGCCGCGAAAGGTGAGGAGATGACAGGATCGGCCGACCTCTTGACCAGAGCCCAAGGGCGTGATGGTCATGACATCCTCGCTCATGGCGATTTGTTGAACCCCCCGCTTTCCAATTTGGCGGGTTCGTTTCCGTCGTCGATTTGTGTGATAGGTGGTGATGACGCAGCAGCAGCAGCAGCATCGACAACATCAACCCGAAGATGAAGGTTCTACATCTTCTTCATCGTCGTCTTCTTCCTCGATGGTGGCAGCCCATCCGCCACCAACAACATCATTCATGATGACGACGACAAGAACATCATGGCTAACCCCCGGCAGTGCACTCCTCCTTTCTTCACTCCCACTTGGATTAGGTGCGTACATTGGCTACCGTCGTACACTCCACGAATCATCAACATCGGCAGCATCATCAACATTATCATCGGTATCATCGTCGTCGTCATCATCATCATTGACCACCAAACGTGGCAATAGCATCAGCATTACTAGAGGAGTAGCACCACCCGTCCTCGCAGCACGTGCATTAATCATTGGTACTTTACTATCCATATCTGGTACAGCACTATTGCTATCTAGTATATTCCTACTATCGGGATGTAAATCGGTGGATGAATTAATACATTCCTGTAAAATATGGGGACCCGAACGGTTACGAAGCTCGGAAACTATATTAGAAACGTACGCGGGGGTACGATTTGGCGCCACGAGCGGGACGATCGCGCGACGACTGGCCGAGTTACAGTACGAACGAGAAACATCGGGTATGACGGAAGAAGAAGAATTGGATTATATCGGTAACAAGTATAAAGGAGAATTATTCAACGAAACAACAACAACAACAACAACAAATACGGGAGAAACGCGGGGGAAAAAACCATGGTGGAGCAAGTAACGCAATCTCTTTTTTTCTAAACTAGGTGTAAA
>Ga0247831_1005031_pt1 | contig 16952 bp, 14 predicted proteins | sample LaCruzMarch2015__9_FD_192406 | JGI IMG/M metagenome (GOLD analysis project Ga0247831, IMG submission 192406) | Freshwater microbial communities from meromictic Lake La Cruz, Castile-La Mancha, Spain - LaCruzMarch2015_1m | ecosystem: Environmental > Aquatic > Freshwater > Lake | place: Spain... | reverse complement strand
GGTGGCCACCGTGCCGCCGGTGCGGCCGTGGCACAGGACGTGCACCAGGTGGACGCGCTTCGCATCGACTCCCATGACGTGGGTGTCGATGATCAACGGGTCGTGGAGGTCGAGTTCGAGCAGGTACACGATGTGCGTCTCGACGGTGTAGAAGCTGTGGCCTGCCGCCCGGTACGCCTCGTCGTCGCCGATGTACCGGAAGAGGGCGTCTGACGCCCAGCCGGCGGCGGTGAGGTAGGCCGCCTCGGTCATGTGGCCGTTGTAGTCGACCCAGTCGGGCTCGACCTGCGCTCGGTACAGCGACAGGGGTGCAGCCACCTCGTCGCCGGGCTGCCACGGTCGGGTGGCCGCCGCTGCCAGACGCACCGCTTCGTGGTGCGCCAGTGCGGCACCGACGCCGCGGCCCATTGGCCGGAGCGAGCGCATGATGGCGATGATCGCGTCGGGGTCGTCGCCGGCCAGATCGACGACCGCTTCGGCGAGCAACCGCCGCTCGTCGGCGGGTACGTCGGGTGTGCACGGCGCCATACCGATCGAGCGGTAGAGCGCGACGAGTGCCGGGCCGTCGGGTGTGTCCCCGATCTCGACGAGCGGCAGGAGGTGGATCGGTTCGTGGGCGCGTGCCGTGGCATCGGTGCCGACCAGGCGTGCGCCGGCGGGGGCAGCCGCAGCATCGACGACCTGCACGATGTCGGCGCTGATGACGGAGGCCGGTGTCGTGCCGACGGACAGCCGTTCGAGCGCAGCACCCGGGAAGAGGCCGAGTCGCTCTGCTGCGGGCCACCGCACCCCGACGCCGTCGGCGGTCGTGGCGTCGTCGACGGTGACGTCGAACCCCGCGGCCAGGAAGCGTGTCGCCCAACCGGCCGCACGCGGGCCGGTACCGATGACGACAGCGCTCCGGGTCATCGCCCCTGGCCGATGTGGCGGCCTGCCTGTGCGGGCAGCGGCAGCAGCGAGTGGTGGGCGGCGATCGCATCGAGCGTCGCCGTGATCGCCGGGTCCATGGGTGACGCCTTGTCGGCCACGGTGTCGACGTGGAGCATCATGTGCTCGGCCGTCGCCGCCAACGAGTCGTCATCGGCGCGGTGCATGGCGGTGAAGAGGCGGAGTCGCTTCGCATCGTGCGACACGAGCTGGATCGTGACGTAGAGGGCGTCGCCGGCGCGTGACTGCGCGAGGTAGTTGATGTGGCTCTCGACCGTGAAGAAGCTGCGCCCCGACGCGAGGTAGTCGGCGTCCATGCCGATGAACCTCAGGAACCGGTCGCCCGCCTCACTCGACAGTTGCATGTAGCGGCTGTCGTTGGTGTGGCCGTTGTAGTCGACCCACTCGGTGGGCACCCGCACGTCGTAGAGGCGCAACGGTGCAGTGAGATCGGGTGTCGCCGGCGTGGAAGCCCCGGCGCGGTCGAACAGGTCGCGCTCGTAGCGGTCGAGCACCTGGCCTGCGCCGAAGTCGTTCGTGCGCAGTGCCTGGATGACCGAGACGAGGCAGTCGTCGCGCAGCCGTTCGAGCTCGCGGATCGACGCCGTTCCGGCCTGCTCATCGGACTGACGCACGATGGTGTCGAGCAGTTCGTCGGTGAGCTCGGGAACGTCCATCAGCTTGGTCCAGGGCCACTGCAGGGCCGGGCCGAACTGCGCCATGAAGTGGCGCATGCCGGCCTCGCCGCCGGCGATGCGGTACACGAGGAACGTGCCCATGAAGCTCCACCGCAGGCCGGGCCCGAAACGGATCGCGTCGTCGATCTCCTCGGCGGTGGCGATGCCGTCGTTGACGAGCCACAGGGCCTCGCGCCACAGCGCCTCCATGAGCCGATCGGCGACGAAGCCGTCGATCTCCTTGCCCAGCCGCAGGGGGCGCATGCCGAGCGCCGTGTACACGTCGACGGCCCGGTCCTTCGTCGCCTCGGAGGTCAGCTCGCCGCCACAGATCTCGACGAGCGGCATGAGGTACACCGGGTTGAACGGGTGGCCTACCACCAGTCGCTCGGGATGCGTCATGCCCCGCTGCAGCTCGGTGGGCAGCAGGCCCGAAGTCGACGAGCCGAACACCACGTGCGCCGGGGCGACAGCGCTCGCCCGGCGGAGCAGCTCCTGCTTCAGCTCCATCCGTTCGGGCGCGCTCTCCTGCACGAAGTCGACGTCGGTGGCTGCCTCCTCCGGCGTGGCGACGAGCGTGAGCGTGCCCTCCGGTGGCAGCGCCGGCATGACGAGCTTGGTGAGCGCGCGCCGGGCGTTGGCCATCACCTCGCCGACCTTGCGTTCGGCCTCCGGGTCGGGGTCGTACATCACGACGTCGATGCCGTTCAGCAGGAAGCGTGCAGCCCAGCCGCCGCCGATGACACCACCGCCGAGCAGGCCGACCCGCCGCAGAGGAGCTTCGGTCTCCATGGGTCAGCCGTGCTTGACGAGCTTGAGGTCGTCGCGGACCTCCTGCGGGCCCTTGACGCGGACGTTCATGCCCTCGAGGATCTGCTTCGCCCTGGCGACCAGCTCGGCGTTCGTGGCCTTGTGGCCGGGCCCGAGGTAGAGGTTGTCCTCGAGGCCGACGCGCACGTTGCCACCGGCCAGCGCCGCCATGGCGACGAACGGGATCTGCATCTTGCCGATCGAGAACGCCGAGAACACGCAGTCACGCGGCAGTTGGTTGACGAGCGCCATGAACGTGCCGGGGTCGTCGGGAGCGCCGTAGGCGATGCCCATGCAGAGCTGGATCATGACCGGGTCGTCGAGGAGACCCTTGCGGATCATCTCGTGGACGTACACGAGGTGCCCGAAGTCGAACACCTCGAGTTCGGGGCGCACGCCGAGGTCCTGCACCTGCTTGGCCATCGAGTCGAGCACGCTGGGCGTGTTCACCATGATGTAGTCGCCACCGGAGGCGAAGTTCATGGTGCCGCAGTCGAGCGTGCAGATCTCGGGCATCACGGTGCGCACGTGGTCGAGCCGCTCGGTGGCGCCCGCCATGTCGGTGCCGTCGGGGTTGGGGGGCAGGACGTCCTCGCTGCCGCCGAGCACGAGGTCGCCGCCCATGCCGGCGGTGAAGTTCAAGACGACGTCGGTGCCGCTGTCGCGGATGCGCTCGGCCACCTCGGCGTAGAGCGCCGTGTCGCGTGACCCCACCCCGGTCTGGGGGTCGCGCACGTGGATGTGCACGACCGCCGCCCCGGCCTTGGCTGCATCGATCGCGCTGGTGGCGATCTCCTCGGGCGTCACCGGCACGTGTGGGCTCTTGCCCACGGTGGCGCCCGCACCCGTGACAGCGCAGGTGATGAAGACATCCCAGTTCACAACGGCCCCCTACTCGACGATCGGCCCCTCAACGTAGTGCATCGACCGAGTCGGAGAGCAGTGCGCGAGTGGGCCGCTCAGCCGGCGAGCTCGTCGGCGGTGCGGCGCACCGCGGCGATGATCTTGGCATAGCCGGTGCACCGGCAGAGGTTGCCGCTGAGGCCGATGCGGATCTCCTCGTCGGTGGGGCTGGGCGTGCGCTCGAGCAGCGCCGTGGCCGACATGATCATGCCCGGCGTGCAGAACCCGCACTGCACGCCGCCCTCGTCGAGGAGGTTGCGCTGCATGGGGTGCAGTTGCTCGCCGTCCATCACACCTTCGATGGTGGTGATGGCGCGGCCCTGCGCCTGCACGGCGAGGTACGAGCACGAGTTCACCGGCTGGCCGTCGAGGAGCACCATGCAGGCACCGCACTCGCAGTCGTCGCAGCCCTCCTTCGTGCCGGTGAGCCCGACCTCGGTTCGGATGACGCTGAGCAGGTTGCGGCTCGACGCGACGTCGACGGGGTACGCGATGCCGTTGACCGTGAGGGTGATGGGCTCGCTCATGATGCAGCTCCGATGCCGAGGGCGCGGTTGACAGGAATGGCGATGACCTCGCCGGTGGCGCGCCGTGCGGCGGCCTCGACGGCACGACGGGCCATCACGCCGATGCAGTGGCGCCGGTAGCGGTCCGATGCACGCAGGTCGCTGATCGGCCGGGCCTGTTCGGCCGCGGCTGCGGCGACGGCAGCGGCCACGTCGGCGACCGACGAACCGGCCAGGTGGTCGATGCCGTCGACGGCGAGGATGGTGGGTGCCACCGCCGTGAGCGCGACGACCACGTGGGCGACCGAACCGTCGTCGGCAAGCACCACCGATGCCGCCGCGCCGACCACGGCGATCTCCATCGCCCGGCGGTACTCGAGCCGCACGTACGCGCTGCCCGAGCGGTCGGGGCGTGCCGGGAGATGGATGGAGGTGCACAGCTCGTCGGGCGACGCTGCGGTGCGGCTCGGGGCGAGCCACAGCTCGGCCATCGAGAGGTGCCGGGTGCCACGGGTGGACCGCAGCTCGGCGGTGGCCCCGAGGACGACCAGCGGCGCCCCGGTGTCCATGGCCGGCGAACCGTTCATGACGTTGCCGCCCAGGGTGCCGACGTGTCGCGTAGCCGGTGAGCCCACGAGCGCGCTGGCGTCGGCGAGCGCCGACCAGCGGGTACCGATGAGCGGGTGGCCCTCGATGACGTGGTGCGAGACACACGCGCCGATGACGAGGGCGCCGTGGTGCTCGTCGACTGAGCAGAGCTCGGCGATGCGGTCGATCGCGACGAGACGTTCGGGCAGCGGCGCCTTGCCGTGGCGTGCACCGACCACGAGGTCGCTGCCGCCAGCGATCGGGCGGACGCCGGCGCCGACGGCGATGAGCGCGTCGTCGAGTGTGGTGGCGATGAGCATGGTCACGATGCGGCTCCGGCGCTCGTGTCCTGCAGTGCTTCCCACACCCGTTCGGCCGTCATGGGCAGCTGGCGAACCGGCGCACCGACGATGCGGGCGATGGCGTTCGAGATGGCTGCGGCGGTGGCAACGTTCGGCGCCTCGGCGAGACCCTTCGCACCGCGTGGGCCGGCATCGGGCGTCGCGATCTGGACGAACTGCGTCGTGATCGGGGGTGCGTCGGCGCAGGTCTGGAGCTTGTACTCGAGCATCGCCGCGTTGCGCTGGCGGCCCTCGTCGTCGTAACGGGTCCCTTCGGTGAGCGCCTGGCCGATGCCCATCAGGACACCGCCCTCGACCTGGCCGACCGCGCCGACCTCGTTGATGATCGTGCCCGAGTCGTGGGCCGTGCTGACGTGCAGGACGCGGGCGACGCCGGTGTCGGGGTCGACCCGCACGCGCACGGCGTGGCACGAGAACTGCGGGGCGACGAACGCAGCCATGCCGAGGTCACCCACGCAGCTCGACCCGACGAGCGGCGGCGCTGCCGGGGGAGTGCCCGAGCCGTGACCGATGAGCAGCTCGCCGCCGGCGGCGATGCCGGCCAGCTCGACGATCGACACGGCGGTGCCGGGTGAGCCGTTCACGAACGCCTGGCCGTCGGCGAGCACGATGTCGGCAGCGGCCGCCTCGAGGTGGTCGGCCGCCAGCGCACGCAACTGCTCGGCGATCTGGCCGGCAGCAGCCACGACAGCGCGGCCGTTGTTGAACAGCGTCTGCGAGCCGGTGGCGCCCATGTCGTACGGGGCGACCGACGTGTCCTGGTAGACGAGCTGGAAGTCCTCGGGGGCCATGCCGAGCTCGTCGGCAGCCAGCTGGCGCAGGGTCATCACCGCGCCGGTGCCGCACTCCTGGGCGCCCGTGATGATCTGGCCCGACCCGTCGCCGTCGATCTTGATGTACGCGCCCGACGGCACCGCGAAGCTCGGCCACCAACCGATCGCGACACCGATCGCCTCGTGGTCGTCGAGGGGCTGGCCGTAGCCGGCTGCCGTGGTGGCGAGGTCGATGCACTGCTGCAGCCCGATCTCGCCGTAGGTCTGGCCGCTCGGGCCCTCGACCCCGGTGTCGACGGCGTTCATCCGGCGGAACTCGACCGGGTCGATGCCCGCTGCGTGGGCCAGTTCGTCGGTGTGCGACTCGAGCGCCCAGCACGCCTGCGGGGCCGTGGGGGCGCGCACCGAGCCGGACGGCTGGTGGTTCGTGTAGACGAGGTGGGCGTCGATCCGGACGTTCGGGATGCGGTACGGCCCGGCCACGTGCATCGCGGCGAGCTGCGGGAAGAACCCGGCGTCGGCCGTGTACGCCCCGTTGTCGATGGCGACCCAACCGGTGCGGGCCACGATGCACCCCTCGGCGTCGAGGCCGGTGGTGATGTCGATGATCATGCCTTCGCGGCGGCGGTCGGGGGCGATGAACTCCTCGCGGCGCGAGAACACGAGCCGCACAGGCCGCTTGGCGGCGCGAGCGAGGGCAGCGACGTGCGCCTCGTAGTGGAAGCCGCACTTGCCGCCGAATCCGCCGCCGAGGTGCGGCACGATGATGCGGACGCGGTTGGCAGGCAGCTCGAGCGTCTCGCACACGCCGGCGCGAGCGTCGAACGGCACCTGCGTCGACGTCCAGATCGTCACCTTGTCGCCCTCCCACTGGGCCAGGACGGCGCGGGGCTCGATGGGCGCGGCGTGGCAACTGTCGGCGACGTAGCGGCTCGACACGACCGTGTGCGCCAGGGTCATCGCCGTGTCGGGGTCGCCCTTGGTGATCGACGAGAACGATGCGTCGTTGCGGTCGCGGACCACGGGATCGGCAGCCCCGTACGACGACCAGTCGGGGTGGACGAGCAGCGCGTCGGGCGCGAGGGCCACCTCGAGGTCGGTGACGACAGGGAGCGGCTCGTACTCGACCACGATCGCATCGGCGGCGCGCTGGGCGATGGCAGCGGAGGTCGCTGCGACGGCAGCCACGATCTCGCCCTCGAACCGCACGACGTCCCGGGCGAACAGCGTGCGATCCTGCACGAAGGGTCCGAAGCGCACGTCCGGCACGTCGTCGGCGGTGAGCACGGCGAGCACGCCCGGCATGGCGCGGGCGGCCGAGACGTCGAGCCTGGTGATGCGGGCGTGGGTCACTTCGGCGTAGCGGAACTTGGCGGCCAGGACACCCGTGAGCGTGAGGTCGGCGGTGTAGCGCCCGCTGCCGGTCACCTTGTCGGGGCCGTCAGCGCGGACGAAGCGCGGAGGAGCGGAGGTCGTGGCCGTCATGGGCCCCAATATGGCACGGATCGAGGCCGCAGGCGCGCCCGCTGAGTACCGTCGTTGCCATGGGCGTGTCGGTCACCTCGGGCATCATCGGCACCATCGGTGACCTTGTCGAGGACATCGCCGTGCGGCTCGCCGGGCCGGTCAACATCGCCTCCGACACCGAGGCGCGCATCGACCGCAGGCGCGGCGGCAGCGCAGCGAACATGGCGGTGGCAGTCGTGCGGGCCGGTCGGCCGGCGCGGTTCATCGGCCAGGTCGGCGACGACGCGATCGGGGATGCGCTCGTACGGATCCTCGAGGCCGACGGCGTCGAGGCCACCGTCCACCGTTCGGGCCGTACGGGCACGATCGTGGTCCTCGTCGATGCGGCCGGAGAGCGGACGATGCTCACTGACCGCGCGGCGTGCGCCGATCTCGCCGACCCCGACCCTGCATGGCTCGACGGTGTGGCGCTGCTGCACGTGCCGTTCTACTCACTCGTGGGCGGTGCCCTCGCGGGCACCGCGGCGACCCTCATCGGTTGGGCGCACGACCGCGGTACGCCCGTGTCGATCGATGCGTCGTCGGCGGCGGTCATCGAGCACCACGGCGTCGCCGCCACCCGCCGACTGCTCGCCGATCTGCGACCCACGGTGCTGCTGTGCAACGAACTCGAGGCCGCCACCCTGGGCGGCGCCGAGGCCGTACGGCCGCTGGCGACCGCCGCGACCGTGGTGAAGCAGGGGCCCGATCCGGCCCTGCTGCTGCTCGCCGACGGCTCGACGATCACGGTGCCGGCGCTCGCGCTCGAAGGTCTGCGCGACACCACCGGCGCCGGCGACGCCTTCGCCGCCGGCCTCCTGGTCGCTCACCTCGACGGCGCCTCGTGGCCCGACGCGGTCATGGCCGGGCACCGCAGCGCACGTGCTGCCATCGGCAGGGTGTCGGCACGATGATCGGGCGGGTCAGGGACGCACTTCGATGGTGACCGCCACCGGGTAGGCCCCGGCGACTTCCGGTCCGAGACCCACGGGCTGGGCGTCGGTGCCGACGAGCGCCCTGATCCAGGCGGTGACCGCATGCTGGATGACGGGGAAGGTCTCGGTGACCGGGACCGCCGGCGGGACGCACCCGTCCTCGCCGAGCGTGCGGAGCTGCGGCTGAGCGTCGAGCAGTCCGCCGAGACCCGACGCCTCGGCCACGCCGATGATGCCGGTGCCGTTGCCGAAGGTGCAGAAGTCGTCGAAGCCGTTGTGGCCCACACCGTCGAGGATCCAGAGCAGGCTCGGCGTGGGCACCTGCTCGAAGCTCGGCTTGGTGCGCTCGGTGGCCGAGATCACCTGGTCGAGAGCACCAGCCATGAAGAACGACGGCTTGTCGGGGAGCTCCTGGGCTTCGACGGTGGTGGTGGTGGCGTCGCCGCCGAGGGCGATGCCTGAGGCGAGCGACACGTAGCCGTCGACGCGGGGGTCGAGTGCAGCGCCGAGGATCGTGCCGCCGCCGGCCGAGTGACCGACCGCCACGACGTACTCGTCGTCGACGTGGCCACCCAGGAGGCCGGTGGTCGAGGCGCCCTCGGCGACCACCAGGTCGAGCATCTGCAGGAGATCGTCGACCGAGTCGGCGCGGTCGCCGCTGGCCGTCCCCGACAGCACGTTCGGCAGGTCGCGAGACGGGTGGTCGGTCGACGCGACCACGAACCCCCAGCTCGCCAGGTGGGAGGTGAGGAACGTGCTCTGCAGGCGCATGCCGGTGTAGCCGTGGCTGAACAGCACCACGGGGAAAGTGCCGTCGGCGCCGTCGGCATCGCGTGCGCCCTGGAAGGTGAAGGTGGCGGGCACGTCGGCGGTGAGGATCGCGCGGATGGCTTCCGGGGTGAAGTCGCGCACGTCGTAGGTGATGTCGCCGACGGTGGTGTCGGCCGCCGCTGGGTACCAGACCTCGACCTGGTTGCCCTTGGCGAGCGTCAGGGTCGTCACGCCGACGGGGTACGGGCCGGGCTCTGTGTACGCGTTGGCGAGCTCGTCGATGCTGATCGTGGTGGTGGTCGCCGCGGCTGTCGTGGTGGGCGCGTCGGTGGCAGCCGGTTCGGTGCTGGGGGTGGTGTCCGCAGGAGCCGCCGTGGTCTCGGCGCTGCTGCCACCGTCGCTCCCGCAGGCGGCGAACAGCAGTGCGGACGCGGTGAGGAAAGCGGTCATCGTGCGGCGGGGCGTCATGACCGACAGGATGGCACGGTCCTGCCTGCAGCGCGCGGTCGAGCCTGGCCCGAACGGTCGTCGACCCGGTAGCGTTGCGCTTCGTGCCTCGGCCCCGGCTGGGTCGGGGTGCAACGGCGACGTGGCCGAGTGGTTCAGGCAAGGGCCTGCAAAGCCCTGTACATGAGTTCGATTCTCATCGTCGCCTCTGGCCCCTGGTCCGGTGGAAGCATCGGGTCAGGGGCCTGTGTTGTTCTCGGGTGTCACGATCACCGTGTCCGCCGCGGTGGGGCGCGGGTGGACGGTGGCCGATGCCTACACTCCCCGGACGTGAGCCGGGAGCCACAGGTCGAGCAGCCACCGCGATCGTTCCGCCGCTCGCTCGTCGTCCTACTGGTCGTCGTGGTCGCGCCAGCCGTCCTCGTCGGGCTGGTGGCGGGCGGCGTGGCCGCACGAGCCTTCCCGGTCGGGATCGTCGGCGGCCTGCTCATCATCACCGGAGCCGGGCCCGCGGCGGGCGTGCGCTTCCTCGTCGTGTTGCCGGTCGTGCTGGCCGTGTCGCTGCTGACCGTGGGGTCGTGGTGGTGGGTCGTGCTGTTTGCCGTCGTCGGTGCTGCGGTCGGGGTGCTCGCGCAACACGGCCTTGCGTTGGCGATGGTGCAGATCGGGTTGGTTGCCTCGACGGTGCCGCAACTCGAGGGCTGGAGTGAGCCGGCGGTCTTCGTCGCATTCCTGCTGCTCGGCGAGCTGTTCGGACTCCTGCTCGCCCGACGCGCTGCCCTGACCTCCGTCGGCGCCACCACCACGGTCGCGACGGTGCCGCAGGCCGTGGCAGCGGCGGTCGGCGCCGTGGGCGTCGGCACGTCGGCAGCGGTCGCCATCGCCGTGGGGGGTGATCACTCGTACTGGTTCGTGGTGATGTTCCTGGTGGTCGCACAGCTCGTGATCGTCGACGCACGTGGTGGTCGGCGTGCCGTTGGCCAGCGGCTGCTGGGCACCTGCCTCGGCGTGGCGGGTGTCGTGCCCCTTGCGATGGTGCTGCCCCGGTGGTCCACGGCCCTGGCTGCGCTGGTGTTGGTCGCCTTCGGCATGTCGCAGCCGAGCAGCCGGTACTGGCTGGCCTCGGCGGCGATCTCGGCGGCCGTGGTGCTGGTGGCAGCGCCCGCCGACGCCTCCCTCGCGCTGGGAGCCCGACGCGTGCTGGCCACGGTGGTCGCAGTGGGCCTGCTGGGGGCAGTGTCGTTCGCGCTGCGCCTCACGCGTGGTTCCGGCCGAGCAGTGCCACCACCACCACCAACACCACCTCGTCATGCGTCGTCTCTGTGAAGTCGTCGAACCACGCACCGACACTCGGCTGCAGCCTCGACGTTCACTGACCATGTCGTCACAGCCGCACACGAGTCCCGACCCTGCTTGGCGTGGCAGGATGTGGTGATCGGCATGACCCAGGCCCCGCGAGCCGTTCCAGGAGGCGCAGCATGAGCACCGGAACCCCCGACGACCCGTGGATGCTCACCACACCGCCCGGCACGTCGGAGTACACGATGCACCGCGACGTCCGCGACGGTGTGGCAGTCATCGTCTGCACCGTGGGCAAGACCGTGCTGCTCTACGACGCCCGCTGTATCGACGACCTCCACGCTGCGCTCGTGGCCCACGGCGACTGGATGGAGCTCGGCGCCGCCGATGAGCAGAAGCCCGCACGTGACGGCACGGTGGAGGCGTGGGGCCGCTCGGCCGACAACCCGATCGGCGGCTGGTACGGGCTGAAGAAGGGTCTCCGTGGCCGGTTCGGCATGTACGTGCCGCCGCTGCTCGAGCACCTCGGCCTCGCCGAGGTGGAGCATCAGCCCCGCAACAACCGCATGCGCGCGATCTGACCGACAACCGCCAGGCGTTCGAGATCATCGGCCGTCCGACCCGATGCCGTCCGGTGTCTCTCCGTAGGGTCCGGGGCATGGATTTCGACCTGCCGCAGGACCTCGTTGACTACCTCGCCGTCCTCGACGACTTCATCGAGCGCGAGATCAAGCCGCTCGAGGAGCAGGACGACAACATCCGCTTCTTCGACCACCGCCGCGAGGACGCACGCACCGACTGGGATCGCGGTGGGCTGCCGAACGACGAGTGGGAGGCGCTGCTCCACGAGGCCAAGCGCAGGGCCGATCGCGCCGGCCACTACCGGTACCCGCTGGGCAAGGAGTTCGGCGGCCAGGACGGCACCAACCTCGGCATGGCCGTCATCCGCGAGCACTTCGCCCGCAAGGGGCTCGGGCTCCACAACGACTTGCAGAACGAGCACTCGATCGTCGGCAACAACGTCGGTCTTCTGCTCATGATCGCCTACGGCACCGACGAGCAGAAGGCCGAGTGGATCGACGACCTCGCCGAGGGTCGCAAGGGCTTCGCATTCGGCATCACCGAGCCCGAGCACGGCTCCGACGCAACCCACATGGAGACCACCGCCGTGCGCGACGGCGACGAGTGGATCATCAACGGCGAAAAGACGTGGAACACGGGCATCCACAAGGCGCAGTACGACATGATCATGGCCCGCACCAGTGGCAAGGCCGGCGATGGCCACGGGATCACCGCGTTCCTGGTGCCGACGTCGAACCCCGGCTTCGAGATTCTCGAGTATCTGTGGACGTTCAACATGCCCACCGATCACGCCCACATCCGCCTCACCGATGTGCGGGTGCCGCACGCCGCCATCTTCGGTGGCGAGGGCAAGGGCCTCCAGGTCGTTCAGCACTTCTTCAACGAGAACCGCATCCGCCAGGCGGCGTCGAGCCTCGGCGCTGCGCAGTACTGCATCGACCAGTCGGTCGAGTACGCCAAGCAGCGCAAGCCGTTCGGCAAGGCACTCGCCACCAACCAGGCGATCCAGTTCCCGCTGGTCGAACTGCAGACGCAGTGCGAGATGCTGCGCGCCCTCATCCACAAGACCGCCTGGTCGATGGACAAGCACGGCGCCTTCTCGCAGAGTGACAGGGTCAGCATGTGCAACTACTGGGCCAACCGGCTGTGCTGCGAAGCGGCCGACCGGGCGATGCAGGTGCACGGCGGCATGGGCTACAGCCGTCACAAGGCGTTCGAGCACATCTACCGCCACCACCGCCGCTACCGCATCACCGAAGGCGCCGAGGAGATCCAGATGCGCCGGGTCGCTGGCTACATGTTCGGCTTCATGAGCCAGCAGGCCCCCAAGGGCGTCGACGCCTGACCCCGCACCCCCGAGTCAACGGCGGCCGATCGAGTCACCGGCGGCCGATCGAGGGTCTCGGCCACACCGGAGGGTCTCGGCGTAGGCGTCGAGCGCCGAAAGCCTCGGGTGCGGGGCGGATACGGTCGGTCGGATGAGTGAAGGTGTCGAATTGGCCGTGCTCGACGATCTCCGCTCGGTCGTCGGCGACGCGCACGTCCTCACCGACGCGGCGTCGCGCGCCCCGCACGAGGTCGACTGGACCGGGCGATTCCGGGGCAGCACCCCGGCGGTCGTGCGTCCGGGCAGCACCGCCGAGGTCGCCGCCATCGTCCACCTCTGCCGGCGCGAGCGCGTCGCCATCGTGCCGCAGGGCGGCAACACCGGCATGGTCGGGGGAGGGGTGCCACTCGCAGGTGAGGTGGTGGTCGACCTCCGTCGCCTCGACGACATCGGCCCGGTCGACGTCGCCGCCCGCCAGGTCACCGTCGGTGCGGGCGTCACGATCGAGGCGCTGCAGCACGCCGCCGCTGCCGCGGGGCTGCGCTACGCCGTCGACTTCGGCTCACGTGGCACCGCCACGGTGGGCGGATCGATCGCCACCAACGCCGGCGGCATCAACGTCATCCGACACGGCTCGACGCGACAACAGGTCGTCGGCATCGAAGCCGTCCTCGGCACGGGTGACGTGATCAGCCGGCTCAGCGGGCTCGAGAAGGACAACACCGGTTACCACCTCCCGTCGCTGCTGTGCGGCAGCGAGGGCACCCTCGGCATCATCACGGCGGCTCGCCTGCGACTCGTCAGCACGCACGAGCACCGGGTGACCGCGCTGGTCGGCTTCGGCTCGGTCGACGACGCCGTCGGCGCTGTCGCCGCGTGGCGTGCCTCGCTCGATTCGTTCGACGCGATCGAGATCATGCTCGCGGACGGCGTCGCGATGGTCTGCCGTGCGTTCGAACTGGCGTCGCCTCTCGCCCAGCGCTGGACGGCAGTCGTCCTGGTCGAGGCGTCTGCGCACGACGATCCCACGGTCGCCGTGGCCGCTGCGATCGCTGCCACGCCGGAGGCCGGCGAGGTCGCCGTCGCCACCGACGACTCGCAACGCGCCGCACTGTGGCGCCTGCGCGAGGACCACACGCTCGCCATCGCCACGATCGGCGTGCCCCACAAGTTCGACGTCACCCTCCCGATCTCCCGGCTCGGTCGGTTCATGGCCGACGTGCCCGGCGTGGTGGCCGAGGTCGAGCCGGCAGCACGAACGTGGCAGTTCGGCCACGTCGGTGACGGCAACATCCATGTGAACGTCACGGGTGCCACCGGTGACGACGACGTTCTCGACGAGCACGTCTACCGCTTCGTCGTCGCGTGCGGTGGCTGCATCAGCGCCGAGCACGGCATCGGCACGGCGAAGGCACGCTGGCTCCATCTCGACCGCAGCGCCGCCGAGATCGAGGCGATGCGCGCTCTGAAGCGGGCGCTCGACCCTGACGGCGTGCTCAACCCGAACGCAGTGACGGGTACCTGATCCGCCTACGATCGACACGTGCGCGACATCTCGTTCTCACTGTCGGACCGGACCCTCGTGGTCACCATCGACGGCGACACCCTGCCGGTGCCTGCCCTGTGGCTGCGTGAGTGGACGCAGGACCCCACGCAGCTCGACCTCGTCAGTGACCAGCGGACCTTCGACCCGCACCGCCTCGACCCCGGCCTCGAGATCGTCGAGGCGTCGGTTGTCGCCGGATCCGTGTCGGCGCGTTTCAGCGATGGCCACGCCGAGACGTGGACCACCGAGTTCCTCGCTGGGGCCATCGCCCCCCAGTCGCGCTGCCCCCAACCCATCGCCTGGCGCTCCGACCTCGGTGCCCCGCCTCGTCACGACTGGCGGGCGATCGAACACGACGACGCAGCCATGGCCGACGCCCTGCACGACTTCCTCGCCTACGGCACGATCGTGGTGCACGACTCTCCGACCACCGAGGGCACGGTGCTCGACGTCGCGTCGCGGTTCGGGTTCGTACGCCGCACGAACTTCGGCGTGCTGTTCGACGTCAGGTCCGTGCCCGACTCGAATGACCTCGCGTACCGCTCAATCGCCCTCGGTGCTCACACCGACAACCCGTACCGCGAGCCGGTGCCGGGCATTCAGCTCCTGCACTGCCTCGTGAACGAGACGAGTGGAGGCCTGTCGACGCTCGTCGATGCGATCGCCGTCACCGACCGCATGCGCGAGGTCGACCCGGAGGGGCTCCAGCTGCTCATCGACGTGCCGGTCCGTTTCACGTTTCGCGACGACCAGACGGTGCTCGAGTCGCGGCGCCCGGTGGTCGCCGTCGACCACGACGGGGCGGTCACCGGCCTGCACTACAGCCCGAAGCTCGACCACGTGCCGCTCATGTCGGTCGAGCGCACGCAGGCCTACCAGCGGGCTCGGCTGCTCCTGTCGACGCTGCTCGCCGACCCCGAGTTCGAGATCACCTTCCGGCTCGATGCGGGTGAGGCGATGATCTTCTCGAACGACCGGGTGCTGCACGGCCGCACCTCGTACGACACGGGGGAGGGGCGCCGGCACCTCCAGGGCTGCTACATCGACCACGACGAGCCGGCGAGCCGGTACCGCGTGCTGCGCCGCGCCGGCGTCGGGATCAACGTCTGATGGAGCAGGTCCGTTTCACCCAGATGAAGGATGGCACTCGCGACGAGTACCAGTTCCTCAGCACGCTCGAGCACGAGTACATCGCCCGGCTTCCCGACCGGATCCTCGCCTCGGTGCGGGCGCTCGGCGACGGCCTCAGCGGCTACCGGGTGTCGCGCTTCGAGCACTCGCTCCAGGCCGCCACACGTGCCCTGCGTGACGGGGCCGACACCGACATGGTGGTCGCCGCGCTCGTCCACGACGTGGGCGACGAGCTCGCACCAGAGAACCACTCGCAGTTCGCAGCGGCGATCCTGCGGCCCTATGTGCGTGCCGAGGTCACCTGGACCGTGCTGATGCACGGTGCCTTCCAGATGATCTACTACGGACACCACCTCGGCCTCGACCAGCACGCGCGCGACGAGCATCGCTACCACCCCTGGTACGGCACCTGCGAGATGTTCTGCGAGCGGTGGGACCAGGCCTCGTTCGACCCCGACTACGACACGCTGCCGCTCGAAGCGTTCGAGCCGATGGTGCGCGAGGTGTTCACCCGTCCGGCATTCGATCCGATCCTCACCGCCTAGCCTTTCGCCCATGCGCATCTCGCTCGCCGAACTGCTGGCCACCCGCGACGTCATCCTCGCCGACGGCGCCACGGGCACCAACTACTTCCAGCGAGGGCTCATGTCGGGCCACCCGCCCGAGCTGTGGAACGAGGAGCACCCCGAGCTCGTGCAGGGCCTCTTCCGCGAGTTCGTCGAGGCCGGTGCCGACATCATTCTCACGAACTCCTTCGGTGGCACGGCCCAGCGCCTCAAGCTCCACCACGCGCAGGATCGGGTGTTCGAGCTCGCCGAGCTGGCGGCCCGCCTCGCTCGCGAGGTTGCCGACGCAGCTGCTCGTCCGGTCGTCGTCGCCGGGTCGGTGGGCCCTACGGGTGAATTGTTCGAGCCGCTCGGCGCGCTCACGCACGACGTCGCAGTCGCCTCGTTCCGCGCGCAGATCCGTGGCCTCAAGGCCGGCGGGGTCGACGTCGCGTGGATCGAGACGATGTCGTCGGTCGAGGAGGTCCGAGCCGCCGCCCAGGCCGCTATCGACGAGGACATGCCGTACACCGCCACCTGCTCGTTCGACACCGCCGGCCGCACGATGATGGGCGTCATGCCGGACTCGATGGCGAGCATCTTCGACGGCCTCGCCGTTCAGCCCCTCGCCTTCGGCGCCAACTGCGGCGTGGGCGCGAGCGACATCCTCGTCAGCGTGGGTGCCATGGTCGACGGCGAGCACGCTGTCATCGCCAAGGGCAACTGTGGGGTGCCGCAGTTCGTCGGCACCGAGATCGTCTACTCAGGCACGCCCGAGCTGATGGGCACCTACGCCCGCCTTGCCGCCGACACCGGCGTCCGCATCGTGGGCGGCTGTTGCGGCACGTCGCCCGAACACCTGGCGTCGATGCGTCGTGCGCTCGATTCCCGCGTACCCGGCGCGGTCCCCACCGTCGACGACATCGTCGCCGCCATCGGGCCGCTCACGAACTCCCAGCCCACTGCTAACGCCGATGGCGATCGCGGTGGCCGTCGTCGCGGCCGCCGAGCCGATTGACGAACTGCCGGCGTCAGAGCTGGCCGGCGCGGTGCTCGCCGCGCAGCAACGGGAAGCGTCCGAGGCGCTCGAGCGCCGACACGGTCGAACGCATGGCATCAGCGGGCACGGGGTGGCTGATCAGATAGCCCTGGGCCTTCTTGCAGCCGAGTTCGCTCAGGACATCCATCTGGTGCAGGCTCTCGACGCCCTCTGCCACGAGGTCGAGGCCGAGCGACTGTGCCATGGCCACGATCGTGCGCACCAGTGCCCGGTCGCTGGGGTTGTCGGCGATGCCCTGGACGAACGCCCGGTCGATC
>Ga0247831_1005029_pt1 | contig 16955 bp, 12 predicted proteins | sample LaCruzMarch2015__9_FD_192406 | JGI IMG/M metagenome (GOLD analysis project Ga0247831, IMG submission 192406) | Freshwater microbial communities from meromictic Lake La Cruz, Castile-La Mancha, Spain - LaCruzMarch2015_1m | ecosystem: Environmental > Aquatic > Freshwater > Lake | place: Spain... | reverse complement strand
CTTGGCATCTCTGCTCGTGCTGTGCGCGGCCCAGCCCCAACGCGCCACCACATCGCGGGCCGTGCCCAGCGCGTGGCGGTCGTCTTCGCACAGGTATTCGCCCAAGCCTGACACGCTGGTGTGCATCTCTGCGCCGCCCAGTTCCTCTTCGGTGGCCACTTCGCCGGTCGCGGCTTTAAGCAAAGGTGGCCCGGCCAAAAAGGCCCGCGACCTGCCGCGCACCATGATCACGGTGTCACTCAGCCCCGGCATGTAGGCTCCGCCTGCCGTGCCCGAGCCATGCTGCACCGTGAGCACCGGCAGGCCCGCCGCCGACAGGCGCGCCAGGTTGCGAAACAAGCTGCCACCCAGCACAAAGCCTTCGACTTTGTATTGCATCAGGTTGGCCCCGGCGCTCTCGACCAGGTGCACAAAGGGGAGTTTGTTTTCGAGGGCCAACTCTTGCACCCGCAAAATCTTTTCCAGGCCCCGCGCCTGAATGGCCCCGGCCTCGATGCCCGAGTCGCTGGCCACCACCATGCAGCGCACGCCACTGATGAACCCGATGCCTGCGATCATGCCGCCGCCGGGCACCGACTTGGCCGGGTCCGTCGTGTCCTGCATGAAGCCCGCCAAAGCGCACAGTGGCAAGAAAGGTGCGCCAGGGTCCAGCAGTAAGGCCACGCGTTCACGCGGCAGCAACTGACCGCGTTTGTCGAAAACGGGTTTGGATTGGGCCGAGGCTTGCGCTGCGCGGTCTTGCAAGGCTTGCCACTGCGCCAAGCGGGCCAGTGCAGCCTCGCGCCGCTGCTCGGCCACAGGGCTGTGCGGGTTCCAGGTGGATTCGAAATTCATTGGAAAACCTTGGGGGTGACGGCGCGGTGAAAGCCGTCAAAGGGTTTGACGGCATCGCGTTGTTGCACATCGGGTGCGGCCACGGCTTGTTGCCAGCCCATGCGCATTTGGGGGCGGGCACCGTCCACACGCAACACGGTGCCGCTGATGAAGCTGGCGGCGGGTGAGAGCAAAAACACGATGGCGGCCGAGGTTTCGGCCTCGGTGCCAAAGCGGCCTTGTGGCACCGTGTTGCGCATTTCTCGCAGCATGGGCCCAGCCTCGGGCGGGTAGTGGTCCATGCCGCTGCTGGCGATATAGCCCGGAGCCACGGCGTTTACACGCACGCCTTGTGTGGCCCACTCGAGCGCGGCCGTTTCGGTGAAGCTGACCATGCCCGCTCGCGCTGCGCCGCTGTGGCCCATGCCGGGCATCGAGCCCCACATGTCGGCCACGATGTTGACCACCGCGCCGCCGTGCGCTTGCATGCTTTGGTTGAAGCACTCACGCGCCACCAAAAAGCCGCCTGTGAGGTTGGTGTCGATGACCGCTTGCCAGCCTTTGGCGCTGGTGTGTGCCAGGGGCGAGATGTATTGCCCGCCCGCGTTGTTGACCAGCCCGTGGATGCAGCCGTGCTGCTGCACCACCTGCGCGACCATGGCTTTCACATCGTCTTCGCGCCGGATGTCGCAGCTGTGCCAACTGGCTTGCCCACCGTCACCGGTGATCTCTTGCGCAGTGGCGGTCAGCTTGTCGGGGTTGCGGCCCACCAGCACCACATGCGCGCCCAAGCTGGCCAGTTCGTGCGCGGTGCAGCGACCAATGCCCGAGCCGCCGCCGGTGACCAGGATCACTTGCCCCTTTAGAAGCCCGGGGTAAAAGACCGATCGGTAAGGTGTTTGCTGGGTCATTTGGGGTCTCTCAAAAACAAGGCCAGTGCGGCATCGGTCAAATCGTCCAGCGATGCGCGTGGGGTACTTATCTGTGTTGTTGGGGGTGCTGTTTTGGCAGAACGTTTGACGGCTGTTGAGTTGGCTTGGGGTGTGGGCGCTTGGTACCACTGCACCGACCAGTTGAGCGCGCCAAAAATCATCAAGCGTGCCAGCTGCACCGGGGCTTGCAACTGCCCATTGGCATGCAGCGCTTGCAACACGGGCGTCCAGGCGGCTTCGTAGTCGTCTTTGATTTGCGTGATGGTCTGGCGCTGCTCGGCGCTCAGGGACCGCCATTCGTACAGCATCACCGGGATGAAATCGCTGTCAGGCCCCAGCAGCACATCGAACTGGTTGCGGATCAGTGCGCGCAATTGTTCGCGTGGGGGCAGGTCATCGGCCAGACCCGCGCGGGCGGTTTCTTGGCGCTGGCTGGCCTGCTTCATGCCTTCCACCATCACCGCCAGCAACAGGTCTTGTTTGTTGCCGAAGTGATAAAACGGCGATCCCGGCTGCATGCCCACCAGCGCCGCGATCTCGCGGGTGCTGGTGGCGTCATAACCCTTGCTGTGAAACAGCTGCGCTGCTGCAGAGATGAGCGCCTGACGCCTGTTGCCGTCGTCGCGCTCGTCCTCGGTTTTGCGTGGGCGACCGCGTGCGCGTTTGGGCTCGGCCAGTTCGCTCATGCTTTCAGCGCCCCGCCAAACCCATGCTGCGCGAGATCACTTCTTTCATGATCTCGTTGGTGCCACCGTAGATGCGTTGCACGCGGGCGTCTGCGTAGGCGCGGGTGATGGGGTATTCCCACATGTAGCCATAGCCGCCATGCAACTGCACGCATTCGTCCATGACTTTGCATTGCAAGTCGGTGCACCAGTACTTGGCCATGCTGGCCGTCGCCGTGTCCAGTTTGTCCTGTAGTACCAATTCAGTGCACTTGTCTACAAACACTCGGGCCACCTGCACCTCGGTTTGCAGCTCGGCCAGGGTGTAGCGGGTGTTTTGGTAGTTGCCCACGGCCTGGCCAAACACCTTGCGGTCTTTCACGTACTGCACCGTCCAGTCGATGGCCGCTTGCGCCGCCGCAATGCCGCCAATCGCGATTTGCAGGCGCTCCCAGGGCAGCTGCTCCATCAGGCAAATGAAGCCCTTGCCCTGCATGGCCGCGCCGCCCAGTAGCTGGTCAGCGCTGACCTTGACGTTGTCAAAGAACAACTCGGACGTGTCTTGTGCCTTGAGGCCCAGCTTCTTCAAGCGCTTGCCTTTTTCAAAGCCGGGTGTGCCGCGCTCGATCAAGAACAAGCTGGTGCCCTTGGCACCCGCAGCCGGGTCGGTCTTGGCCACCAAAATCACCAAGTCGGCGTGCCAGCCGTTGGTGATGAAGGTCTTGCTGCCGTTGATCAAATACGTGCCGTCCGCTTGCAGCATGGCCGTAGTTTTGACGCCTTGCAGGTCCGAGCCCGCCGCCGGCTCGCTCATGGCAATCGCGCCCACCATCTCGCCGCTGGCCAGCTTGGGCAGGTATTTTTGCTTTTGCGCTTCGGTGCCGTAATGCAGGATGTAAGGGGCCACGATCTCGGTGTGCAGGCCGTAGCCAATGCCGGTGAAGCCTGCGCGTGAAAGTTCTTCCATCTGCACCACCGAATACAGCTTGTCGGCATCCGAGCCGCCATAGGCCTCGGGCAGGGTCATGCACAAAAAGCCGTTTTCACCGGCTTTGTTCCACACAGCGCGGTCCACATAGCCTTGCTCTTCCCAGGCCTCGTGGTGGGGGGCGATTTCCTTGTCCATGAAGCGGCGAAAGCTGTCGCGAAAAGCTTCGTGGTCGGGGGTAAAGAGTGTGCGTTCAATCATGGTGTCTCCGGTCTAAGTAATTGTGAAGGTGGCTCAGCGGGGCATGAGCTGGTAATAGTCGAATCCGGCGCTTTGCCCGCCCAGGCAATCGACAAAGAAGTCCTCTATCTCGCGCCACATGGTCAGTCGGTTTCGCCATTTGTTGATGCCGTGCCCCTCGTTGGGGAACACCAAGTAGTTCACCGGATGCCCACGCTGGCGCAGCGCGTTGACCACATCGTCAGAGTCCTGTCGCAGCACACGGACGTCGTTGGCCCCGTGGATCACCAGCAGAGGTGCCTGGATCTGGTCTAGGTAGGACACGGGGGAGTTGCGCAGCATGTTGGCTCGCTCGTCGGGTTTGTTCACGTCGCCGTAAGTGCGGGTGAAATAGTGGCGGTTGCGCCAGAAAGGTGGCAAGTTTTCCATCACACGAGGCCAATTCGCCACGCCCACCACGTTCACGCCGCAGCGGTAGTTGTGTGGTTTTTGTGCCAGCTGCGCCAACACGGAGAAACCACCGAAGCTGCCACCCAGAACCGCCAGTCGCTTCGGATCGGCCAAGCCTTGGTCTACCGCCCACTGCACCGCTTCAGCAATGTCCTGCTGCACCCGCCCATTGGTCTGCCGGTTTGCGGCCTCCAAGTGGGCGCGGCCATACCCGGACGATCCCCGGAAATTCACCTGCAGCACCGCATAACCCCGGTTGACCAGCAACTGGCGGGTGTTGTAAGAGGCTGGCAGCCAGTTGTCACGCGCCCAAGGCCCGCCGTGAATTTCTACCACCATGGGCGTTGCGCCCTTTACCCCGAGTGGGCGTATCAGGTAGCCCGCAATCTTGCGCCCGTCGCTGGCATTGAACTCGAATGGCACCGTGGGTGAAAGCACCTCTGCCAGCTCTTTGAACTGCGAATTGAGCCGCTCCACGCTGCCCGTTTGGCGGTCCCACAACAGCTCAGCTGTGTCAAAGTCGCTCTGGCTGCGCAGCAAGATCCGGCGGCCGTCGGCGCTGCCACTCCTGCGGACAATGGTGGTGGGCGGGGCAGTCAGCAGGCCTTGTTTCAAGGCCTGTGCCGCCACCGCTTGAACCTCTTGTCCGAAGGCTGAATTCAGGTGGTGCACCTGCGGGTAGCCCGGCTCCACCACATAGCCCACCGGTCCACCATGCCTGCCCTCAAACAGCACCTGCCCCAGATCTACCCGCTCATGCTCGGCCAGCACCCGCTGCTCGCCACTGGCCAGGTTCAGTTCAACCAGCGCGGTCTTGTCTCGGCCCAGGTTGGACAAGGCCCAGACGCGCCGCGCCGCGTTGTCAATGCGCAGCACCCAGAAGCTGTCAAAGCCGCCCACGGTTTGCAAGACGCGCCACTGGCCATCTGGCTGCAGCAGCTCGACCACACTGTCAGAACCGTCGGGCCTGGCGAGTTGGCGCACCCTGCCGGCGAGCTGGCCTTGGGTATCAATCAACCAGTTCAATACCAGACCATTGTTGCGCGCCATTTCACGCAGCGTGCGGCTGCCCGCATCGGCCTCGTACAGATCGAACGAGGCACGGTCGCGCTGGTTGCTGGCCACGAACAACCGGGCACTGCCCTCGGGGCCCATGCCGACCACGAAGCTGCGCACACCTTGTGCAGGCGTCAAAACCCAAGGTGCCAGAGTGCCTTGATCGGCGTCCTGCACAAAAAGACGGATGTTTTCGTCGCCCAGAGCGTCCTTGCTGAACACAAAATGGCGGCTGTTGGGCAACCAGTTGTAATAACCACCGCCACGTCCTTGATTGCCTACGGGGTACGCCGTGACCGGGGCGTTGCCCTTGGCAGCACGCACCACCAGGCCCGTGTCCAGCCCCACGGTCTGCGACCACAGCAGGCGCTCGCCGTCGGGCGACATCACAAAACCGCCCGTGCGCTCGGTATTGGCCACAAAAGCACGCACCGGCAACAGGGGCGCAAGCTGCCCGGCCACTTGGGCTGCCTGGAGTTGCAGGTGTTGTGGCGATATGGCACAGGCAGTCAAGGCACCGGCCAGCGCCAAAGCGCTCAGTCTGCACGCAGTCCTGACCATCCATTGTGTTTTCATCATCTTGGTCCTCCTTGACGCGGTGGGGTAGGGCTCGCCAGTCTGGTTCATTCTGGGTTGATTCCAGCGGACTGGATGCCTCATCTGTTTATTTATGCCAAGCATTTGCTTGGCATAAAGTTTATACTCTTTGTCGCATCCCGAAAATACCGGGCAAACCCCTTGATGACCCCCAGGAGACATTCATGAGCGAAGCATTTGTTTATGACGCCATACGCACACCGCGTGGCAAAGGCAAAAAAGACGGCAGCCTGCACGAAGTCAAGCCCATCAGCTTGCTGTCGGGCGTGCTGCGCGAGCTGCAAAGCCGCAACCAGTTCGACACCGCTGCGGTGGACGACGTGGTCATGGGCGTGGTCTCGCCCATTGGCGAGCAAGGCTCGGTCATTCCCAAAGTGGCCGCTTTGGCTGCGGGTTGGGACTGGCGCTGCTCGGGTGTGCAACTCAACCGCTTTTGTGCCTCGGGTCTAGAAGCGGTCAACATGGCAGCCATGAAAGTGCGCAGCGGTTGGGAAGACCTGGTCGTGGCCGGGGGCCTGGAGAGCATGAGCCGGGTGCCGATTGGCGCGGACGGCGGTGCCTGGGCACAAGACCCGGAAACCAACAGCGCCACGTTGTTTGTGCCTCAGGGCATTGGTGCTGATTTGATCGCCACCATGAACGGTTTCAGCCGCCACGATGTGGACGCCTTTGCGGTCGAGTCGCAAAAGCGCGCCACCGCAGCGCGTGCTGCGGGCTATTTCGACGGCTCGGTCGTGCCGGTCAAAGACAAGCTGGGTCAAGTCATTTTGGCGCAAGACGAATTCATCAAACCCAGCACCACGGTGGAAACACTGGGCGGCCTCAAAGCATCGTTTGAACAACTGGGCGCGATGGGCTTTGACGCGGTGGCCTTGCAGCGCTACCCGCAGGTTGAGCGCATCCACCATGTACACCACGCGGGTAACTCGTCGGGCATCGTGGACGGCGCAGCCGCCGTGTTGATCGGGTCCGAGGCCGCAGGCAAAACCCATGGCCTCACGCCGCGTGCGCGCATCGTGTCGGTCGCCTTGTCGGGCGCTGATCCGACCATCATGCTCACAGGCCCCATGCCCGCCGCCCGCAAGGCGCTGGCCAAGGCGGGCCTCACGATCGATCAGATCGATTTGTTCGAGGTGAACGAAGCCTTTGCCGCTGTGCCCATGAAGTTCATGCAAGAGATGGGCGTGCCGCACGACAAGGTCAACGTCAATGGCGGCGCCATTGCCATGGGCCACCCGCTGGGCGCCACGGGCGCGATGATTTTGGGCATCCTTATCGACGAGCTGCACCGCCGCAAGCTGCGCTACGGCTTGGCCACTTTGTGTGTGGGTGGTGGCATGGGCATTGCCACCATCGTTGAACGCGTTTGACCGGGGAAAGAGCACCATGAGCAAAATCATTTTGAAAACATTGAGCTACGAACTGGCGGACGGCATCGCCACCATCACCTTTGACGAGCAGGGCTCGCCGGTCAACACCATGTGCCTGCAATGGCAGGCTGACCTGACTCAGGCGGCTGAGCAGGTGGCCAAAGACAAGGCATCTTTAAAAGGGATCATCCTGGCCTCGGCCAAGTCCACCTTCTTTGCTGGGGCAGACCTCAAAGGCGTGATGCGCTCGCAAGCCTCGGACGGCCCGCGTGTCTTTGTCGAGATCGAAGGCATCAAGAAAGCTTTTCGCACCATCGAGACCCTGGGCGTGCCTGTGGTCAGCTGCCTCAACGGCACGGCGCTGGGCGGTGGCTGGGAAGTAGCTTTAATCGGCCACCACCGCATCGCCACGGCCAACCCCAAAACGCAGTTTGGTCTGCCCGAAGTCACGCTAGGCTTGATTCCCGGTGGTGGTGGCATCACCAAAATGACGCGCCAGCTGGGCCTGCTGGCTGCGCAGCCCTATTTGCTGGAAAGCAAACTCTTTGGCCCCGAAGAAGCGCAAAAGCTGGGCCTGGTGCACGAGATCGTGGCCAGCGACGACCAGCTGCGCCCCCGCGCTCTGGCGCACATCGCGGCAGCCCAAGGCCAGCCCGAAGCGGCCCAACACCTGTGGGACCGTAAAGACTACAAAATGCCCGGCGGCACGCCGAGCAACCCCAAGATCGCGGGCATGCTGAGCGTGGCCCCTGCAGTGCTCAAACAAAAAACACGTGGCCTTTATCCAGCACCCGAAGCGGCGCTGGCCGCCATGGTCGAGGGCGCGATGGTGGACTTTGACACCGCCATGCGCATCGAAAGCCGTTACCTCGCAGGTCTGATGACCAGCCAGGTGGCGCGCAACATGATCAACACCTTTTTCTTCAACATGAACAGCATCAAGGGTGGCCAAAGCCGCCCCAAGGCTGCACCGCGCTACAAGCCGCAAAAGGTGGGCATTTTGGGCGCAGGCATGATGGGCTCGGGCATTGCGTATTCACAAGCCAGCCGGGGCATCGCCTCGGTGCTCAAAGACGTGAGCGTTGAAGCTGCTGAAAAAGGCAAGGCCTACAGCCACAAGCTCACGCAAAAGCGCGTGGACAAAGGCCGCATGACGGCGGACAAACAAGCGGCTTTGTTGTCACTGATCCAGCCAACGGCCAGCGCTGCAGACCTCAAAGGCTGCGACCTGATCATTGAGGCTGTGTTTGAAAACCGCGAACTCAAAGCCAAGGTCACGCAAGAAGCCGAGCCCATGCTGGCTGAAGGCGGCTTCTTTGCCAGCAACACCTCCACCTTGCCCATCAGCGGCCTGGCCACGGCCAGCGCCAAGCCCGAGAAATTCGTGGGCATCCACTTCTTCAGCCCTGTGGACAAGATGCAGCTGGTGGAGATCATTCGCGGCGCACAAACCGACGACGAGACGATTGCCCGTGCATACGACTACGTGCAGGCGCTGGGCAAGTTGCCGATTGTGGTGAACGACTCGCGCGGCTTTTACACCAGCCGCACCTTCGGCACCTTTGTCATGGAAGGCGCGGCCATGCTGGGCGAGGGCATCCCCGCCCCCGTGATCGAGAACCTGGCCATGCAAGTGGGCATGCCCGTGGGGCCACTGGCCGTGCTGGACGAAACGGCGCTGTCGCTGTCGGTGCATGTGCTGGACCAAACCCGTGAAGACTTCGCCAAAGAAGGCAAAACCCACACCGCCACGCCCGGCGAATTGTTGGTTGAGCGCATGGTCAAAGAACTCAAGCGGCCCGGCCGCGCCGCAGGCGGTGGTTTTTACGACTACCCCGCTGGCCAGAAAAAAGTGCTGTGGCCCGAACTGAAAACCCGCTTTGAAAAAGCGGATGTGGCCTATAGCCAGCAAGACATCAAAGACCGCCTGCTGTACCGCCAAGCCGTTGAAACCGCCCGCTGCCTGCAAGAAGGCGTGCTGACCTCGGTGCACGACGGCAACATCGGCTCGATCTTCGGCATCGGCTTTCCGGCTTGGACGGGTGGGGCGCTGCAATTCATCTATGGGCAGGGCGTGGATGCGTTCGCCAAGCGTTGTGCTGAATTGGCGGGGTTGTATGGCGCGGGGTTTGCGCTGACGGCGGACGTGATGGCGAGTTTGAAGCAGCACCAGCCGGTGTATTGATGGTCAGGCCCAGGACATGGGCCTTCAGGTAACAACGCAGCACCCGGGAGACTGGGGGCTGCGTTTTTTTTGCACACTCCGCAGCTGGTCAGTATCAAGCAGTTTGAGAAGGCTTTGGGCCAGTTGAACCACGGATGGTTTTACGATGTATGCCACTTAGTGGCATAATTTAAATCATGCGCCGCGTCTTCAAAACCCGCCAATTTGCCAAGTGGATGCGTAAAACCGATCTGACGGATGAGGCTTTGTGCTTGGCCGTGAGCGAGATGGTCGGCGGACTGGTGGATGCCGATCTGGGTGGCGATGTGCTCAAGAAGCGTGTTGCCTTGCCCGGTCGTGGCAAGCGTGGGGGCGCCCGCACCTTGGTGGCCACACGCAGGGCCAGTCGTTGGTTCTTCGTGTTCGGATTTGAAAAGAACGAAAAGGCCAATGTTTCCCGTACCGAGCTGGAAGCTTTGCAGTGGCTGGCCAAACAACTGCTGGACTTGACCGGGCGTCAGCTTGAAGTCGCGGTACAAGACGGTTCATTACAGGAGATTTGTCATGAGCACTAAAGTGAAATCGAAGGCCAAACCCCAAACAGCCAGTCGCGTGCTGGAAACGGTTTACGAAACAGCGGCTGACCTGGAGCGTTTGGGATTCATCGACAAGCGCAAGATGCAAAAGCTCGACGCGCTGTGCATGGAGCCGATTGCGCCTTATGACAGCGCCCAAATCCGCGCCCTGCGCGAGCAGCACAATTTGAGTCAGACGGTGATGGCTTCGGTGCTCAACACCAGCGCCTCTACCGTGCGCAAATGGGAGATCGGTGAGAAGCACCCCAGCGGCCCGTCGCTCAAGTTACTGAACTTGCTGGACCGAAAGGGGTTGGACGCTTTGCTGTGATGCGCTGGGGAAAACGCGCTGACCCTGCCCGCGATGCCCAACGTCGGACTGAGCTGAGGCCCCAAGAACATTGCTGCTGGCACCAGAAGACCTAACGCAATGGCGCCCAAGACGCCCACATGCTGGAGTTCCGCTGGCTACTGGAAGAGCTGTGCGTTAGCTGCTTCGCGCAAGAGTTGCGCACCCCACACCCATTCAGCATCAATCGGCTGGAGAAGGCTTGGGGGCAGTCGAATCATTGAGGCCTTCAATTTAGTTGCTCTTGAAAAGTGCAAGTATCACTTGACCGGCTAGCCCGATGACGGTGATTAAATAGAACACTGATTGATGTCGCATAACAAAGTCAACGACAGTGCGAGATCGACCAGTTTTGCTCCAAGAGCGGTACTTTTTTGTGTCGACGTTGTGCAAAGTGCCAGCGCGATCCACGACCTTCTCCACACTGAACTCAAGTGCTGCGTAGGGCAAAAGTGAAAGGATGGTTCCGATGTTGGCCAAAAGAAGTAGGACAAATTCCAAATTTTTCAAGCTGATCATCAAATCCTCACGTATATAAATACCGCTGCATCCCCACAAACGCCTGCCTCACCTGCACCGCATCCCCTAAATCCGCCATCGCGTCATTCAGCGCGTTGTAGCGCAGCTTCAGCAGCGGGGTGAGCTTGTCAGCGTCGAGTTGGTCCACGCCTTGGGTCACATATTGGTCGAGCACAAAGGCCAAGAAGGCTTGTTGCTTTTGGCCGTAGGTCACTGCGTTGTGGGCCTTGGCGCGATCCGCACGGGTGGCGCGTGTCTCGGTGGGCAGGGCAAAGGCCACGTAGGCCAGCACGTCGAAGAGGTCGCTTTTTTCGGCTTCGATGATGCGTTGCATCTCGCGCAGCGGGTCGCGGCCAAAGCCTTTGTCGGCCAGGCCGCCGAGCAGCGCTTTGCGCGTGGTCGGGTCGGCCCACAGGGTGCGCAGCTCGTCTTCGTTCTTGAAGAACTCGGGCAGGGCGCCAAACAGGCTTTCCAAAAACTGCGCGGGCGACAGTGGCTTGCCGTCTGGCCCCCAGTAGCTGGTGGATGTGATGTGCTGGATGGTGCGGGTTTTGCCGTCGGCCAGTTTGACCACCAGCTTGGCCGGGCGGTCTTCGCCCGGCATGCTCACCTTGGGTGGCTCGGTCGGGTCTTGTGGCTGCCAGCTCGGGGGTAAAGGTTTTTCGGTCGGTGGTTCGGGCTCCACAGGTTCGCCATCCCATTCCGGGTCGCTGAACAGGTGGTGCGCCTTCACAAAGTCGTAGATCGTGAAGTAGTCCTTGCCGTCATACAGGCGCGTGCCGCGCCCGATGATTTGCTTGAACTCGATCATCGAATTCACGGGCCGCATCAGCACGATGTTGCGCACGTTGCGGGCGTCCACGCCTGTGGAGAGTTTTTGCGACGTGGTCAGGATGGTGGGCAGCGATTTCTCGTTGTCCTGAAACTGGCTCAGGTGCTGCTCGCCCAGCTTGCCGTCGTTGGCGGTCACGCGCACGCAGTAGTCGGGCGCGGGGCTGATCTTGATCTGGTTGATCAGGTCGCGCACCAGCAGGGCGTGCTGCTGGGTGGCGCAAAACACGAGGGTCTTTTCGCGCTGGTTGATGCTGTCCATGAACAGCTTGACGCGGTAGGCCTCGCGCTCTTTGATCTCGATGCTGCGGTTGAAGTCTTTTTCTTCGTAGCGCTTGCCTTGCAGCACTTCGCCGTCCAGCACCATGTCGTCGGCGGTGTAGACGTAATCGTCCAGCGTGGTCACGATCTGCTTGACGCGAAACGGCGTCAAAAAGCCATCGTTGATGCCGTCCTTGAGCGAGTAGGTGTAAACCGGATCGCCAAAATAGCCATAGGTGTCGGCGTTGATCGTGCGCTTGGGTGTGGCCGTCAGGCCCAGCTGCACGGCGGGGCTGAAGTATTCGAGGATGGCCCGCCAGCTGCCTTCATCATTGGCGCCGCCCCGGTGGCACTCGTCGATGATGATGAAGTCAAAAAAGTCTGGCGGGTATTCACCAAAGTAGGGGGTATCGCCCGAGCCGCTCATGAAGGTCTGGAAGATCGTGAAGAACACGCTGCCGTTCTTGGGCACGCGGCCTTTTTTCTTGATGTCGCTGGGGTCGATGCGCACCACCGCATCTTCGGGGAAGGGCGAGAACGCGGTGAACGCCTGATCGGCCAGGATGTTGCGGTCCGCCAAAAACAAAATGCGTGGGCGGCGACTGGGCTCTGTGCCGTCTTTCCAATCCTTGAGGTTCCAGCGGCTGTGAAACAGCTTCCACGCCAGCTGAAACGCGATGAAGGTCTTGCCCGTGCCTGTGGCCAGCGTCAGCAGCACACGGTCTTTGCCGTTGGCCACCGCCTCCAGAACGCGGGTGATGGCGCTTTCTTGGTAATAGCGGCCCGTCCAAGTGCCGCCTTTGTCTTCGAGCGGTACGGCGGCAAAGCGTTTACGCCAAGCGGCGGCTTGCGCCTCGTGTTCATTCAAAGCATGGCCAAAGGCCATGTCCCACAGCTCGTCGGGCGTGGGGTAGCGGGCCACTTCGCCCTCGGCCCCCGTGTGCATGTCGATGCCGTAAATGCCTTGGCCGTTGGTGGCGTAGGTGTGGCGAATCGCCAGCTTGGCCGCGTAGCTCTTGGCCTGGCCCACGCCCTCGGTCAGCGGCTTGGCCCATGCTTTGGCCTCGATCACAGCCAGCTTGGTGTTGCGGTAGACCAGCACATAGTCCGCAATGTCGGCCCGCGCCCGCTTGCCCGCGCCTTGCAGGCGGCCCGCCGTGATGTTGTGCTCACGCAGAATGCGGCTGCCATCTACCTTGCCCCAGCCTGCGGCGGCCAGGGCGGGGTCGATGTGTTCGGCGCGGGTTTCGGCTTCGTTCATGGTCAGTTCTGCTGTGCCAGCATGTTCATGATCAGCCGGATCAAAGTGTCCTTTTGTGTGGGGTCGGACTCCGCCACCAATAAGGCCAGAGCGGCCAGACCAATGTCATTGATAACGGGTTGGCCGTTGGCGTCTATCAAACGGCCGTTGCGGGCCAAAAAGTCTACAAACAAAAAGGCACCGCTACGCTTGTTGCCATCGGCAAATGGGTGGTTCTTGATCACGAAGTACAGCAGGTGCGCTGCCTTGGCCTCGATCGTGGGATAGGCGGGTTCGCCAAACACCGACTGGTCGAGGTTGCCCAACAGTGCGTCCAGCCCATCGCCGAGTTCTCGGGCAAAAAGGTCGGTCGCTTCGCCACGGCCCATCAGGTCGGACTTCAGTTGGGTCAATGCTGCGCGGGCTTGTTCAGGCGTGGGCAAGGTGCCGCCGGGCTGTTGCGGTGGGTCGGTCAACAAGCCTTCGTCATAGCGTTGCAGCAGCAAAAACGTGCGGGCGTAGCGTGTGACCACGTCCAGCAGTCCGCGACCAGCTTCTTGAGGCAGTTCGGGGTTTTGGGCAATTTTGCGCACCAGCAGCAGGGCAGCTTCCAATTCTTGGGCGTTGGCCTCTAAGCGTTGTCGGTTGAGACTGTAGCCTTGCGTGAGGTGCTGGCGCAGCACGTTGGTGGCCCACTGACGGAAAGCTACCGCCTTCTTCGAATTGACCCTGTAACCCACCGAAATGACAGCGTCCAGGTTGTAGTGCTTCAGCGTACGCTGCACTTGGCGCTTGCCTTCGGTTCGAACTGCTAAGAAATCCTTAGCAGTTGCCGATTCCGCCAACTCCTCTTCCTTGAAGATGTTGCGAAGGTGCATCAGTACGTTTTCAGGCGTGGTACCGAACACCTCTGCCATATGGCGCTGGGTCAGCCAAATTGTTTCTTGTCCAATTTGAACTTCGACCGCACCGTTATCGGCCTGGTAAATCGCAATGTCTGTCTTGCTGGCGGGGTTGGCTGTCATGGGCGGGCTAATTGGTGAAACCGAAACAGTGTAGCCAATTTGGTTTCAATATCCGGCTGCTTGGGTCAGTTTGTGCAACTGGTGACAGCTTGTCACCAGTTCAACTGTACGTTTTTCTCGTACGGTTGAACCGATTCAGTCGGTTTCAGCGGGTAACCGACTGAATTCCCCGACTTCTGCGCAGTCGGTGACGATTTGTCACCGACTGGATATCAAGAGTGCTTACCTTCAACCATTTTGTTGATGTCAACAAAATGGTTTTTCCCGTCCTCAAAGCTGTCCGCTGAAGGCTTGGTGCAGCAGGGATTTTTTAAGGTCGTCGAGGGCGGTGAGTTTTTGGCGGTAGATGGATTCGAGTTCGGCAATTTCAGCTTGAACCGTTTCCAAATGCTCAACGATCAGCAGCTGTTTGGATTTGTCTGGGAAGGCGATTTTCAGGCGTGACAAGGTGCCTTGATTAAGGCTTTTGATATTAGCGCCATTGCCTCCCTCGATCATTTCGCGGCGCAGCAGGCCAGACTTCAAGTAGTGGCAAAGATAGATTGGGCTGAGTTCGGTGTGATGCAAGCGTGCCTTGATCGTGAAGCCGGAATGCGTAATGCGTTCATTTAGATCGCCGATAAGCAAGGTGCGTCCAATCAGTTCAGGGTTGCCGTTTGAGCGAACAAACAATAGATCGCCTGATTCGATCAAGTCTGTCGCTGGTATCTCCCCGTCTGGAATGATGGTTTCAAGGTCATCAAGTGGTGCCCAGAAGTTTTTCTGGAAATCGCGCACGCCAACAATCTTGATTTCGTTGCCTTTGCTGCTCTTGTTGAAGTTGATCCCGTTTCGGAACTCGGCCAACTCTCCGAAGGCTTTAAGTTCCCAGTCCGCTTGCTGGGTAAATGCTGCTTGAAGGTGACTTTCTAAAAGATCGCGGGCGTTTTGGAGGTTCTTTTCGGCGTTGGCTTTGGCGGTGGCGATGTCGGCAAAGGCTTCGTCGAGGAGGGTGACTATTCGCGCTTGATCGTTCAGTCGGGGAAGGTTTATTTCCCGGTTTTCCATTGACCCTTTGGAGACGTGGACCATTGTGGTTCCTGCGCCTTGGTCTTTTTTGATTTGGTCGGCATCCCATTCGAAAAAGTAAAACAGGAATTTCTTGTCGATCAGGGTCAAGTCTGGAACAACTTTCCAGATGTGATAGTGGTAAATGACTTTGTCCGCATGCCAAATACGTGGGCCGAACGAGGCCGACCATGCATAGAGCAGATCACCTTTATTGCAGTATTTTTCTTCATCAAGCTCTAGGTCTGAGTAGTACCAGTGATCATTGGTGAAGAAGTTTCCAACACGAAGAACTGGATATTTGCCTTCGGCAAGTAGCTCAGGCTTGGAATAGGCCCGGCCGTTGATCAGTTTGCAGACTTCGATGAGTTTTATTCGTTGGAATTCAACTGTCATCCCAACAACCCCCGAATATTCCCCAACACCTCCGCCGCCTCAGCATCCAGCGCCGCAATCTCGTCGAGGATGTCAGCCGGGCTGCGGTGCACCGCTTCTTCGCCGCCGTTCGGGTTTTTCACCGACAGGTCAAACGTGTCCAGGTTCACGCTGTCGGCTGTCACGCTCCAGCTTTTGGGCGAGTCGGCTTGCGCCTTTTGCAGCTGCACAAACTCCACCAGGTCCGAGTCATTCAGTGGGTTGGTTTTGCCCATGTTGCGGCCGGGGTCGAGCTGATAGAACCAGGTCTGGCGGGTGGGTTCGCCTTTGGTGAAGAACAGCACCACAGTTTTCACACCCGCGCCCTGAAAGGTGCCGCCGGGGCAGTCCAGCACGGTGTGCAGGTTGCAGTCGGTCAGCAGTTGTTTGCGCAGGGCCACGCTGGCGTTGTCGGTGTTGCTGAGGAATGTGTTTTTGATGACCACCGCCGCACGGCCCCCGGCACGCAGGCTTTTGATGAAGTGCTGCATGAACAAGAAGGCGGTTTCCCCGGTTTTGATGGGGAAGTTTTGCTGGACCTCTTTGCGCTCTTTGCCGCCAAAGGGCGGGTTGGCCAGGATCACGTCGTAGCGGTCGCGCTCTTGGATGTCGTTGATGTTTTCGCCCAGCGTGTTGGTGTGCACGATGTTGGGCGCCTCGATGCCGTGCAGGATCATGTTCATGATGCCGATCACGTAGGCCAGACTCTTTTTCTCTTTGCCGTAAAAGGTGCGCTTTTGCAGCGTGTCCAGGTCATCGGCCTTAGTGGCTTTGGGGCTCAGGTACGCAAAGGCTTCGCACAAGAAGCCAGCCGACCCGCAGGCCGCGTCGTAAATGCGTTCGCCAATTTGGGGCTGCATCACTTCTATCATGGCGCGGATCAATGGGCGCGGTGTGTAGTACTCGCCGCCGTTGCGCCCGGCGTTGCCCATGTTTTTGATCTTGGCTTCGTACAGGTGCGAAAGCTCGTGCTTTTGCGCTTGGCTGCCAAAGCGCAGCTCGTCGATGCGGTCGATCACGTCGCGCAGGTTGTAGCCGCTTTGGATTTTGTTGGTGATCTCGCTGAACACTTCGCCGATTTTGTATTCGATGGTCTGCGGCCCGCTGGCGCGTTGCTTGAAGCCTGCCAGATACGGAAACAGTTTGGCGTTGACAAAGCCTTTGAGGTCGTCGCCCGTCATGGCGGCGTTGTGGTCGATCTTGCCGTCCGCAGCTTTGGGCGCAGCCCATGCGGCCCAGCGGTAGGGTTCGCTCAAGATGAATTGGTAGTCACGCCCCTCCAGCACCGCCTCGGTGGCTTTGTCGGCCTCAAGGGCGTCGAGGTACTTTAAAAACAGCAGCCAGGAGGATTGCTCGGTGTAGTCCAGTTCGCTGGTGCACCCCGCGTCTTTGTGCAGGATGTCATCGATATTTTTAAAGGTTTGTTCGAACATAGGTTTGCATTTTAGGGGCGAGGCGTGTTGCCGCCGATCCAATATT
>Ga0247831_1005028_pt1 | contig 16957 bp, 19 predicted proteins | sample LaCruzMarch2015__9_FD_192406 | JGI IMG/M metagenome (GOLD analysis project Ga0247831, IMG submission 192406) | Freshwater microbial communities from meromictic Lake La Cruz, Castile-La Mancha, Spain - LaCruzMarch2015_1m | ecosystem: Environmental > Aquatic > Freshwater > Lake | place: Spain... | reverse complement strand
GGATAATATTTCTTTTGTATTTCCAGTTGACTTGTTAGTTAATGGTCGTGATGATCGTAGAACTATTTTTCTTCTATATGATGATGATGATAAATAATATTGATATCCCGATGGTAAGTATTGAAGGTATAACTCCTGCACTGACCTTGTTGAAAATGGCAATATTCTATTATTCGTCGTTAGGGGCTTGCTTTTAAATACTATTGTCTGACTCAATTTGAGAGTGTTCCGCAGGGGAAAGTAAAGCGACATATTGCTCATCAATGATGTTATTGCCTCGCGATGACGGTTTTTAGTTGGCTTCCCCCATCCTCTATGGCGGGCTCGCCTGTTAGGTCAATGTGATTTGTTGCATGCCGGCATACGATATGTATCTTCAAACTTAAACCTGACCAATCACGGAGAATCAACACGGACACTCAATAATACTAGTATATCTCGAGGCGGAATCATGGATGATCACACTGGATTGGCCAACCATTTAATACGGTGGCGACGAGTGAATGTATGGGATTATTACGTGTTGGAGCGTGGCATAGGCGAGGGCTCGATTGGCAGTATAAGCTTAGTTAAGCGACGGAAAGGTACGGAGGGTGGATCAGCCTACACCAACCATCACCGTTGTACCACCACTAGTGACAACGACAAGGAGGGGGGGAAGAAGCACATAAAGGGTGGCGTCTTCGGACGAGTATGGAGTCAATTATTACAACAGCTATCACACACGGGCAATCAAAAGAATATGACTAGCTTATTAAAGAGGAAGAAACATCTAGGAGCAAAGGAATATGCAGTCCCCAGTCGTCATACCGAAAGGTATGCATTAAAAAGCATACAACTTCGCTTAGTCGAAAAGAAATATCTCGAAGAATTACGGAATGAAATTGATGTACTACGCCACTTGGATCATCCAAATATTGTCAAGGCATATGAGGTATATGAAAGCAAATCGAATATATATATTGTTATGGAATATTGCAGTGGAGGGGACTTGTATGCACGTGCACCATATACCGAAGGTCAAGCTTTACCCGTGATAAGTCAACTTTGTTCGGCCATTTGCTTTATGCATAAACATGGCGTAGTCCATCGTGATCTCAAGGTGGAGAATGTCATGTATGAATCAAAGGAACCTACGGCCAAGATTAAATTACTTGACTTTGGTTTATCTAAAAAGTTCGTACCCGGCACACGCGGGATTATGCATGATTGGGCCGGTACGGTTTATACCATGTCCCCACAAGTCCTGAATGGGACATATAATTACAAGGCAGACATTTGGTCCATTGGTGTATTGGCATTCCTACTATTGGCCGATGAGAAGCCATTCAAGGGCAAAAACAAACAAGATGTGATGCAAAATATAAAGAAAGTCAAGTATAACTTCAAGGCACATGAATGGGATAGTATATCACAAGATGCCAAAGACTTTGTATCATCATTACTTGTATATGATGCCGATGATCGCCCCACCGCAAATGAGGCATTACAACATCCATGGCTTGCCAAGGCAAATAGTAATAGTCGTCGATCATCATCGTCATCACTGCAAAATTTACCACTCGGTGGAACACGACGTGACTCACATGAATTAATGAAAGATGTAAATGATTGTATCATGGCATACAAGGGTGCAAGTGAACTAAAGAAGATCGCAGCCGTAGTTGTAGCACACAAATCCTCGGCGGCAGAGATACTGGAAATACGACAAGCATTTGATAAGTATGACAGAGCGAAGGATGGACAAATAAGTATGGAGGAGTTCAAGCTTGCCTTGGCGGAGTTTAATTACTCGGATGAAGAATTGAATGATATGTTTAGCAAAATGGTAAGGGACTGCCAACAACCTGCTTTAAACGTTTGGGTATCACTTCATTTTATCGTAGATAATTAATGATCTCATGTGTGTTCTCAAACTCTAACAAACATAGGATGTCACTCACAACGGTGTCATACTTTACACTGAATTCATTGCAGCAACATTAGAAATGCGTGGAAAAGTTGAGGAGAAGCGACTTGCTGAGGTGTGTGTGTGTATAATTTTGTAATGTTGTGGACGATGTCATGTTGCAGCTTTTGTCTTCCGTACGTCGCAGCTCATCTTTCCATTCTCTCCTTCACTTTTGGGGGAAGGCGTTCGATTTAATCGATGATGATGATTCGGGATTTATTACAAAATCGGTTAGTGTTCCCTTCTCAATCTTGTTACACTCGATTGGTCGTCAATGAAATTCTAACTGCATCACCTTGATTTCTGTTATCTACTCCTACCTTTTAGGACCTTCGAAAACTACTAGGACCTCACGTGCCTCAATCGCGAGTCGATAAACTACTCAAAGAGGCCGATAAAGACAAGGATGGAATGGTCTCCTTTGAGGACTTTCTTAAGATGTTCAGAGAGGACCGATTATCGTCATTTGATCTCGATGATGATGAAGATGATGATAGAAAACACAAGGTGAATTCGGTTGAATGAGGGGGGTTTGGAGGTTGCAAGCAACAAATTAATTAATGTGTTGTAACAGAATAATTGAGGAGTTAGCAGGTAAGTACGACGGTGATTAGCATAATCAAAGGGCTTTGTGTAGATGAAAATGTATAGCTTATCTTATTTGTGTTTATTCACCCACCTTACCGGAAAGAGTGACAGAAGTCAGACTACCTTCAATAATCTATTGTTTTACAATAATGTGTTATAGAAGAAGAAGTCAATACCGGGGGTCTTAAAAAACATTTTTAGAAACACAGGCTTATCTCAAGAGCTCAATTCCCAGATGAATATACCTCCCTCGAAACCTACCGACACACACAATTTTTGATCGGGGCTAATCTTTACTTTGGAAATTTGTCCACTGTGCCCTTTCCCCGTGCCTAGAAGCTTTCCATTATCATAATGCCAAACATTCACCTTCTTATCAACGCCACCACTAACGAAGTGCCTTCCGTTTGACATGATAGCAAGGCATGTTAAGTCAGCTTCACCACCTGGTATGAATCGTATTGGACTGCCATCGTAGGCATCCCAGAAACCAATCTTATGATTCGCGCCTCCTGTGAGGTACTGACTTTCATCGGGGTGGTAGCAAATGGTATTGAAGACTGTTGGGTCATACAGTGCATGAACACGCACGCCCTTGTGGAGGTCCCAAACGATACAACTACCATCGGCCGATGCGGATGCCGCCTGACTTCCAGTAGCATTGCACACGATTGAATTGACCGCTCCGCGGTGTTCTTTCATCGAGTGGACCATGGTTTGATGCTTTTCATTAATTCTCCAAACACGAACGGTCCCATCATCACCTCCACTTACTAAATGCCACAGTGATGTACTATCACCCTCGCAATTGCAAATGGTTAATGATCGTACGGCATCACTATGGGCATTGGTAATCATAAACTGCAACTTGCCACTCTCTGGGTAAAAGGCACGGATTTTACCGTCAGACCAAGCTGAAGCAATAGTCGACCCACACGGTGTCACATCCACTGCAAAGCAAGTGGTGTTGGGGACGTTGATCCGTAGCAGTTCAATCTTCTTCGATACACTCCAAACTCGAATATCCTGTCTTGATGCGGTGATGAAGATCTCGGAAGTTTCCTTCGGGAAGCATACATCGTGGATCTCTCCAAAGTGACAAGTCTCCCGCAGCTCCGGCGTGAATGTTGAGATGTCAAGACTATATCGCTGGGACAACTCTGTCCCAACTAAAAAGCTTTTGCCGTCCGGATGGAGTGAAATGCTTGTGATTCCACCTTGTAATTTGGCAACGTGAGAAGGAATGAATTGGAGTTTGGGATTTAGGATCTGAACAGTACCATCTCCTGCTCCTGCGATAATGTTGGTGTTCCCAGTAGTTGGGTTCACAACACAAGCGATTGATTCAACGCCTTTGGCAAACCTCTCTTTGTTGTAGCCCAGCATGCGTGGGTGGCAGTTCTCTGGTTCGTTGAAGGACTTGATTTCATCTCGCTGGATATCAATTTTTATCACTTCTCCCGTCTCGTTGCCGGTGAAAGCGAGCGAGTCATCTTCTGAAATGCACAAGCACTTCATAACGCGGCGAATACTGCCCATGTTGACATCAATGGGGTGTAGCTTGGGTGTTGAGGTGCAGATTTGCCATACACGAACATGAAAATTGCCGCACGTGACGAATCGATCAGGACGTTTGTTGAGCCACCGGACACAATGCGAGAAATCACTTGAAGCTGGGCTGCCACAAAGAGCCATGCCTGTACTAACATCCCACACCACAATGTCATTATCATCTTGCCCACCGAGTGACGTGAGGTACTGCTCATCGCAACTGAAGTCAATCGCTTGCACCTTTTTGTGATGCTGGGATAGAATGTGCAACACACAATCATCAGACGATGCAACATCCTGTGTAATATGATCGACTGCCTTCTTGAGGTCCCACACAACAATCTCCGCCTTGAAAGCTGCTGGAGTTTCATGGCCCGAGGCAAGGAATGAGCCATCTCTAGACACTGTCACACAAGATACTTTCTTATCGATGCCCGCATCAAGGAAGAATTGTTTTTTGGATGACAACGATCGTAGAACTACAACAGATCCCAGAGGAAACACGACAAATTTGCCGCATGGCGTGTAATGCAGTCCAGAGGGAACATATCCCGTGAAACCGATGACTGATTTCAAAGAGAGTATTTCTTCCGGCATAATTAGATCAAGGGATGTTATCGTCTCAAAGAAGAGAGGTCTGAACACAAGTCATAAAGAATTCTTTGAGAGGTTCAGGCTTGGTTCAGGTTAAAGTGTTTTTACATGCGCGCCTGTTAAAACGATAATCCAGGATTTATCAAAGATATCGTTGTGAATATTCATGTATAGTATCAAGGGAATAACAATCTCGAACTAATTACTCTTATTGCTACTTTGCCTGAGTAAACTTTTCTCGAATATATTCCATGAAGCCACTCTCCAATTGGTTTAGAGTGCTGGAGTATTTATGTTTCTCTTCTTCCAAAGTTTGCTTCAGTTCACGCACCGATTGATCCGATGTTTCTCTGCTTTTGTTCAACTGCTTCAGCTTGTCATTGAGAGACGATATGCATTTATCCATGTGCTTTTTCTGTTCAGCAAACTTTTAGTATGTGGGGGTGATATGTTGTGAGATTATCGATAATAAAAAAACTATAATGTCCTGTATCACTTCTCTTACCTCATCAATTTCACCCTGTAGTTTAGTGCAGAGTGTGCACTGACTTTCTAGCTCGTGCTTCATTTCAATTACCCGATTTTCTGCATCATGCAAGCACTTGGTCGACTTTTCTGAATGCTTTATCAAGCGTAAATTTGCCTCTTGGACCTCATTAGACATGCAAACCAGCTGATGATTTGCAGATTCTAGTTCATCCTTTATCTTCTCAACCTCGGCGGCATGCGAAGCCATCAGCTCTTTCCTCTCTTTGGCCATCTTCTCATACATGCTCTTTTGACTACATGCAGCCTCGTGTATTGCGTCTTCTACACGTGAACATGCTCTCTGCTCGAGCTCTTCTGCTTTTAGTAGTTGATCATTCATTGATGAGAGTTTGGCTTCGAGCACTGACACATTATGTTTCGCCTCTAGGGCCTTGTTTTCGTTTTGTTTACATTGCTGGATTGAATCACTCAAATTGACTTGTAAATGCTGAACTTTCTCGTCCAAGACTTTAACCGTTGCGTGTGCATTCTTTAACTCTAGCAATGTTATCGCTTGCTCATTCCTCAATTTCTCCTCTACCTTCTTTTGATTAGCCAATTCATGTTCAAATGCATTTACACGAGCAAGTAACTCGTCTTCCGTTTGTTTCGTTTTCTTCTGAAAGACGTCAAAGTTATCGGAAGCGAAGTTCAGTTCAATTTGTTTCTTGTGTAATTCTTCCACTCGAGCATGTAAATTATCATTCAGACTTATCAATTGTTCCGCCAAACTCGTATTAGCCTCTTCCAATTGTCGATTCTGTTGACGTACATTATTTGATTCAATATCCGTCACAGCAGCGTGGTTCTTAGCGTACACAAGCTCACGTTGAAGACGTACCATCACTGCATCTGTAGCGGATACACTCGCCGAATGAAAGTCAAGAAATGACGATATTGCAGCCGAAGGTGCTGCATAAGTTCCAAGATCCGCAATATCAGCTGACAAACTTTCATTTCTTGTTGAATGAGACTGAGAGGAACGACGAAATGGTACGCCACTAATCCGCTCTATCTCTGACCAAGGACCAGCATCAAACATCTTTTGTGGGGGGACAAACCAGTCTTGAAAATATAAAAAAACGCAAAAAACTAAATCCGTTGCTTTTTCTATCATCACCTCATGCCACAACTCAAAGAAAAAGATGGCACCGTCATCCAATAGTACACCCTTGCCTCCCGGTGCGAAGAGCCAATCGCTAAGCTTCATTAACGGATACAGGATGGTCCAGGAATCTCCATTACCATCCGAAATGAACAAGCTTCAGGAAGTGATCTCGTCGACACAAGCACTAGCAACTGGTGGTACAACGACGAAGGAAGTTCGAGACCCGACCGATACCTCAGGACGATACAGCATTCATCGTAAAAAGGCCGATCGTGAAAACCACAATATCGCACTTCCATTTTGCCCTGAGTCAAAACTACCATCGTTCATCGAACACGATCGTCGTGTTTTACTCTTCACTGCATACTACGACGAAGATGTCCACGAGAGTGCCATCATCGAGGAGAAGCGTATCCATACATGCGAATTGTACTTTTACGTTGAGGATGGGACGATGGAAATCATTGAATCAAAGCAAGAGAACAGTGGGATCGTACAGGGTCGTTTTCTAAGACGGAGCAAGGTTGCCAAGCCAGGTGGTAGTAGCTCTTCCTACTACGAGATTGATGATCTGAAAATTGGTAGCCAAGTTGTGATATACAGTAGAACGTTTTACATTGCTAGTTGCAATGAAAGCACCAAAGAGTTCGTCATGACTCATCATGGTTGGGACCCAGAGGATATCGAGTCGATTCCAATTCCACTTGATCGATTCGCCGAGACCAAAGCTGCTGAGTCGAAGGATGCCAAGTCCGATAGAAGGCGGAAGATGAATGATCTGAAGCAGGTGATGGAATCAATGCTTGGGAAGGAGACGTCGATGACAGATCGTGGCATGTTCCTCGAAAATGGAACTGATGCCCTTTGCTTTCATGTCCTTTGGGATGACAGGGATAGGTTGTATGGCGAAATCCAGTACTTCCGGCTTCTGTACTACCTAGCCGATGACACCGTTGAAATCGTGCGTGCCAATGCCAAGAATGACGGTGCCAAGAACGACGGACCATTTCTCAAGCTCCTCAAGCGATCGAAACTTCCCAAGGATGGCAAGGTTTCTGACACTGATTGCTATACTTGGAAGGACCTGGCCATCGGTCAGACAGTCAATGTGTTTGGACGTGTCATGCAAGTTGCGACATGCGATGCCTTTACCCGTCAATACTATCAATCAAACGGCATAATTCTTGAGAAGGACATGCCACTAAAGTTGGTTGACAAGAAGTTGGAGGTCAAGAGAGTCATTCCACCTTACAATGGATTCGGCAGCGAAGAAGACTCATTGCGAAGTTGCACTGGCAGCCTTAGTCCACCACCTCCAAAGAAGGACTTGCAAAAAATGAGGGATAAAGGCGGTGTCGTCCTCCGCTTCAATGCACAGCTAGTCAGTACTAAAGCCGACCATGCCGCACGTCGCTTCGTTCTCAGCTTCTTCATGGAGGATGATACCATAGCAATCCGGGAGCCACCAGTAAAAAACAGCGGTGTCATGGGTGGTAACTTCCTCAGCCGACAAATGATGAAACAAGAGAATGGCACCTACTTCGCCGCAAAGGATATGTACGTTGGGAATGTTCTCAACATTGTGGGACACCAGTTCTTGTTGCTCAATGCCGACGAGTTTACATACCGATTAATGGAGTGCGATGACACCACATTCCCTTTCTCCGACATCACCCGCCTCTATGAGATTCTTTCTTCGAAGCAAAATGAGATCAAGACTTACTTTGTCACTCACCATGAGGGCACTGGAATGCTGAACCAAGATGGGTTGGAGAAATGCCTTAAGTCACTTGGACTGAAATTGAATTCTCAAGAGCTCCTCACAATTTGGAGGAAACTGGACAAGAAGGGCAATGGAACTGTATCGTTCACCAAGCTTGTTAAACTTGCCTCGGATGACTCATACGAGTTCTCAACTCAGAGTGGTGATGGTACTCCTAATAAAAATTGAGATGTCCTTATTGTTCTTCTTTGGCTTTGTTGTTTGTTTGTGTGCTTGGGACATATTAGTAATTCTTAAATGTAAATGAAATTAGGATCCTCTCTATACGACTGCAACTATTACCCACCAAAGGAACTGACCCACCAAAGGAACTGATGTCAAGATAGGATACCTCCTTTTACCAAAATATCCCTGCCGGACAAAGAGTTACTAGGGTTAGGGTTGGGTTCTCAGGGAAATGAACTTTGCTTTCTCCTCATCTTGCACCAATGTTATCAATATGTATACGGATGGCAGAGTCTCTTGCTTTGCTTCTCATCTCGGCACAAGAATTATTGTATGCTGTCAAAGTTGAATTGATTGATTCTCTGCTGACAAAACCTTCTTCAAAACATGTTTTCAATTGAAACATGGCGTTATAATGTCCGAACGATGCCGCAATCGTCCAATGCTTTATAGCTCGTTCTATATTTCCTGACTTTACCTCCAAAATTCCAAGGTTGATTCTTGCATTGTCGTGTCCTGCCATAGCCGCGGCCTCATAGTGGAACCTGGCCTTCTTTGATTCTCCCCCTTTATGATAAACATCAGCTAGGTGAAAATGCGCCTTACCATGACCAAGATCTACTGCCTTCGCATATAGTTTGATTGCCTTCGCCTGATCACGTTGAACACCTCCTTTTCCGTGGAAATAATGATGACCCAGCAAAATCATTGAAGTGGGATCATTTGCAGCCGCCCGACTCCTTATTTCCTCAACAGCTTCGTCTGAGGTGATACATCGGTCTGAGTTACAAAACGGACACTTATCATCGTTTCCAGATTCACGACAGGAATTCACACACCCTTTACAAATACTCTTTCCGCAACATGAATAATACGTCTCCGTATCCTTTTTTTGCCAGCTCCTTATTTGCACAAGCAAAGTCATAAATTGGAACGGACGATATAGTCGCAGGTGGAAGGGATGCACACAAGATAATTTCTTTTGGCATTGGTAGGAAGCAAATGGGACAGTCCTCATTGGTCGGCGGGTCCTTGAACAGCGCCTCATCGTGTAGCTCGGCGGCACGTTGCTTATACATAGTTTTTTATGCGTTGCCCAATGATTCCTTCGACACTTGGCGTTGCAATACTTGACGGACATACACGACTTGCATGCCTTGAGACTAATGCCTCCTGCAACGCCGCACTCGGCACAGCAGACGACGATCTCGTTCATCCTCCTAACATGACGATGGGAGGGTTTATGTGAGGACCAACTTGGCGGGAGATGACAGGTTTTGAGTAGGCCACACACTCTCTTCCATGTCTTTCCCCGGTATTGTCGCTACTGCTCACCACAGCTTCATTCATGAGACATGGCGTAAGAATCAATCGATACGGTTCGCTGTATCAGGAATTCTAGGCAATGCCGTTTTCTACGGACTGGACAAAGTCCTATTCCCAGTGATTGAACATACAGCAAGCCAATTATCATCCACTAAGTCAACTAATCATCGTGTCATTGTCGATGGGTCGAAGTGGATAACAAATAATGCAGCCAGTGTTAGCTTTTTTGTAGCGTATCTGTTGGACATTGCCTTACAACGTAAGTTGGCAGCTAGCATGAATGTGATGCTTGTTTCATTCTGCCTACACATCTTCCTTATTGATGATTAATTTACATCTTGTGAAGACTTTTTAAATGCATTATTGGTATTTGGATTCGACACTATAATCACACGAGAATTATACCTCTCATCCTTGGCCACAACATATACCGCGTAAGTGAGCATCTTCTTTTTGATCACCATTATTCAATCGATCACACTCAATCATGATAGATAATTGGTATATTCTGCCAGCTACTTCGGTACGCTCTGTGGGTCAACAATTCTTAAGGGATATCTTTTGTCAATTGGTATATCCAATGACGTGGCATTCTGGAGTACCATCGCTTTAGGATCGATTGTCAATTATCTTGTGCTTACTACACTGAATGCTAAGGTTGACGAATGTGATATTTCACCAAACCTAAAGTCGCATGGTTCTAGCAACATTGGCATTAGAAATAATATAGCGATGATAACAACAATTATTAATAGCAAGGAAAGGGGGGAAATAAAGGCAACGCATATCAGTATAAGGAACATGGTTTTGACACGTTGGAAATTGATACAAATGATGAATCTTAACCTCACTCCTCCTACAGGACTTTTGTCAAGGATAATCCTACGTTTACTTCTCTAGAAGGATTGTTTCAGTCTCAGCATTAGTGGATCTTGAATTTGCTACGCTGCCTTTTGTAACAATACAAAAACTAGCGGGTTAGATATCTAATTGCTATAGATGAGAAAGCAAGGATATGAAAATTGATATACTTGATTAAGAATTAAGCTTGATTTTTGAATAAGTTGCATTTGTGACCGCATCCAACGGGACAAAATTCATTTGATCCAAACCATTCTAATGCATGATCTAAATGCCCTCCATGGCCACAACCTGGGCACCCAACAAAGATACCCTTGACAGGCTCATGACAAATAAAGCAATGCCCTATCATGCTCCTGCAACTTCTGCAAATTCTTTGAGCAGATAGCTGCCGAACACCATCCTGAATTGTAGTGCTTCCACCCATGAGTGGTTTCCCACATTGAGGACACGAGTCATGGATTGTTGTTGACTGCTGGTTGAGCGCTCCAATTGTAGGATCAGAGCAATTTCGAATCAGACTTGCCGCTTGGGTAAATAGACACATCTGTTGTAGCAAATCTATATAAGCAAGGTACCATTCCCGGATGTGTGTGATATTAAGATTTGGAATCCGAGACCTCGCTGAGCCTCCAGCAGCAGAAGGAGGTGCGATAACATCCATCACTTCGCACAATACAACAACTGTTTGTACATCTCCGTTATCCGCTCTCTGCAGCAGAAGATTACGTAGGGTGGGGACTAATAAACGAGTCATGGGATTTGAGTGTGTATTGGAAGCAGTAGCTGGGAGTGCGTTTAGTCCTGATCCATCTATTATTACGGAAAGAGTCTTCCACATTTGTGATATTGCCCTTTGATTCAACCCATCCGCAACCGATGCATTGTGTCGGCAAATATCCGCCTTTGATACCAACCCACCTCCGATCTGTGTAGCATATAGCTCAGAAAAACGAGAGAGATGAGTCAATTCAGATGCAACATCTACACTGGTATGTTGAGCTGAATTGTTCAAGTCTTCAACGTCTCCTTGGTCTGTGATTGAGAATACAAGATCACACTTTTCATGATTGGGCGGTAAATAATCGATTTGATCTATCAAGTCTGGCGCATTTACTTTCTGATGAACGGACATGATTTGCAACGACCCAAACCCTGGCTGAAATGGAGATAGATTTGCTAGAGCAAATGTAGCTCTCGGGACATCAAGAATTGGTTGTTCACCATAAGAAAAATTCTGCAGCAGACACTGATTTCGCCCTACAGTGAGAATCGTTTGCCACGCATTTCCATCAATAGGCACCCATACTAAATCTGTCACCGCTCCTTCAGTATGCCCTTCACAAACACTCAATGGCATGAACGTTGACCTTACACAAGACCATAATTGAGTTGTTCCATTCCCAGTAGCCGACGTTGCACCATATATTGAGGCTGATGCTACAGCAATGAAGTCGTTCACATCGTCCTCATCTTCAGCTGGTCTCCACCGTATTCGAGTGACTGGTGCAGCAATGTTGAGGACATAGATAGGTAACTTCTTCTTATGGTATCGCTTCATCGGAGTGGAGGAAGTAGAAAAGTTGGAATCTACCGTTTGGGAATTTCTAGCGCTGAGAAGATAGACGGAGAATGTACGTGAGATTGTGCAAATCCATCATTATTGTCTAAAAGAGATTCGTTCAAAACTCACAGAATGTCACTTGGTGAGCTGACGAGATCGTCGCCAGAAGTTTGAGATGAAGAGGACACTCTACTAATTGTCGAACTATATGAAGCTGAATTGACTTTCATGAAATAAGATGAATCATCATGTTTGCAGAGATTAAGACTGCTCTCAAAATCCCAAACTGAAGTGTACGAGTAGCATTTAGATGTAGAACAAAACGATGAATCATAAATCGAAGACAAACATAACAAACCTTTGACACTTTTATCCCTGCCTCCTCCGGTTGCGACGACATATCTCCTACTAGGGTGCCAGTCTACACACGAAGCATCACCTGCGTGCGTGGATTCTCTCACCATGGGCTTATTTATTCGAATATCATAGATACACAACCATTCACCAGCTACCATCGCAAATACTGATCAGAAAGAAGGAATATTGAGCGATGAATCGCATGCTGTAAGGTCTTTACATTGTATACCATTAAAGATATTGAATAGAACTCAACGACTCACTATCATCAATCAATGGATTCCAACATATGTCTTTGACTGCTTCACATTTTGGCTGATACGTCGAAATACAGTGCCAAGTTGCGGTTCGTGACGGTTCGCTTAATGCAGGCAACTGAACATTCTGAACAGCTTGTGACGACAACGCTCCAAAACCTCCAAAACCAAACCAATTCTTAGTCATGGGCTGAGCAAGAGATAAATTGGATCCAATACTGCTGATACTCTCGGCATGTGCAGAAAGTGAAGAATTTGCTCGCCGATCCCAAAGTTTCACAGAACCGTCCTGAGAAGCCGTCAATAGCAAATAGGGGCGTCGTCCAGTGGGATGCCACGCTAGACGATTAACCGCACGAGAATGAGCATGAAATGAAGCTTCGTGCTGTCCAAATGTTGCTGCTGAGGAAGTTATATGATGAGGACTCGCCATACTATTGCGTGAATTGGAATTGCTGGATTGAGCAGAAAGCAGAAATGATGCATTCCATGCGACGATGACACCATTGGACCCTGCCACCGCGATGACTGAGGAGTCATCAACAATATGTGATGACACCTCAGAGTGATCCTCAACGCTCATGAAACGTCGACGAATGAATGATGGGTAATGATGCTCAGGTTGATAGGATGGATGCTGATGATCAGTATCTGGCTGTGATATCAACCCTAAGTATGAATCATGGGGAGGAACGGATGCTCTTACATTGTCGCCTACGGCCCTTGGCCAAGTGTCAGCATTATTCGTTGGCGACTCAACTTCGTCATCGACAACATATAACTGAGGCATACTCCAAGCCACATCCATTATGTTAATGTTGACACCACCACCCCCAGATATTGAGGGAGATGGAAGACGAGACACGGATGATGTTCCAGCTCCCGGAGGTCGCAGAACATCTCGCAGGTGTGGATATGGATTCGTTCCTGCACCACCAGAGTTGACTGTTTGAACTGCCGACTGGAAATGCTACAAAGTAATGAAAGAATGAATTTACAATGAGTCCTACATGTGAACAAACCAAAACATGATAATAATTGTACAGCATATACTTGACAAGAATTAACTTCTCTCTTACCTGAGAAATTCGAACAGATTTGATCTCCTCGAGACGATTTGTGTCAGTGGCATTACCACCAGCCAAATTCAAACGCAAGACGTGTAGAATATCCTTCGACGAGGCAATCCCGATGGTGGGATTGTTTGGTGAAAGCGATGCTGATGAAAATGCAGTAGTCCCCGAGCGTGATGACGACGAGAGCGGATATAGGGACCCTATGACTGGTCGAGTGTGGATAGTCATGGCCGATTATTTTTAGACGAGGTGCCGTGGTGAGCCGTGAACAACAACCACTTCCCTCTTCCCTCTCTTTTTTCAACCTCTATCGTACCATAAAAATATGGAGGAATCGTCAACGCCATTGCTTGCCATCATGGGGCGGTAAGTAACTACTCCTCATGCTCGATTTTGCTCTCGTCCGCTCGTCGTCTCATTATCTGAGTTTTCACTTCAGCTTCTTTCCATTTGACGACTCTGGTGTAATAAATATTGCTGGCTCAAATGTAGTTATCAAGGAGAGGCATAATAATGCAAGCGAAGTAGAAGATGGTGGGACCGGACTCAATGTGTGGGATGGGTCGTTACTGCTAGCAAAATACCTCGAATGCCGACCGGAGTTGGTGAGAAATAAAGCAGTGATTGAACTTGGCGCTGGCTGTAAGTTTTTGTTGATTTTAATGATTATTTGATGATTTAGGGATATTATATGTATAATTTGATGATATAGGGATAATTGAATCGTCTAAAACATTTCATCACCATCATCAATTTGAACAGGTGGTCTTGTCGGTGTATTATGCGGTATACTAGGTGCCAAAGAAGTTATAATGACTGATTTAAAATACGCATTGCCATTGATGCAGGAGAATATCAAGAGGAATGAGTCGTTGTATGCTCAAAATTGCAAAACAATTGATTGCAAAGAATGTGATTGGTTTTGCCCACCGCCTGTCACTGAGCTATTTTGCAACAATAATAGCCCAGATGTGCTACTCGTAGCAGATTGCATTTGGTTAGTTCCTTTAATCGACCCCCTTCTACGGACACTTGAAGTATACGCTGCTGATTATTGTACGACAGTGATCATAACATACCAGCAGCGGGGCAACGATTCGCATCGAGAGTTTTGGAATGGCATTCACCGTATATTTGATGTGGTTGACGTTGATACAGAGTCATTTGAACTTTCAAAGCCTGATGTTTTCCATGTACTGGAATGCACGTTGAAACACCGCCGGGACAAAAACTGATGTCAAAGTCGTCTTTCTGCATTGTTGGCTTGACGATTACAAACTACAATGACGCGAGAACAAAATTCGCAGGCGATTCGAATGTGATTCTCTCTCCACTTGTCGGATGAGGGAACGTGAGCTTGTGTGCATGCAATCGAAGAGTTTTGGGTACATCATCAACAGAATACTTCCTGTTGACACTTTGATTACCATCTGCAGACCATTCAATTGGTGACTCGCCATACAGCGAGTCGCCAACTATCCCACTTCCTATTGACGCAGTATGAAGTCGAAGCTGATGCGTTCGGCCAGTTATGGGCTTCAGCTCTAAAATTAGACCATGTGGATGAAGGTCCTGATACACCATCCAATCTGTCTTACATTCCTTGCCACCTTCTGCTACAGGGTACACCTCCCACTTAATTCTCTCCGTACGTGATGGACCCAGAGGTATATCAATTGTTCCCTCATTCAACTTATCGTTATGATACGGAGGCCAATGTCTCACATGAGCTAAATACACCTTTTGCACCAACTCTCGTTCTCTCCATGCACGGCAAAGTTGAGATGATGCTGCTTGGTTTCTTGCTATAACCATTACCCCGGATGTCTGACAATCAAGACGATGAACAACATACAACATTGTCCCAGTATTTTGAGATGTACAATCATGACATTTTTTTCCCGTATTGTAGTTATTCCCTTGCACAGTCGTAACAATATTATGATCGTGATCACCAAATCCAAGCATACGAAGTTGGCCTACTGCCGATTCCCAATCTTCCGTTGGCGTTGGTAAATTCATTAGTCGCTTTTGATGACATTGGATCTCAGCATATGCCATATTTGCAATGTCGTTCAATCTTGTCGTAATAGTTCTTTGTTTCTTTTGTCGAGGCTCACAATCATTAACTTTTTCGTCATTGATTTCCACGAATGATGGAAGCAATCGTTTCGAGTTTCGATGAATATACTTGACAAAAGTGTCCAGCTTTCGTGGCACACATGAAGGATTGGCAGTTGAGCCAAGATTATGAATGAGTTCTTTCACTTCTGCATCCTCGGTAGAAATATTGGTACTACCGCCGTTGTCATCTCCTAAACTCATCTTCTTGATAGCCAATATCCATGCCTCCTGGGGTCTCATATGTTGTGACGTCGAATTAATACTATCACCAATCGCCACCGCATCGGTGGCGATCTCTACTTTCTCCGGAGGTGGTGAATTGGCATTACCAGGCACAGATCTTAAATCGCACGGTTTGTCGATTACGACAATGTCATCGTCAGAGTATAGAATGCGGATGGCTAAGTGTGCAGGAATGCTGGATAGAGGAGACGTCATGCCGCTAGGTAGTACGATCACCATGATGTGTTTCCCTCGGAGATCGTTTTTTTACGTTCGCGAACGTGGCGCGTTCGCGGTCTGTCCCCCCTCCCGTCACAAAGAATGAAGTCCCGCCAAAAATGGCCTCTCATGGTTATAACTACAGTACGTTTGGGGTCAATATGCGATGCGCAATTTGAGGGCAAATTGTTCGTGACCCCCAGTCGATAAATTCACTAATTTTTCTTTTGGAGGTACTCCTAAAGCCCGGCAGCCTTTAATGTTCTGTCTCTCTGTCTCTCCGTCCGTCACGCTCTCACGTGCATACAAGTGGAACTAAGCCCGCCATTTGTTTGTTAGGGTTTCTTGTAATTACCTTAACGGTCAACCCGCTAAATATATTTTCCCACTGATTCGCCAAAAAACTGTTCTTGAAGAAAACAAAGAAAGGGGGAATGGCCCATGACGTCACCAACAGAGGGGGGTCCGGGGGGGCATCCCCCCCGGCATTCACACGTACCACCATCACCTCCAAAAGCCCGAGCGAAGCAGTTTTCATTGCTCTCTCTGTCTGTCTCTCTGTCTGTCTCTCCGTCTGTCACGCTCTCACGTGCATACAAGTGGAACTAAGCCCGCCGTTTGTTTGTTAGGGTTTTATGTGGTTTCTTGTAATTCTTAACGCCCTCGCCAAAAATATTTTCCCG
>Ga0247831_1005025_pt1 | contig 16965 bp, 13 predicted proteins | sample LaCruzMarch2015__9_FD_192406 | JGI IMG/M metagenome (GOLD analysis project Ga0247831, IMG submission 192406) | Freshwater microbial communities from meromictic Lake La Cruz, Castile-La Mancha, Spain - LaCruzMarch2015_1m | ecosystem: Environmental > Aquatic > Freshwater > Lake | place: Spain... | reverse complement strand
GCAAAGAGCTCCAGAGAGACGTGTGTTCTATGTGGACGTGGGCAACATGCCCAGTCACTTGGCCATGCAGTTTGTGGAAAGAGTCAAAACAGAAATACATCAGCGACGTATTCCATCCAGCACAGGTGGTGGAACCAATGTGATAGATTCAGCCTACAATCCATTATCCATCAATGAAGACTTTTTCTTCCCTCAAACAGCAGAAGGCCGTGGATCCAAAGTGGAAACATTGCCAGGCGGTACAAACCTTGGCGAAATTGATGATTTAAAATATTTTACCAACAAACTGCTGCGTGGATTGCGTATTCCCAGCTCGTACCTGCCCACAGGACCAGATGACAGCAATGCACAGTACACAGATGGCAGAGTGGGCACTGCATACATACAGGAATTGAGATTCAACAATTATTGTGAAAGACTACAAAATTTAGTGGCAGATGAATTCAACAACGATTTTAAAAAATATCTATTGGAAAAAGGTGTGAACATTGACGTGGGCATGTTTGATATCAAGTTTCAAACTCCACAGAACTTTGCTTCATACAGACAGGCAGAATTGGACAACAACAGAATACAAACATTCAGCCAAGTGGCAGCACTGCCCTACATCAGCAACAGATATGCACTGATGAGATTTTTGGGCATGAGTGCAGATGAATTGGCTGAAAATGAAAGATTATGGCGTGAAGAAAATGATGAGAAATTCAAAGTGAAACCCACCACTTCAGCTGCCGAAATGAGAAGTGCAGGCATCACATCTGCCAACATACAGCAAGATTTAGCAGCTCAAGAACCTGAAACCACTGCTCCAGTGGAGCCCACTGACACAGCCGCAGCAGGCGCTGCCACTCCAGGCCAAACACCCACCACATAAGCATAAATAATTTCATGCAACTGCGTGAAATCTTCTATTTTGACAAAAATGACTTGAACACTGCGGATCACAAAATGTACGATCCCAAACATGATCAGTCTATCATAGGTGTCACAGACACACGCAAAACTCGTTTGACTCTGAAACAGATCAACCGCGCTCGCAAAGCCAGCGAATTTCACAACAACGAACAGCAAAAAGATCTGGAGTTTGTGAGACAGATGTACAGCATTGCCAGCAGTCAACCCGCAGCCTAACTGAAGCAGCCACCCCATGGCCAAATTGGACAAATCCTTATACACCAAAGATGAGTGGAGAATCCTCAAACATCAGCGTGCTCAAAGCAAAGCACTGCATAGAGCATTAAAAACTGGTGAATCCATACCTAACCCCACACCTACACCCACACCCACACCCACAATAACTCCCACACCCGTGCCCACCCAAACAAGACCGCCTTTGGAAGGCAACATTGCTTTTGTGTTGGGCAACGGTCTCAGTCGTAAAAATATACCATTGGATCATCTGCGTGAATGGGGCAGAATCTATGGTTGCAATGCACTGTACCGAGAGTTTACTCCGGACTTTTTGGTGGCCGTGGATGCCAAAATGGTCACAGAGATCTGCGAAAACAACTGGCAGCTCAAACATCCTGTGTGGACCAATCCCAACAAAAACATGGAGAAATACAAAGGTCTTAACTTTTTTAAACCCAGTCAAGGCTGGAGCAGCGGCCCCACAGCACTGTGGCTGGCCACGCATCATCAGCACCGAACGTTCTATATCTTGGGTTTTGACTATGTGGGCACAGAAGAAGGCAAACTCAACAACCTCTATGGCAGCACACGCAATTACCGTAAAATCACAGATCCAGCCACCTATCATGGCAATTGGCTGCGTCAAACCGGCATTGTGATACAGAAAAACCCCAAAAATCAATACATTAGGGTGGTGTCAGATGATCGCAAAGGGTTTCAGGCTGAGGAATTTCAAAGACATCACAACTATTCCGAAATAATTGTGAGTGATTTTCGCAATGCGTTTTGCAGACCCCGACCTGTGCAAAATTAGTCAAAATCGACCTATATCTGCCCACTTTTGACTAAATTTGTTAAATAAAGGTGACAGCCTTATCAAAACAACTAACCGTCAAGGAGACATACAAATGTCAGACAACTCAAACAATAAATTCGAGCAAATGCTTGAAAAACTTACCGCAGATGACAGAACCGGAGCTGAAGCCCTATTTCACGAAATAGTGGTTGAGAAGTCACGTTCGATCTACGAAAATTTATTAGAGACCGACCTTGCTGATATCGCAGTGGAAGAAACTGCTGTGGAAGAAGCAAAAAAAGACAAAGAAATGAAAAAAGCAGACAAAGAAGATTCTAAAGAAAAAGAAGAAATGAAAAAAGAATCTACTGAAGAAGTTGCCGCTGAAACAACTCAAGAAGTTGCTCCAGTAGCAGTAGCTCCAGTGACTGCTGAAGTTGGCGGAGATGCCACAGACGACATGATCGCTGACATCGAAGACGACAAAGATGCTGAAGACAAAGGTGACGAAAAACCTGCGGCTGCAGACATGGAAGACAAAATTGTTGATTTAGAAGATGCAGTGGAAGAACTTAAAGCTGAGTTTGAAAAATTAATGTCAAACGATGGCGACAAAGACAGCGAAGGCGAAGAAAAAGCTGAAAAAGAAGCTGTAGCAACTGAAGTTCAACCCAATGCAGAAGTAGTAGCACCAGTGGCAACTGCCGAAGTAGCTGCACAACCAGCAACATCTGAAATCAAAAGCGACAGAGAAAGAATGAGAGAATACGTGGACAAAGTGGCAGTGAAACACACTGACGGTTCGGACAACGCAAAATCTCCAACTCCTAAGCAAGCGAAAGCAATGGGCGGCAACGCAGTTGATTTCGTTGGTTCAGAAGAAAAAGGTAGACCAGCTCCAAAAGCGGAGTTGAATGACGCAGGCAACATCAATACGCCAGGCGCATCTATCAAGTTGGCAAAAGCCAAAGGACCAGAAACTGCTGACAAGTCAGACAATACAAAAAGTATATTGGCTAACAAGAAGTAAGGTTAAGGACTTATAAAATATAAGATGTTTACATTACGCGAAACATTGTCATTTGACCAAGCAAGTTTGGTCATTGAGTCTGCTGAAGACAAAAACGGGGGCAAGAGCCTTTATATGAAAGGTATCTGCATTCAAGGCGGCGTCAAAAACGCCAACCAAAGAGTGTATCCTGTTAGTGAAATCAGTAGAGCTGTCAACACACTCAACGATCAGATCAAAGGTGGTTATTCAGTGTTGGGCGAAGTGGATCATCCAGAAGGCCTTAATGTTAATTTGGACCGTGTGAGTCACATGCTGTCAAGCATGTGGATGGATGGCCCAAATGGACATGGCAAACTAAAAATATTACCTACGCCGATGGGACTGCTAGTTAAGACCATGCTGGAAAGCGGAGTCAAACTGGGAGTTTCATCGCGTGGATCAGGCAACGTCAAAGAAGACGGGTCTGGACAAGTGAGTGATTTTGAAATCATCACTGTGGACATAGTGGCTCAACCGTCAGCTCCGGGAGCCTATCCAACACCAATTTATGAACATCTTTTGAACACAAAAGGTGGTTATAGAGCTTTAAACATCGCAAGGGACACACAGGCACAAGAATACTTAAAGGAACAACTGGTGAATATCATCAGTAAACTCCGTTAAACTAATTAGGAGAAAATATAATGTTAGATGCACTGAAATCACTTTTTGAAAACAATGTAGTTTCCAAAGAGATCAGAGCCGAAATAGAAACAGCTTGGGCAGCCAAAGTGGAAGAAAACAAAGTGGCAGCCACAGCAGAACTACGCGAAGAGTTCGCTAAGAAGTATGCACAAGACAAACAGCAAATGATTGACGCTGTGGACAAACTTGTTACAGAAAAATTGGCAACTGAGATTGCTGAGTTTGCAGATGATCGCAAACAATTGGCAGATCAGACAGCACAATACGCAGTGAATATGAAACAACATTCAGAGTCATTGAAAAATTTTGTGTTTGAAAGACTTGCAGCGGAAATTCAAGAACTACACGCAGATCAAAAAGTTGTGTCTGAAAATTTCAGCAGACTTGAAGAATTTGTGGTAGAGGCTCTATCGAAAGAAATAGCAGAGTTTCATCAAGACAAACAAGACCTAGCAGAAACCAAAGTACGTCTGATCAGAGAAGCCAAAGAGCATTTTGCTAAAGTTCGCAAGACCTTTATCGAAAAGAGTTCTAAAGTGGTATCTGAAACAGTGAGCAAAGTTCTTACCAAAGAAATTGGCCAGCTGAAAGAAGACATTGATTCTGCTCGTAAAAATGACTTTGGACGCAGATTGTTTGAGACATTTTCAGAAGAGTATGCTTCAAGCTACTTGAATGAAAAATCTGAAACATCTAAACTTCTAAAAGTGGTCAAGATCAAAGACCAACAAATAGAAGATGCGAAAAAAGCTGCACAAGAGAATGCCAAATTGATTGAAGCCAAAGATGCCGAAATCAAATCAGCAAAAGATGCAGCAGAGAGATCAGCAGTTATTGGTGAGCTTACAGCTCCTCTTAACACTGAGCAAAAAGAAATAATGAAAAACTTACTGGAATCAGTTCAAACAGCAAAATTAAGATCAGCGTTTGACAAGTACATGCCATCAGTAATCAACGGCGGTACAGCACCAGCGAAGAAACAGGCTTTAAAAGAAGGCACAGAAATAACAGGCGACAAAACACAAACTAACGTTAGACAGGTGTTTGACAGCAATATATTTGCTATCAGAAGACTTGCCGGTTTATAAACAAAAACAAATAGGAGACAAATAAAATGTCAGAACTAACAGAAGCACGCTGGTCAGAAACAAAAGCAGCATTGTTAGAAGGGCTAAAAGGTAACAGAAAATCTGTTATGGATGTGACTCTTGAAAATACTAGAAAGTATATCAATGAATCAGCATCAACTGGAGCTACTTCTGCAGGTAACGTTGCTACTCTAAACAGAGTAATTCTACCAGTAATAAGACGGGTTATGCCAACTGTTATCGCCAACGAATTAGTAGGCGTGCAGCCAATGACTGGCCCAGTGGGACAAATCCACACGTTAAGAGTAAGATACGCAGAAGCATCAGCAGGAACAACTACAACTACTGCAGGTGAAGAAGCATTATCACCGTTCAAAATCGCAGAAGCATATTCTGGCGACAACTCATCTACTAAAGCAGGTACTACATCAGCTTTAGAAGGTACAGGTGGTAAAAAACTATCAATCCAAATCTTGAAGCAAACTGTAGAAGCAAAGAGCAGAAAATTGTCTGCTAACTGGACCTTCGAAGCAGCTCAAGATGCTCAAGCTCAACAAGGTATCGACATCGAAGCAGAGATCATGGCAGCATTAGCTCAAGAGATCACTGCAGAGATTGACCAGGAAATCATTGGTTCATTAAGCACGTTAGCTGGAACAGCTTTCTCAACTTATGACCAACAAGGTGTTTCTGGAACTGCAACTTTCGTCGGTGACGAACACGCAGCTCTTGCTATCTTGATCAACAGAGCAGCAAACGCGATTGCACAAAGAACAAGAAGAGGCGCTGGAAACTACGCTGTAGTATCTCCAACTGCTTTAACTATCCTTCAATCAGCTACAACTTCAGCGTTCGCAAGATCAACTGAAGGCACATTTGAAGCTCCAACTAACAACAAATTAGTAGGAACTTTGAACTCAGCTATGAAAGTATACGTTAACACCTATGCATCTTCAGACGATGTTATAGTAGGATACAAAGGTTCATCAGAAGCTGATGCTCCTGCATTCTACTGCCCATACATTCCGTTGATGTCATCTGGCGTTGTTCTTAACCCAAGCACATTCGAACCAACTGTTTCTTTCTTAACAAGATACGGTTACGTAGAATTGTCAAACACTGCGTCATCTCTTGGTAACGCAGCTGACTACTTGGCTAAAGTAGCAATTACAACTGCTAACTTATCGTTCTCTTAATAGATCGATCAGTAACAATATTAAAAATGGGGGGTGTCAAAACCCCTCATTTTTTTTGACTGCAACATCATTGACGCAGACCAAAATATCCTATACAATACACTTACCAAAATATTATGAGCCAAACTGTTAATGCACAAAGCATCAGACTGATACAGCCCATATTTGTGAATGACACAGATGTGACTCAAACCACAGTGCTGGGTCAAGACAATGCCAATCACAGTGTGAGTGCCATCATCAGCAGAATAGAACAGGATTTGGACATGGGCCAAAAAGATTTCTTACTGTTTGTGACCACATCACACAAACAAAATGATTGTGATTGGCACATGCATCACAAAGTCATTGACGTCATCAAACAGCGTTTTGCTGAACGCATTCATCTCACAGTGGATGTGTGTTTGTGTGGAGTGCGTGAAGATGGTCACTGCTGTGTGCCAGATGATCCTATCAAAACTCAGCAACAGTTGGGCACATTGGCTCAAACCTGTGTGACAGCAGGTGCAGACAGTGTGGCTCCCAGCGACATGCAACCTTTCACAGTGGCCACCATTAGAGCATTGACCAACAAACCCATCATCAGTTATTCCACCAAGTTTCGCAGTGTGCAGTATGCTGCTTTTAGACAGGTGGTGGACAGTGTGCCCCACAGTGATCGTTGGTATCAACTCAATGTGCGAGATCGAGCGGCTGCCATCAAAAGTTCCATTCACTATGCTGCACAAGGCGCAGATTATCTCATGGTGAAACCAGGCATGAGCAGCATTGATCTGATTCAACCCATTCGTGAAGCCACACAAAAACCTGTGGGTGTGTATCAAACCAGCGGTGAATGGCAGAGCATACAAGGTCACAGTCAAATGGATCAGATGCTGCAGGAAACCCATGCTGTGTTCCAGCGTGCAGGTGCTGCATTTATGATATCATATGGTGCAAGATTACTGCAGAAAACACTTAAATAATTGCATGGCAGAGCAAACTGAAAAAGAATTGATGCAATCATACCTGGCCCAACGCAAACAGTTGGATGCATGGATCAAACATCATCCCATGTTTGCACATGACTTACGCCGCATCAAACACACCATAGACAAACTGATGAATCAGCGTGCAGATCTATTGGTGCAGTATCGTCAAACACGTCGTGAACACTATCGTGAACAGGCAAGAATCACCCTGTTGCAAGCACAAAATCACCTCAAAACTTTCTCAAAACTAGAGCTTTTAGCCACACTGTCCAAAAGATAAATAACTGTACTTCAAAAATGGTTTTGAAGTTTATGCGGTTTAACCCACCGCGTATAACATAGAACGTTACATAGGAGAAACAAATGGGAAGACCAGTCAGAAGAGATAGACTAGGCACAGAAGTGTTTGGCACATACGTAGGCGCAGCTGAAGGTATCAGATGTGAAGCTTATATCGGTGGATCAAATCAAACAGATGTGTTTATCGTGAAACAAGTAGGTGCTAGAAGATACAAAGTACAAGATGTATCTGTAGGAACCAGTTCAATAATCAAAGCTAAATTAGTGTCAGGCACACCAGCAGCATCAGGTGAGATGAGACTAACAGGCTACTTAGGAGGAGATCAAACTCAACCAGTAGTACTGAGAAAATTGAACAAACGTACAGCAAACAGTTACGCAGGAACTAGATACAAATGGTTCTTAATAGATGATTCAACTGGTGGCGAACACGGTAGAATACACTTAACAGCAATATAATACAATCGGGGGGAGCAATCCCCCCAACAAAAGAGAACAGATGTCAAAATTTTTAAGAGTATTGGACGGAGACTACAATATAAAAGTCCAGTCGGGTGGTGAGATCACATTGGACACAGGCTCACAAGTGGGCACAGTGCGTGTGACAGGTAATTTAATTGTAGAAGGTGACAACACCACAGTTGAATCTGAAAATTTAGTTGTGAGAGACAACACTATTACCATCAACAATGGTGAAGGTGGAGCAGGAGTCACGCTGGGCACAGCAGGATTGATTGTTGACAGAGGATCAACAGTTGATGCACAATTTTTGTTTGATGAAACTGATGGATTGTATTTTGATCCAGCATCCGCCACTCCTGGACAAGGAGTATTCAAATTAACTTACAGCAACGGTGATCCCATAGGATTGAGAACCAACAGCATATCTTCAGGTGGGGCCATATATCTTCAACCAGGCGGAGCAGGTGCAATCACGGCCTACAAAGTAAACTATGAAACATTTGTCACAGCTTCCAATGATATTCCCAACAAAAAATATGTGGATGATTTTGTGGTGGCTTCCATCACCGGTTTAACATATCCAAAAATTCAACGAGGCAATACCATTGTGCGAGTGTATGACACTGCACCAGGAGTCACTGCCAATACCACAGGTGCTTCAGGCACAAGTGTCACAGCCACTTTAACTTTCACTGCTCAACCCACCATACCTTTCAACATAGGTGAAACCATTGTGGTAGCAGGAGTAACTCCTGTGGGCTACAACGGCACTTATGTGGTCACCAATGCGTCAGTGAGTTCAGTCAGCTATCTCAATGCTACCACAGGTGTACAAACAGTGGCAGGCACAATAAACTTGCAAGGAGATGCAGACAACAAAGCCACCATAGAGATTGATGGCACTTTAAAAAATACTTTTTTAAGCAATCAAGTGGATTTTTTACAGGGTCAAATCAACCTATCAGAAATTAGAATTGAAGAAAGCACCATTTCAGCACCAGGCACCACACAAGACTTGATATTGCAAGCACAAGGAGTGAGATCAGTGAGAATAGATGACACATTAATGATCAAAGCCACTGGAGCCAATCCAGCCTATGACGGAATTGGTTTGAAATTGTATGCCAACACTCAAGGATCAGGTAAAACTGGTTTATTTTATGTAAATACAAGCAACATCAGAGATGAAATAATCAGCAAAAACAGATCTCTGCTGTTCAGTATGATATTTTAGGAATTTATGGCTATAAACAATGGACAATTAAGCACAGGAGCAGCAATAGAATTCACAGTGACCGCAGGTCAAAGTTGGGCATTCACCACCATAATGGTGTGCAACAAAGGTGCATCAGCTGCCACTTTTTCACTGTATGCAGTGTTGAATGGTGATGCAGTGAGTGACATCAAAAATAAAATTGTCAACACAGCCAATGTTGATGCAGGCGATACTTTTATCATGGACAGCGAAAAATTAATATTGGAGGCGGGTGACAAACTGTCATTTCAACAGATCGGTGGCACCAATGGTGACTTGCTGGTGACAGTAAGTTACATTGTGGTGTAATGAGATATTTAAAAAAACAAAACACTAATACCAGCATATTAAACGGCCGAGGCATCATCTACGATGCTGTTGAATTGGCCACCATAGAAAGCACCAGCGCTTTATTGTTGCCCAAAGGTACCACAGGCAACAGACCCACAGCAGTGGAAGGCATGATACGCTACAACACCAGCACACAAAACTTTGAAGCCTATGAGGCCAATCCTGCATTTGGAACTCCTGGTTGGAAAAAATTTAGAACTGATGAACCTAAACTAATACATGCTCAAAATTTAGGCAATGGTGACAACGTGGAAAGTTTATTTGGACCATTGGATGCCAATGATGCTGTGACTCCAGTGCCCAGTGCACCAGCACAGGTATTGTGCATGGTGGAAAACGTGCTGCAGATTCCCACCACCAACTACATATTCATACAAAATCCTTGCTACTACAGCAGCAATCAAATATCTTTTTTTGCTGATATCAGCACATCTGGCAAAGCAGGCGCAGGAGCATTTGCTCCAGGCACATCAGCAGCGTTCAGCAACAATGCAGCAGTGGTAGATTTTGCCGACGCAGGTTTTTATGTGGGACAAACTATTTTTGTGTCAGGCAGCACCAACAACAACGGATACTACACAGTAGCATCTGTGAGTTCAACATTTTTAGAAATCAACGAAACATTCATCAACGAAAACGATCCAGGGTATGGCACAGTGGAAACCATTGAAGGTTTGGTGAATCAGTCTGTGGAAACTGGAACTTTTTCACAAACATTGGATAGCACCGCAGATGTGATTGTGCTCAACAGCACCGCAGGATTAGAAGTGGACAACATGATTGTGTTTGACACCACCACAGGCAACATTGTGGAGGGCACTGTGTATTTCGTTAAAACTATTAATTCGGGTGCCAATCAGATCACCATCAGTGCCACTGCAGGAGGTTCAACATTTAATCTAGCAGATGCCAGCACTCCAGGCAATTGGTGTGCAGGAGTGGGCTATGGAAGACAACCATCAGGCAGTTCGATTGCATCATTGACTTTTGCTCCACAAACTTTGACCACCACAGCAGCCACAGGCAATGGTGTCACAGCCACACTGTCTTTTGCCACACAAACATTGGCTCCGTTCTACGTGGGTCAATCCATCACAGTGGCAGGAGTTACACCAGGGGGTTACAATGGTGTACAAACAGTTACCGCTTGCACTGTGAATTCAGTCAGCTATACCAATGCCACCACAGGCGCACAGACAGTGGCTGGTACTATCACTTCAGTGGGCAATGCTATCACATTGATCAGCACTGCTGGTATGGCAGTGGGTCAAGAAATCAGTTTCACTGGCACAAACTTCGGCAATCTAGTGGATGGAACCACTTATTTTATCAAACAAATACTGGATGGCACACATTTGACCATCAGTGCCAGCTACGGCGGTGCAGTGTTTGCATTGACATTGGCTGCAGGATACATGCAAGTGGCCACACTGGGTAATAACCTTTATGTGTATTTCGGCACACCAGTGCCTGCCAGCAAACCTGTGACCATACTGCACAATTTCGACAAATAATATTTGTCACTGCCTAAAATAAATACAATACACAACAGGGAAATCACATGTCAGTAGGACGTATTTCAGGACCACTCTTACGCAGCAATCTACAGCGCACAGATGATCTAGCATTTGAAACTGATTTGCTGTACATCAATCACAGTGGCAACAAAATAGGTATCAACACAGATTCACCCACCAGAACACTGCAAGTGAATGGCACGACTCGCAACACTGCCAGCATCATAGCCACCAACAGTGCCACATTTGGCAACATGCTGTTTGAAAATGCCAGCATATCTGCACAGGTTGGCCCTATATCTATCACTGCAGGCAGCAGCATACAAACTCCTCAATTGCGTGTGGGAGATTTGTATTTCAACAACAACATATTGGGCACTTATACCACAAACACAGATCTACAACTTGAAGCCAACGCAGCAGGTTATGTGGACATACCCAGCAATTTAGAAGTGTACGGCAGCATCAATGCCACTGGCAACATTGTGGCAGATGGCAACATAGTGATAGGTGATGACAGCACAGATTCACTGACCATTGGTGCTGACATAAGTTCTGATATCATTCCAGATTTAAACACCACATACAATGTGGGTTCTTCATCCAGTAGACAGTGGGGAGACACATTTGCTGCTGCGGGAAACGTGGCTGGCAACATTGCTGTGAGCAGTTTGGTCAGCATTGGTGGTATCACAGTTAATTTACCCATAGACAACACCTACTATGTGAGCAGTCTTGGATTAGACACCAATCCAGGACAAACTGTGTCATTTGCTTTTGCCACTGTGGAAAAAGCTCTGTTGGAAGCCACAGCAGCTGGTGGCAACAATTTAATTCATATACTGCCAGGCACATACACAGAAGATTTTCCATTGACGCTGCCTGCCAATACCACCATCCGAGGCAGCAGTTTGCGAGCAGTGAAAATACAACCTACCACCAGCACACAGAGTGAAGATGCTTTTTTACTCAACAATGGTTGCATGATCACAGACATCACTGTGGCAAATTTTTATTACGACAATCTCAATGACACAGGATATGGTTTTAGATTTGTGAACAATATCAACATCACTGCCAAATCACCCTATGTGCAAAACGTGAGCGTGATCACACAAGGATCCATTACTTCTCTCAGCGATCCCAGAGGATTCAATGCAGGAGATGCTGGTAAAGGTGCTTTGGTGGACGGCAGCGTGGCCAACTCAGCCAGCAATCAAGCCAGCATGTTGTTCAATGCAGTGACTTTCATCACACCTGGAGTGGACGCAGTCACAATGAAGAATGGTGTGCGAGTAGAATTCATAGATTGTTTCACATATTTTGCCAATCGCAGTCTGTATGCCATCAATGGAGCTGCAGGATTTGCCAGTCTAGGCACTGTGTTTGGTGCTGAAGTGCGAGCCATTGCCAGTGCATCAGTGTATGGCAACAAAGGTGCAGAAGTAGACGGTGATGAAACACTGATGTATTTGATCAATCACAATATGGCCTATGTGGGTGCAGGCAAAGACGTGACCAATGACAGAAGTTTAGCTGTGCAATCACTGGAAACTGTGGAACTTAATTCAGGAAGAATCTACTATCAAAGCCAAGATCACGATGGAAATTTTAGAGTGGGTGACACATTTTCTGTGGATTTCAGCACAGGATTTATAAATCTCAACAATCTTGTGCCTGTGGCATTCACAGGATCCAGTCTCACTGTGGGTGTACCAGGCTCACAAACCTACATAGATGGTGAGCGAATCATACTGCCCAATTTCACAGTGTCTGGCAACACCATCAAAAGTGATATCAATCAAGTGGACATTGCATCAGCCAGTGGCACCATTAATTTTTTAACCAACACCAACATCAGTGTGGATCTCAGTGTCACAGGAGATTTAACTGTGGGCGGCAGTCTAATCAATCTAGGTAATCAAGTCACTGATACCATTGATTTTGAAATGGAATTCACCAGTGATATCATACCAGCCACTGACAATCTTTACAACTTGGGCAGTGTGAGCAAGAATTGGGACAATGTGTACACCAGACAATTCAACGTGGGCGACATCACCATCACTGACAATTATATTGCTGTGAATCAAAGCAATTTGGATCTAATAGTGCAAGCCAATGGCACTGGTCGTGTGGTGGTGGATAATTTAAGATTCAAAAGCATTGTGGACAGCACTGCAGGCAACATCAACATTGCCAACAGCAATAGAACCAGCAATTTCACTGGCAAAGCCATACAATTGCCCACAGGCAATGCAGCCCAAAGACCTGCTGTAGCTGCTGATCTGCGCTACAACACAGTGTCAGGACAGTTTGAAGGCTACAACACAAATGTGGTGTTGTTGGGCGGTGTGAAAGACTTGGATGGTGACACCAGAATTGAACTCAACAGCGATCAATTTTATTTCTATGCCAATGGCGTCAACACTGGTAGAATAGACACTGCAGGCAATTTAATTGTGAATCGTTTTCACAGTCAATCACAATTTGCATTGGACAACAACACAGTTACGGTGGCCACTGCCACACCAGGCACAGTGGCTGGATTGACTGCTAACGGCACAGGAGTGGTGCGTTTTGACACCAGCAATTATGTGTTCAACAACGGCAGCATACGCAACACAGGCACCAACAGCGACATACAGTTTCAGATGACAGGCGTGCAAAAAGAACAATATGTGCATTGGAGTGCCAATGGCACAGGAGTGCGTTTGCCTTATGGCTCCACTCTACAAAGAAATCCTGGCGTGATAGGAGAACTGTACTGGAACACCACCCTACAATTGTTGCAGGTGTATGACGGCACTGTGTGGGGCAATGCAGCAGGAGTCAGCGGCACCATAGTGCCTCAGAGTCAAGTGGAAGAAATCAACGTGATCTACGAATTAATTCTAGCTTAACAGAACTAAAACACCCAAAATCAATAAATACACTTAATGCTGCAATCTGACCAAGATTGTGCAGGACAAACCGTGGTCAACCGGCGAAGAATCTTTGCCCAATAAAGAGTGAAAATCGGGTTGGTGGCACAAGGATGCCCGTTTAAAGGAGAATAGCATGGCCGTTGGTCGAATTTCCGGTCAGCTCTTGAAGGATAACTTGATCCGTTCCACATTACCAGTGGCGGAACAAAACATTGCCTTTGAGACTGATCTGTTGTATATTGATATAATAAACTCCAGGATCGGTGTAAAAACTGCCAGTCCTCAGTATCCTTTAGACGTTGTAGGAACCATCAGAACTACCACTTTAGAAGTACCCGGTGTAAGCACTGTGAACAATCTCACTTTGACTGCATCCAGCATCACTACTTCTGCACCCATTTTAAATTTGGCATCACCCGACAAGATTTTGTACAACAATGCCATACTGGTGGATGATTTACAAATATCCAACAACGCTATTGAAGTGACCACCAGCAATATGAACCTTGAATTGCGTCCCAATGGCACAGGCCGAGTTGAAATTTTTAGTGATGTGGAAGTCACTGGCAACATACACGCTACGGGCAGCATCACAGCAGATGGTAACATAACAATTGGAGATCAAAACACTGATAGTTTGACCATCAATGCTGACATAGCCAGCGATATGATTCCCAACGTGACTGATACCTATGATTTGGGCACTTCAGCCAAAAGATGGAATGAATTTTTTACACAAGACCTCACAGTGGACAACATCACTGTGGCAGGCAACATCACAGTGGGCGGATTAGATCTAACCTCTGTGCCAGGCAACATCATATATGTGGCAACCAACGGTGACAATGCCAATGCAGGATTGCATCAAAACGATCCAGTATTAACCATCCAGCAAGCTATCACATTGGCCACAGCAGGTGATATGATACACATCTATCCAGGCACTTACACAGAAGTATTTCCTATCACTGTGCCTGTGGGAGTGAGTATCAAAGGAGAATCTTTGAGATCAGTGTTGATTCAACCCACTGGTGGCACCATTGATCAGAATGCTTTCATATTGAATGGTGAAACCACCATAGAAGATCTCACAATTGCTAATTTCCGTTACAATGCTGGACTCAACAGAGGATATGCTTTTAAATTTGCCAGCCCATTCACAGTGACCACACGCTCACCTTATATTAAAAATATCAGTGTGATCACACAAGGATCTGTGACCAGTGGCTCTGATCCCAGAGGTTTTAATGCAGGCGATGCCGGCCGAGGCGCATATTTGGATGGCAGTGTGGCCACAGCAGGCAGCAATGAAGCCAGCTGTCTGTTTCAAAATTGTACATTCATAACTCCAGGAGTGGATGCTATAACTATGACCAATGGAGTGAGAGTGGAATGGTTGAATTCATTCACATATTTTGCCAATCGTAGTTTGTATGCTGTGGACGGTGTGTCAGGACTCAAAGGCACAGGTCGCACACTGTTAAAAGTTTCAGGATTGTCAGGACCTGCAGTGATAGCAGGACAAACCATCACTTATTATGACGTGGACAACAGCACAGTGTTGGGCACCGGAACCATTGCCACAGTGGACAGCACAAAATTTTATCTCACAGGCAAGGTCACAGGATTTGAAAATGCTGCTGACAGATTGCCCAAAACATTCACAGCCAACGGTGATGCTCAATTGAGCACTGCTCAATTCAAATATGGCACAGCCAGTTTGCTGTTGGATGGCACTGGTGATTATCTCAGCATCACCACCAATCCAGACTTTGGTTATGGATCAGGCAATTTCACCATAGAGTTCTGGTTGAGACGCACCAGCGTGGGCAATCAAGTGATCATTGAACAAAGAACGGCATCTGCTCTCAACAATCCAATGATACACATTGATGGCGGAGTGATAAAATATTACGCAGCCGCTGCCAACAGAATCACAGGCACCACCACCATTGCCATCAACACTTGGTATCACGTGGCCGTGAGCAGAAGCAGTGGCACAACCAAATTATTTGTGAATGGCACACAGGAAGGCAGTTCCTATACAGATGCCAACAACTACGGCGTAACATCCACAGTGATTGTGGGCGCTGATTATCTGTATGCCAATGCATTGCCAGGTTATTTGGATGATTTGAGAATCACTAAAGCAGCCTTGTACACCAGCAACTTCACAGCACCCGTGGCTGAATTGGTCAACACACCCAACACAAAATTATTATTGAATTTCAATGGTACCAATGGTTCAACCACCATCACTGACACCGTGACTGGAGCACAATACATCAGTTTCTCAGGCGGAGCCACTGCCAACAGCTTTGTTAATGTGGACTACACAGACTTTGGTGCAGAAGTGCGCAGCATAGCATCAGCATCAGTGTATGGCAACTATGGAGCATATGGTTCAGGTGAAGGAGTATTGATGTATCTAGTGGGTCACAACTTTGCCTACATCGGCAATGGCAAAGAAGTGGACAATGATGCTTCCACTGCGATACAAGCCAATGAAGTGGTGGAATTATCCAATGCAAGAATATTCTACAGCTCTGTGGATCATGAAGGTAATTTTAGAGTGGGGGATCTGTTCAGTGTGGATCAAGACACAGGTGCAGTTTCATTCACAGCAGCATCCACTGTGCTGTCTTCTGCCTCAGCATTGACATTTATATCAGGTGGACACACCACAGTGATAGACGGCACATTGATTCAACAAGACAATGTGAGATTGAGCGGCAACACCATTGAAAGCACATCAGGAGCATTGAATTTAGATGCCGACAATGGACAAATAAATTTATTGGACAACGTCAGCATCACAGGCAATTTAGCTGTGACTGGCAATGTGAACATTAATGGAAATATCACCATTGGTGATCAAACCACTGACACATTGAGCATTGTGGCAGCAGTGGCCAGCGATATTATTCCACAGACCACAAATCTTTACAACATAGGCAGTGCATTAAAAAACTGGAACACTGTGTACAGTTCTACCATCAACGTGGATGGCAATATCAGAATTGAAAATAATTTAATCACCACACAAACCACCAATTCAAATCTACAATTGAGTGGTGCTGGCACAGGCAGTGTGGAAATAGAAAACTTTAGAATCAATGACAACACCATCACCAACACTGTGGGTGATATGACTTTTACTCCAGCCACAGGAGTCACTGTGTTCACCGGCACAGGCAGTGTGAGATTGCCAGCAGGAGGCAATGCTGCCAGACCGGGCACGCCCACTGTGGGCATGATCAGATACAACACCGATT
>Ga0247831_1005024_pt1 | contig 16966 bp, 14 predicted proteins | sample LaCruzMarch2015__9_FD_192406 | JGI IMG/M metagenome (GOLD analysis project Ga0247831, IMG submission 192406) | Freshwater microbial communities from meromictic Lake La Cruz, Castile-La Mancha, Spain - LaCruzMarch2015_1m | ecosystem: Environmental > Aquatic > Freshwater > Lake | place: Spain... | reverse complement strand
GAGGGTGCAAATTCAGACTTGGCTTCCGTCACATCCATCAGATCAGTTTGGCCATGGCTATGGCTGTATCGCTCATGCGGGTGGAGAAACCCCATTCATTATCGTACCAAGACAGGATGCGGACCAGAGTGCCGTCCATCACTTTGGTTTGATCCAAAGCAAAGGTGGAAGAATGGCTGTCGTGGTTGAAATCGATCGAGACATTGGGGTCTGCGGTATAGCCTAGCACGCCCTTGAGAGGGCCATCTGCGGCAGCCTTGATTGCAGCGTTGATTTCGTCGACCGTGGTCGTGCGCTTGGCAACAAACTTCAAGTCAACGCACGAGACGTTTGGCGTTGGTACACGGATGGCAACCCCATCCAAACGACCCGCCAGTTCTGGAAGAACCAAGCCCACAGCCTTGGCCGCACCCGTTGATGTTGGGATCATGGATAGGGCCGCAGCACGCGCCCGGTACAAATCCTTGTGCATTGTATCCAACGTAGGCTGATCACCCGTATAGGAGTGGATCGTGGTCATGAAGCCCTTGTCGATGCCAATGGCATCATTCAGGACCTTTACAACCGGTGCCAAGCAATTGGTGGTGCAGGACGCGTTGGAGACAATCAAATCTACTTTGGTGAGCGACTGATGGTTCACGCCATAGACAATGGTCTTATCGGATTGTTCACCAGGCGCAGAGATCAGAACGCGCTTGGCACCAGCCGTCAAGTGCGCGGCGGCCTTCTCGCGAGCTGTGAACAGACCCGTGCATTCCATCGCGATATCAACTTGGTTTTCACCCCAAGGCAATGTCGCAGGGTCGCGCAGGGCGGTCACTTTGATCGGCTTGCCATTGACGACGATGGTGTCGCCTTCGACGCTGACGGTGGCAGGAAAACGGCCGTGCACGGAATCGTATTTCAACAGGTGCGCATTGGTAGCCGCAGGGCCTAAATCATTAATAGCCACCACTTCAATATCATCACGTCCATTCTCAATGATGGACCGCAAAACAAGACGGCCGATACGGCCAAATCCATTGATCGCGACGCGCACGCTCATACTAATCTCCGTAGTAAAACTACACAATCAAGGCACTTTCGCCTCAGTTTGCTGAAATATGGCATGTGTGGGAGGCGCATGCCGTTTGTAGGGTGGCTATAGCCATCATCTGTCGAATCGTCCACCCAATGGTGTCACTTGCTTGCCAAGGATTTGGGGTTTTGGCAGGACTGAGCTATGAGAAACGTCATGAGCAATGGAAAGCATCCCCCGCTGGATCAAACTCTTGTCCGTTTCGACAGCGCGTTGGCGCGACTTGAAACGGCTCTAACGGCCTCATTGGCGCGCATCACAGATGCTGCGCGCCGGACTGGTTATGAAGAAGGCCATCAAGCCGGACTTCGAGAAGCCCAGGAAACGCGCGGCTATCCATCAACGCCCGATTTGAACCCCGTGTTGCAAGAAGAGTTGGACGCAGCAAAAGCGCGCGAAGCCCAATTGCAGCGCGCTGTTGAGGAAGCTCGCGCTGCCCTCAAGGATGCCATGGGCGATATCAGAGCCGCCCTCTCACCCCTTTAATTCTATCGACGGACTAGCGAGATCATGAAGATGAAGTCGGTCTCCTTAGACCATCCAGCCTTGGCCGTTCGAGGGGCCATGCATGTGGTTCAATCGCCAACGAGCCTGAAGGCGTGGCGATTGCCCGCTTGGACGTGGGCGCAATCACCTGATCCTGCAGTAGACCTGATGGTCGGCATGACGAGCGGCGTGCGCCTGTGTTTCACCACCGATGCCGAGACGCTTTGCCTAACCGTCCTCGAGACAGGGATACAGCTTGCTGGCACGCCGCGCCGACCGGTGACCTTTGACCTCTATGTTGACGGAGAGCAGCATGGATCAGCTGAAGCCAGTTCAGGACATACGATTGTCGTCGATCCCAAGGGCCCGTCGTTCGCTCCGGGGACCCCGTCGGAAATCATTTTCGACGGACTTGGAACTGGGCTAAAGGCAATCGAGCTTTGGCTCCCGCAATCAGCGCAGGTGGAAATCCTGGGACTATCTGTATCGAGTGAAGCGGAAATTCTTCCGAGCCCTGAACCGTCAGGTGCGCGCTGGGCCCATTATGGCAGCTCGATCAGTCACGGCATGGAAGCCAAGGGCCCATCGTGGACTTGGCCTGCTGTTGCCGCCCGCAAACTGGGGCATGAGCTCACGAATATCGGGTTGGCCGGACAATGCCATTTGGATGGCTTTGTGGCGCGCAGTCTACGTGATGGGCCGTTTGATGCGATTAGCTTAGAAGTTGGCATCAACATCATCGGTGCCGACACCATGCGCCGCCGTGTTTTCGCCAGCGCCTTGCACAGCTTCTTAGACACCATCCGTGAGGGCAAGCCCGACATACCATTGCTCGTCATCTCGCCCATCTTCTGCCCGCTGCTTGAAACACACACAGGCCCGCTCGAGCGAGATGGATTGGCTAGCTACGGCACAACAGAGAGACCCCATAGTGCGGCCGATGGGGCCCTGACCTTGGTTGAGGGACGCACCATCATCGCCGATGTCGTGGCGCGACGCCAAAAGGCCGGCGATACCAAACTCTCCTACCTCGATGGGCTCTCCCTCTTCGGCGCAGCAGATGAGGCTGATTTGCCTGACCACCTACACCCCAATGCCGCAGGCCAAGAACGGATGGGCAAGCGCTTCGCTGCTCAAGGCTGGGCTGACCTGTTACGCTAAAGAGCAAACTTTGATTTTACTCGCAGCCACCTAGAGCCTAAAGAGCCAAGCATTATTCAGGGAGCGAAAGATTTGACCAAGATTTTGATCACAGGTGGTGCTGGTTACATTGGCAGCCATGCGGGTTGGGCCTGCGTTGACGCGGGCTTTGAAATTGTCGTCCTAGACAATCTATCAACCGGTGTCGCCCGCAATGTACCGGCCAATGCGACGCTGATTGAGATGGATATCGGTGATCGGGCAGCCGTTGCTAACGTTCTGAGCACCCATCAGGTCGACGCCATCATGCATTTTGCGGGCTCGATCGTGGTGCCAGAATCCGTGGTCAACCCGGGCCTCTATTATGAGAACAACACGGTCAAAAGCTTGGGTCTCATCCAAGAAGCCATCAAAGCAGGTGTGAAGGCCTTCATCTTCTCGTCCACAGCCGCCGTATATGCACCAGGCAGCGCTGAGCCATTGGACGAATCCGCTGCCAAAGCACCCTTAAGCCCCTATGGCCAGTCTAAGCTGATGACTGAACTTATGCTGGCCGATATGTCGGCTGCCCACGGCCTTTCAGTAGGCGTGTTGCGCTATTTCAATGTTGCAGGTGCCGACCCACAAGGCCGTACGGGACAAAGCACACCCAACGCCACCCATTTGATCAAGGTCGCGTGCCAAGTCGCCACAGGCCAGCGCCCGAACATGGAAGTCTTTGGCACCAATTACGACACGCCGGACGGCACCTGTGTCCGTGACTATATTCACGTCAGCGACCTTGCAGACGCCCATGTGCTTCTAGCTCAGCACCTTTTGGCGGGCGGAGCTAACGTCACAGCCAATTGCGGCTATGGCAAAGGGGCTTCGGTGTTGGAAGTCTTGGCGTCTTTAGAGAAGCAGTTGAACCATCCCATCGCCGCGAAGATGTCGCCACGTAGGGCCGGCGATGCGCCGTCCTTAGTGGCCAATTCCGCACATTTGAAATCTCTGGTGCCTTGGAAGCCGAAGTATGAGAACATTGATGATATTGTCGCTGCGGCCCTAGCGTGGGAGCGGCATCTTGGAACAAGCGGCAGCTTAAGCTGACGAGGTGCCACAAATTGTCCTAATCTTCTTCCTTCAGCAATCGATCGAAATAGGCAATGGTTTTGCCCAAGCCTTCGCGTAACTGCACTTTTGGTTCCCACCCAAGTTGGGCTTTTGCCTTGTCGATAACCGGGCGACGCTGCTTGGGGTCGTCTTGCGGTAAGGGGAATTCCACGATGCGGGATCGAGAGCCGGTCAATTCAATCACCAATTCTGCCAACTGACGAATGGTAAATTCACCGGGATTGCCCAGATTGATCGGACCAATGACGTCATCCCCGGTTGCCATCAGCTTCATAAAGCCCGAGACCAAATCATCGACATAGCAGAAGGAACGGGTCTGTTCGCCCGCACCATAAACCGAAATATCCTGATTTTGTAGCGCTTGGACGATGAAGTTTGAGACCACGCGACCGTCATTTGGATGCATGCGCGGTCCATAAGTATTGAAAATACGAGCGACCTTAATCCGCACTTTGTGCTGGCGGTGATAGTCGAAGAATAAGGTCTCAGCGCAACGCTTGCCTTCATCGTAGCACGAGCGCGGACCAATTGGATTCACATTGCCCCAATATTCCTCTGGCTGTGGATGGACGCTGGGATCGCCATAAACCTCTGAAGTAGAAGCTTGGAAGATTTTGGCGCGGACCCGTTTTGCCAAGCCCAACATGTTGATTGCACCATGCACGCTGGTTTTGGTCGTCTGCACCGGATCATGCTGATAATGGATGGGCGAGGCCGGGCACGCGAGATTGTAGATCTCATCTACTTCCACAAACAACGGGAAGCACACATCATGGCGCATCAGTTCAAACCGCTTGTGGCCAATCAAATGCTCGATGTTGCGACGAGCTCCAGTGAAGAAATTGTCGACGCAGATGACTTCGGCACCACCCTCTAAAAGGCGCTCGCATAAGTGCGACCCTAAAAACCCCGCCCCACCGGTCACCAAAACGCGCTTGTTAGCATGATACATTGTGCAATTCCTTGATTCTCGAGATCAGATTAGGGTCTGAAAGTCTTCCTACACCAAAATAGCGGAAGCTATATCTGTGCTTTTCAGTTACGTTGAGTTTGCTTCCATGATCGATAAGGATAGGTGTGCGTAGCTTCAACATGATAGGTGCAGGATCAAGTGATTTAAACGCTCGAACAAGGTGGCGGAGACTCAAAGCACAGGTAATAGTGGCGATCATATGCCAATGACTTTCAGTCTGTTTTGAGCGTTCAGCACATGTCGACGCGTTGCCCAAACGCCCAATGTGCAACACAGTAATGCACCCCAAGATATCGCCCCTTCTACCGTATAAAAACAGGGCCTTAACAAGAGGCCTTAGAGAATAAGCGGCAAAAGCAGACCCTCACTCATTTTGGTCAAGGCCAGTATCTGAGGGCTAGCACGATTGCAATAGCGGCACTTCCTATCTTGGGACTTTTCCTTCCGTCGCCAAAACGACTTAGCTAATTCCTAGCTGCCCTCTGGTTTACTGCTAAAAACCCTTAAATCCTCCGGCCGCCAGGAGTCAGAAACCCGAATTTGCGCCTTAAATCCGCTACGAAAATAAGACCAATCGTTCAGTGTCCGGCAAACATCGGGGCGCAAACAAACCTCGAAATGGACAAATTCAATAGTTGATGGACAGGAGAAAACCAAGGGAAGCGCAGCGTCTCCATTTTGGGCGGGCGTCCATCTGGGAGCTCCTTGCCGTGCGCCCCTCGAGACTTTTGCAACCAACCGCTTGAACAAGCCTCCGCGAAGTCCTGCCTGCTCCTGCGCCAAGGTTACAGGTGCCCACCCTTCAATCTCCCACAGATTCTGGCCTATCTGGCTCAGCTTATCGATACAGCCAGCGAGCACCCCACCACTTGGCTGTTCTGCGCTCCAGCCGATTGTACGCCTATGTGATGTAGAACGGCGTGTGACACTGCGCTGCCAGACAGCAAGGGCATCCTCGCGAATGACAGGGTGTAAATTGATATCATGCTCGTGTGTCAACCTGTCGAAAAGCAGCCTTGCTCTGACAAGACTTGCGCAGCGTTCAAACAAGTCCCGATCAAAGGTAATGTTATCCTTCTGACCAGATCGCCAGTATATCTGGGACGTTGTCTCCAAGATTGAGACGAACGGACCAGCCTTTAGCAGTCCCAAAAGCAACACATAATCCTCTAACGCTTCAACGTCTGGGGATTCCATTAGCGTCTCAGTCAGCCCAGATGTGCGGGCGAGAAATGCGTTTGATGGTATGTAATTTGGACCTGTGATTAAGCGCTTGATGTTAAAGGGCTCCAAATAGGCCAAGTCGCGTGTCTCATGAGTTGGCGATAGACTTGTATCGCTGGGGTCGACCTCTAAAATTCGAACCGATCCGGCAAAAGTTGCGACCGCCTGTGGGTTCTTTAAAAGTTCCCCGAGTAAGATCTCAACGTGCTCAGGCGAATAGGAATCGTCATCATCAAGGATGCAGAAAAACTCTGTTTGCAGGTGTTTGAGGCCTTCCCACAAAGACAGACTTCGGTTGGGGGGCGATGGCGCATCAACAATTTCTATGTCCAGATCAGCCTTAAAGACTTCGCAAAGATCAATGACATCCTGATTGTGATTATGGTTGACCAGGATCACTTTGGAGATCGGCTTAGTCTGCTGCATAATGGAAGCTAGGGCGCGCTCTAAATAGCTCGCGCTTCTAAACCCGCCCCGCACGATGCAAGTCACCTTTCCATCATTTAGAGCATTGATCTTTGTAGGCGCATTAACTTCGACCTGGGGAAGATCAGTGCGATCCTCTGGCCGAGGTCTCCGAATGCCTGGCTTTGCGGGCGACAAATCTAGCCCGGCTAGAACGCCGTTCAGCAAAGCTTCTAGTGAAAAGCGTTGCAAAAAGCTTTCATGGCAAGCCTTTGCCATTTCTGCGGCTCGCCGAGGATTACCTCGAATGTCACTCACAACCCAAGAAACCTGATCCACCAGTCCATCAAACGGCAGCTCGTGGTCAAGATAATAGGCACTGTCGCCATACGCCTCGCGCACGAACGTATGGTCATCGCAGATTAAGACATTGGACGCGGCCGCACTTTCAAACACCCGCATGTTGGGAACGCCCCATGCGAGATGTTCGGCACGATGCAAACACAAACAAATGCCGCCTCGCGCCAAGGTCTCAATCAAATCGCGACCGTCAAAGGCCGGCTCCCCTCGATAAACTTGCGGGGCATGTTGCCACGCACGAGACGGACCAAATACATCGAACCAGTCTTTCGCACTCAATGTGGCAAGCAGGTCGCCATGCCGAAGGCCGTCCCAATTGGTTCCAACATAACTCAACCGCGCGGATTTGAAGTCATGCGCCTCAAACTGTGTGGCGCAAGCGCTTGGATAAAGGATATCACCCGTACTCGCTCGCCCCAGGCCAAAGCAAATTTGCTTGAAAAACTCTTGGATTGAGTGCGCGCCATACGAAAAACCGTCATAAGAAAGAATGTTTTTCATCAATTGTGGTTCGTCAACGAAAAAGGTCGGCGGATTCCACAGGCAGCCTAGGGTGGAGCTATCCGTCAGCTTCGCAAAATCCATATGGGTTGCCAGTACCAAGTCAGGCCGCTCATTTTCGATTTGGTGACTGGTCTCACATTGGGCGACTTGGTGCCCAAGCCCTTCAAGCGCGGACCTCATGCGACACGCCAATTCCCTTTCGGCATTAGCGCGATTTAAGTGATGTTGGATGACAAGCTTCATCTCGTGACTATGCTGGTTCGACCCCGACTGCACAACCCTCGCCAATGAAGTCGTTAAGGTGCGCTCAATCGTGCAAGGCCTAGGCCGAGCTGCTCTATGTAGGAGGCGTAGGCCTGCTCCAAGCCAGATCGCAAATCATAGTGAGGCTTCCACCCCATCGCAAATAAGCGACTAGAATCCATCAGCTTACGGGGCGTGCCCTCTAACTTCCCTGGTTCAGTGGCGATGGAACCCCGGAAGCCGACAACCTCAGCAATAAGCTTTGCCAGCTCATAGATCGTGATATCCGTCCCTGACCCTACGTTCACATGCTGGAGGCCAGAGTAATGCTGCAGGAGGAACACGCAAGCATCTGCCATATCGTCTACATGCAAGAATTCTCGAAACACTTTGCCTTCGCCCCAAATCGGCATCGAGGTCGCATTTGCTATCTTTGCTTCATGCGCTTTGCGAATAAGGGCTGGAATGACATGACTGTTCTGCAAGTCGTAATTGTCGCCTGGGCCATAGAGATTTGTCGGCATAACCGAGATATAGTCGACACCATACTGCTTGCGATAGGCTTCGCACATCTTTAGGCCTGCGATCTTTGCGATCGCATACCACTGATTTGTTGGCTCTAAGGCCCCAGTTAGCAAAGAATCTTCGGAAATTGGCTGTTCAGCAAATTTTGGATAGATGCAAGAGGAGCCCAAAAAAACTAGTTTTTGAACATTGGCTTCATAGGCTGCCTGAATAACGGCCACCTCAATCGCAAGGTTCTCGTACAAGAAGTCTGCAGGGTAAGTATCATTCGCCAGAATGCCGCCAACCTTGGCTGCAGCAAGAATAACAACGTCTGGAGTATGAGCGCGCATCCAAGCACGGACATCAGCTTGTGACCTAAGGTCCAGTTCATCTCGGCTGGCTGTCAAAATGGTGCAGGCCACCCCAGAAAGTCTGCGCACGACGGCAGCGCCGACCATGCCGCGGTGCCCTGCAACAAATATTTTCTTCCCGGTCAGATCAAACGGATCGTCCAGCATGGTTAATCTCACCCATTAATGTCTAAACGGTCGGTTTCACTGGCAACCGTCTTCAGATCTGCAGCAACCATTTCCTTCACAAGGTCAAAGAAAGAAGTGGTATGAACCCATCCAAGTTTTTCTTTTGCTTTGGCTGGATTTCCCAACAATAGATCGACTTCTGTAGGCCGAAAATAGCGCGGGTCGACACGGACCAATGTTTGCCCTGACTTTCTGTCAATCCCGACCTCGTTGACGCCTTCACCATTCCACTCAATTACCCGATCAATCTCAGCAAAGGCCAATTCAACAAACTCGCGAACAGAGTGCGTCTCGCCCGTGGCCAAGACATAATCATCGCCTTCGGGTTGCTGCACGATACGGTACATCCCTTCAACATAGTCGCGCGCGTGACCCCAATCGCGCTTTGCGTCCATATTGCCAAGATACAAGGTCTTCTGGCGGCCCAGTTCGATAGCCGCGACTGCCCGCGTGATTTTACGCGTGACGAATGTTTCGCCGCGCAAGGGGCTCTCATGGTTAAACAAAATCCCGTTTGAAGCATGAATGCCATAAGCTTCGCGATAATTCACAGTGATCCAATACGCATATAGCTTGGCAGCGGCGTAAGGTGATCGCGGGTAAAATGGTGTCGTCTCGCTCTGTGGGACTTCTTGGACAAGACCATAAAGCTCTGACGTGGATGCTTGATAGAATTTGACGGTGTCGGTCAGTTTCAGAATTCTCAGCGCTTCTAGAAAGCGAAGCGTGCCAACCCCGTCCGCGTTTGCGGTATACTCAGGTGTCTCAAAGCTCACAGCTACGTGGCTTTGTGCGGCCAGATTGTAGATTTCAGTTGGCTGAGTCTCTTGAACGAGGCGGATCAAATTGGTTGAATCGGTTAGATCCCCATAATGGAGAAAGAAGCGGGGATCACTCTCATGCGGATCGGAGTACAAGGCATCAACCCGCTGCGTGTTAAAGGATGACGCGCGGCGCTTGATCCCGTGGACGGTATACCCTTTATCGAGCAGAAGCCGAGCCAAATAGGCCCCATCTTGGCCGGTAACCCCTGAAATCAGCGCAACTTTGTTCGACATCGTTTGACCTGCTCCTGTACTTTAAACTGCTCGTAGCCAAATCTGGCCAAGGGTTGATAGCTCCGAATCAGTTGGAGCAAGGGACAACGCCGGATTACCATGGGTGATTTAATCCCATCCCAGCCAAAAACAGCTGTGTTCTTAATGACGGGCGGCAACAACAACAATAGCCAGCCCCACTTCAATTGCACACTTTCTCAAATGTAACATCGATGGAACCGCTGTTTCGGCTTCAGCCACAAAAAGGTCGGTGCGCCTGCGTCATGCTTTAGACTTGCTAGGCCAAGCGCGGTACAATGTTGCCCAGAAAGCACTTCAAAAGAGCAAGCATGCGCCGAGACCTAGAGCCAGATCAAGCCCTTACAGTGATCGACGTGCTGATGCAGAGTGGTGAGATCAGGCTTATAGGCTCTCAGAAGCGGATTGAATTTGTGTGCCCACACATGCGGCTTTTGAGTGACGAAATCGATCTCCCGGCTGGTCTATACTGGTTGAACTGCAGTTATTCGGAGGCAGCTCCCATACGTGCTCCGCGTTTGGGAATATTTTGCGGGACTGCTTATGAGAGGCATGTCATAGGGTTTGATCTCGATCGCAAAGATCGGCTCATAGAATTGGCTGGAGGTCGCGTTCGATTTGAACTAACTCCACACTCCTATCCTGGCAATCTCACCTTTGAGAAACTCGTCCTGCGTACCATTTCGGTCCCACGTTGGATCAGCCTTGCCCTACGTCGTGGTTTAGGGAAACTGCTGCCAAGCACAGGCTTGAACAAAGTGTCTGCGCCTAAGGCTCAAGGCTCACCAGTCGATGCCCGAGATGATGCAAGTGGCGCAGAAGGCTCCTGGATGGCGCATGAAGCGGGGTATCTAAGTCTGAGCCCGTCAGGTCACGGGCTACTCTCAGCAGCCGAAGACCTCGTTTCGAAGGTATTTGATACCCAAAGCGAAACCATGGCGGTCTATGGCGATAACCTTATCGGCGCAGTTGTGCGTGGGCTGCCAGATTGGGACCCCATCCTTGCCGCAACGGCCGATTACGTTGAGGGGGCAGTATTCGTGCGCGATAGCGCAAAAGACCTTCGCTTGGCCACGGGCATGGAGGCCCTAAAGGCTGCTGAACGAATCTTCGGCAGTGGTGCGATCTGCCATATTCCAATTCCCCTCAGCCGCGCCGAAGTCGCTGATGGCGACCGTTCACGACCTAGTGTCCCATGTCCAGATCATGCGCACTGGCCAAGCGTCTCGATCGTCATCCCGACCAAGATCAGGCTGGATCTTTTAGCATTGTGCCTAAACGGCTTGGCAAAGCAGACGGATTATCCAATGAAACTCGACGTAATCATTGTCGACAATGGTGCGGATCCGTTGGAACTCAAGAAAGTGATAGCTAAAAACCAAGATAGTCTAGAGATCCGCATCATTGACCGATCAGGCCCGTTTAACTTTTCCTATCTTGTCAATCAGGGTGTCGCCCAAGCAGATGGCGAAATAGTTGTTCTGCTCAATGATGATGTTGTCCCGATCTCACCGTCGTGGCTTAAGCGCATGGTGGATTCTGCACTAGACGAACGAGTCGGGGCGGTTGGTGCGCGCTTGTTAAATCAGGATGGCACGATTCAACATGCGGGCGTGGCCTTGGGCCTTTGCGGGTTGTGCGGTCATATGTGGCGCGGCTTGAGCGACGCTGACGCCCAATACTCCCCCTCCATCTTGGCTCCATCGCGGCGAAGCGCTGTGACCGGTGCCTGTCTTGCCGTGCGGAGGTCCCTCTATCATGAAGCTGGCGGCTTTGATGAGGCAGATTTGCAAGTCACGCTCAATGATATTGATTTCTGCCTGCGGCTGAACGGCATGGGATATCAAACGCTTTATCGCGGCGATGCAGTCTTAATCCATGACGAGAGCAGTTCACGTGGGGCAGACATCGATATCGCGAAGCTAAAGCGACGGGCCGCCGAGATTGAGACGTTTCAGACCCGATGGAACACCCACGATGTGCAAGACCCCTGGTTCTCACCCTATTTCAACCGCTATTCAGAATCTGGGCTGTAACTAGTTCGGAATTGGCAATGTCGGATTAGAATTGCCAAGTCGGCGGTGCGCGTTGATTTCTAATCTTTCAACCTCTCAGCCTCTCAAGTTCGAGGCGTTGGCGAAGGTAGATTTCTTGATAAATCTCAATGCGTTTCTGAAGCCAATCTGCGCGCTGTAACAATGGAGTCTTGTTCTGCACATCATGGCGTTCTCGCTCGCCTTTCTCCAAATTGCTGGAGGCACCGCCCAACCCAAATGATGCGACGACAAAAGGCATGCGCCTTAAGTTCAAACCGGGATCAGTTGCGACCTTTAAGAACCAATCGTAGTCGGCGTGACTGCGATAGGCGGTATCAAACAGACCAGTGCGTGCAAAAGCAGAGCGCTTGGCAAATGTAGCTTGGTGAGGAAGAGAGCCCTCAATGAGAAATTCAAGCGCTTCTGATTCTGGCGGCGGCATGAATTGCGAAACATTACCCTTTTGGGGGCGGACTTCCAAACCTCCATAAGCGACATCCACATTTTGGTTCTCGCGCATGAATTCAGCAGCAAGCTCGACGGCCATTGGGGAATGAAAATAGTCCCCTGCATTCATAAAGATGATTGCGTCGCCTTTAAACATGCGAAGAGCTTTGTTCATGGCATCATAAATGCCCTTATCGGGCGCGCTCTCTAAAACCGAAATATAGCTTTTAAAATCTTCAAGAATAGTGAGTGTATTGTCGGTTGAAGCACCATCAATCACTAGAAATTCAACATTATTGTAGGTCTGTCCGGCAATGCTCTCGAGAGTTGGCAAAATTTCCGAAGCCGCATTGTAGCAGACAGTGGCGATAGTGATTTTCATGGTGCGAAACTAACTTAATCTAGGAGGGCTCGGTTCGAAACTTCAAAGCAGTTTCCATCAAATCCATTTGGATGATCCGACTGAACGGTGAATCTGAGTTCAAACAATCGCGGATTCGACGTCAGAGCGGGCGGTAAGTCGACCCGTACACTGCGCGTCTCGCCGCAGATCAATGAACGATCAATGAGCTTGCCATCGATGAGCAAATCAAACTCGCGATCACCGTCTACAACTGCACGCACATCAAACTCGATGGCTTTTGCTGAACCAGTGCGGAGCAACCAGCGCGCACGCTTGAAGCCAGTCCGACTTGTATATGGCGCTTCAGGTGCCATCCATCCATTCAGGAGTTCAAACCAAGATTGCTGCGTTCCTGGAAAGGGTAAGTCCACCAGCTCAGGCACAGCCCATCCCATGAGGCTAGAGAACGCCTCGTCTTGATTGGACAGCCAAGAGGCCAAGATGCCTGCAGGCAATACGAACGGGCCTTGCGTGGTTGCAGGAATATCAATGTTTGATTTCTTGGTAACAACGCACCCAATTCCACCCGAACTACGACGCAGAACTTCAATGTTTTGATCCCAGCACGGCACCCAGCAATCATTGAATGCATCAGCGCCAAGCCCAGATGTGCCCGCCAACTCATGGGTGTTTGCAATATCCACGATTAGGGCAATCTCCACCTCATCCTTGAACTCATTCAAGGTGTCCCAAAGCTCACAGAACTTAAAAATACCCTCATTAATCCCCGACAATACGCCTTCGTGCCGGTTAAAGACCGAGAATTCCAAGCTATCGTCTGAATCATCTGGCCGAAATGGATCGCCTGTGGTGAACAAAATTCCTCCAGGCTTGAGCACGCGCAACATTTCGCGTAGCGCCTCGCGAACTGATCTAAAATGATGGAGGGCCGCATTCGCCCCTACCATATCAAAACTTGCATCTTGAAACGGTAAAACATGGGCAAACCCACCAAACCAGCGCGCATTCGGGAGATTTTTGGCACCATTTCCGACAAGAGTAGGAGAGTAATCGAGACACGTGACGTTCGCGCCAGCATCAAGTAGCGGAACCGTGTCAGACCCTGTACCAGCACCTACATTCAGGACCTTTTTGCCGATTAAGTCGCGATTGACCAAGATACTATAAGCTTGAATCCACTCGTGATAACGATGATTGGAGAACCAAGGCGCGCGTACCATTTCATTCGGGTGCTCAGCAAGCCAAGCCTCTTTGTCAGTGGAATTGTGAAATTCTTGAAGCAATTGGTGTAGCGAACGGGCAGTTTCAATCGATGTCCCACCAAGATTCATTTCGGCCGTGGCAATTACCTCAATCAAGCCGATGAAATCCTGTCCATCATAGCCGCCGATGAATGGCACATCATGAATGATATCCGAGGCGCTAAAGCATGATTGGCACACAATCACCGCATGTTTGATCAAACGGTCACTGCTGGCTGCGGGAGTGAGTTCTAAATTCGTTGCATTGCAATGAACGCATCTTAAATCTGAAGTGTCTGTTGTCGTCACCATTTCACCCCTTGTGTCGTCACTGAACCGTATCGGCAAGTCAGAAGCAGCTGTCAACAAGTGCTAAGCGCTGGTTAATCACACGCGTTCTCATTTGCGATTGACTGGGTCTGCGGCTTTCAATAAGCGTATAAAACTTCGCAACCTTATAGGAAAGATGATCGCGGTGAAAAGTTTGTTTGCGATTTATGAAGCGCAGCTTTAAAGCCCAGAGGTCATCTAAACCGTTTCCATCGACGCCTCCCACTTTAGATGGGAATGCCAAGCAACTTTAGGAACCACGTGTGGTAAATCGGAATCAATGCTGCAGTCCGACTACATTTTAAGGCTGGGGAAAGCAGGATGACAGAGACTGCAACTTTGGAGCAACCAAAGAATCCGTTTTCGTCTTGCGAGAACGGCGAGTGCTTCGGTTTTGCTGTATCTGCAGTGATGGCGCGTAGGGTGCTATCATCGGTAGATGCAGGTTCGTTGTGCGGCACCCGGGGAGCGGTGCTTCATGGTGAACTGGGTGCCGTGGTTAATTCAGGCAACCCAGACGCTTCACGGCCTGCAATTTTAAGTGCTGTGGTTTCGCCAAGCATGTTTCCGGACCAACTGGCACGCTTTGGGTCTTCTAATTTTCGGGCGCACCATAGTAGTGCCTTGAATCCAGTTTGTTCCATTTAGCCATGGCAATTAAGCGTGCACTAATTTGCGGAGTTTCTGGTCAGGATGGGGCATTGCTTGCCAACTTTCTGCTGGAAAAGGGGTACGAAGTTTATGGCTCGTCGCGCGATGCAGAGTTGGGTCAATTCTCTAACTTAAGAAAGTTGGGCATCCGAGAGCGTGTGCACGTCCGCTCCATGAGCATGACTGATTTCCGCGGTGTGCTGCAGACATTGGTCGAAGTTGAGCCGGACGAAATCTATAACCTTGCGGGTCAAAGTTCAGTCGGTTTATCGTTCCAACAACCCGTGGAGACTCTTGAGAGCATAGCGCATGCAACTCTGACGCTGCTGGAGGCAATTCGTTTCCTTCGCAAGCCACTCCGGCTTTACAACGCGGCCTCTGGAGAGTGCTTTGGTGAAACTTCATCCAGTGCGCCCGCAACTGAACAGAGTCAGTTTAAGCCTCGGAGCCCTTATGGCGTTGCCAAAGCGGCAGCATTTTGGGAAGTCGCGAACTATCGCGAAGCTTACGGCGTATTTGCCTGTTCGGGCATCCTTTTCAATCATGAATCGGCGCTTCGCCCTGCTCGATTTGTTACCCAAAAAGTAGTGCAAGCAGCGGTACGCATTGCATCCGGGGAGCAACTTCGATTGAAACTCGGACAACTTAGTGTAATTCGCGACTGGGGGTGGGCCCCTGAATATGTCGACGCTATGTGGCGTATGCTGCAGCAAGATGAGGCTAAAGACTTCGTGATTGCCACAGGCAGGAGCCGTCGATTGGAAGATTTCATCTCTCTCGTATTTGGCGCGGTCAACCTGGATTGGCGGGATCATGTCGACATCGATCCCAATTTGTTCAGGGCTTCGGATATCGCAGAGAACTATGCAGATCCCAGCCTAGCTCACCGCGAACTTGGATGGAGAGCAGAACTTGGTTTGGAAGAAATCGCCAGCCGCCTCGTAACTGCTGAGAGGGGTGCAGTTTAATCCTGCAGTGGCCAGGCATAAAACGTCTTCAGAACGGGAAATTCTTACTCTCACTGGCCCGAACCAGGAGTGCACTTCAAACCTGCACTTTTGGCCTTTCTCTCATCTATCAATTATTCTATGGCTGCGTGATGACAGCTTCCCTAGACGCCTCATTGCAAGAAGAAGACATCTGGTTCTTGATTTCGCCTCCGCGCGCCGGATCAACCTTGCTAGCCCACCTATTGGGGAACCACCCTGACATTCACGCGCCGAATGAGCCTTGGATCATGCTAGCGCTGCAGCAGTTTGGAAAAATTCGGACTGATCATCAATTTGGTGCCGGCCTCGTCCAAGGAGCGCTGAAGGACAGTTTTGATCCAAAGCGCGATCTTCTCATAGCGGAGTTTGCAAAGCTCTATTTTAAGGTCATGTTGCCAAAAGATAAGCTTGTTTTTCTGGATAAAACCCCTAGATACCACTGGATAGCCGATTGGCTTTTTGCAATTTTTCCAAAAGCGCGTTTTCTTATTCTCCATCGAAACCCGCTTGATGTTATTGCTTCTCACAAAACGACATGGGGCCATTTCATCAATATTAACCCAAGCCAATTGCCTTCCAACACGACAACGCACAGTTTTGACTTTTTGCTGGCTCATAGCCATATCACGGAATTTGCGGCCAAACACCAAGGCTCGCCGCGCGTTTGGAATGTGCGCTATGAGGATTTGGTTGAAGACCCCGCCGGCGAGCTTCAGAAGATTCTGAGCGCCTTAGACCTGACCAAGCGGCGGCATAAGAAGCCGACCGTCGGGATTAATCGCACGGCGCTTTCGGCTGAGGGCTATGGCGACAAGAAAATTCTTGCGACTGACCTCGTCCACAAAAGCTCTATTGATAGCTGGCGAGACGTTTTGACGCCGCAAGAGGCGGATTTTTATTCTCATTGGTTTGGCATCGCCAAAGCGAAGCCAGATGCCGCCACCAAATCACTGATTGAAGAAGTTAAGCACAGCCTTGCGGCGCGGCAGGTCAGCGATGATGAGGTTCTGCCCCTGATTTAGGCATGGACCTTTAGGATTTTCGCCGCCGGTCTTGGCTGGCAGACTGCCTTACTGAGACAACTATCCAGCAACTTATCTGAGCTCAACCTATTCAGCTTACAATTTTTTCGTCATTATTTTTAATGATTTAAGTTTGCTCTATGAGATGGCTCGGTTTGTTCGGACAGGTCAGCCGTTTCTATAAGTGGATGACTGCCGGATTTACGCCGCAACCGGGATTGGTTGGGGCGGGCTGAAG
>Ga0247831_1005023_pt1 | contig 16967 bp, 10 predicted proteins | sample LaCruzMarch2015__9_FD_192406 | JGI IMG/M metagenome (GOLD analysis project Ga0247831, IMG submission 192406) | Freshwater microbial communities from meromictic Lake La Cruz, Castile-La Mancha, Spain - LaCruzMarch2015_1m | ecosystem: Environmental > Aquatic > Freshwater > Lake | place: Spain... | reverse complement strand
CACCGTAAACCTCACGAACACCGCTCATCCCTGATGGTCGCGCAGCCCAAATCCAAGCGCAGCAAGGGGGTCCCTATTCGACGCCGATAAAGCCCAAAAAGGGGTCCCGTTTGAACGCCGATTGACATGGCAGTCGGCAGGCACGAGGCCGAGCTTCTCCCCCAGATAGGCATAGAGGCGTTCCCTTGCCTTTCGAATGATCTCCTCGCGCATGCTCGGATAAGCGGCCAGTGCCTTCGCATAGACGGGAAGGTCGGGAGCATTCTGCCACATGGGATCGAGTTGGTTGTGAAGCGAGGCTCGAGCCTGACGCAACTCACGCTTCGCCGGAGTACCCATTGCAACCTGCGTATCGGGATGACAGGCGACATGCGCGTCGCAGGGAACGCACCGCCAGAGCCACTTGCCAGCCAGCTCCTTCTGCAAAGGAAACATGTGTCCGCCGGTGGTCAGGCTCGAACTGCGACCGCAATAGGGACAAATTGGTGCCGTCGCCACCCCGGACGTCTCGTCGGTCTCCTCGTTCGCCATGAACCCCTCCGACGCGCCTTAGCTAGAACTCGAGCGACCATACCTCGACACCGTCGCGCTCGAGCTTCGTCTGGCGGCCGGCGGCTGGAAAGAGCGGTGACATGAAGAACACATACCGGTACCGCTCGGGCCGCACGGCCATCTTCTGCAGGTCCTGATGTAGCTTGCGATTGTTCCGAGGGTCGACTGCCGCGAACGTCTCCGCACCTACCTCGCCTGGGGTATGGCTCATGATGTCGAGCTCAAGCGAGGCATGAGCCCCCGGCGCCAGGTGGAAGCCACCAACATCCGGGTGAAGCTCTAGGAGATGCTTCGCCGCTGAGGCCGCCACGAAATAGGTCCAGGTCTGGTTTATCTGCTCGACGACGTTGAGGGCGCGGTCCTCGACGGGGTGGAAACCGACCGCCTGGAACTTCATGTGCTTGAGCATTTCCAGGGGATCACCCGATTGCGCGGCGATCCAGTCGTGGGCTCGTTTGGCCGAGGCGCGGATGGTGTCGAGGAGGCGGTCGGCGTCGTCGACGGTCTGGATGTGGGTCGAGGTCATGACCGAGCCGCCTCGAGCGCGAAGTACCGTTCCCGGTGCAGCGCCAGATAGGCCTGATGACGTTCGCTCAGGCGTGCCACAAGGGACTGCCCTTGAGGGTTTAGAAGCCGGATCGCCTTCGGGCTCAAACGTCGGGCAGAGAGCATTAGCTCGCCACTCTCGGAGAACGTGGCCAAATGCTTGTCGAAGGCTGCGTCCAGGTGGGCCGCCAACAGGATGCCGTTGTAGACGTCTAGCCGTTCCGCGTCAGTGCACTCAGACCATGGCCTTATGTGGCTTGCTCGCAGAAGTTCGCGGTCGTGGACACCCGTTACGGCGCAGCGTCCTTCCCAGTAGCCCTCAAGCGCCCGCCGAAACACGTCCTGACCGATGCGTTGAAGAACAAGACGCTCGGCCTCGGTGTCGCTGGGCAGCTCGGCGGTTTCGGCCTCAAATTGGTGAAGTGGGTGATCCGGCAGCGATCCACATAATTGGAACACTCGTCCCAAAATCGCGTAGAGTTCATTCTCGTTGATGGCAACTACGCCTTCGCCGGCGGCGCGTCCGTATTCACTCGCTAGGGCGCTCATCACTGTTGGCAGGTCGAGCGAAACCAGGAGACCCTGCTCGATGGGAGTGACGGCAACGGTTCCAGGGACGAGCGAGCTGAAAACAGTGACCTGACTGTCGTCGGCCTGAGTAAGCAACTCGAATCCGCGTTGAGCGGCGACATGCTCGACGAGCCGCCTTTGCGACGATGACAACATCGGGCGTTGCGTTGCACCATCCAACTCTGCGACGTCTTCCCTTCTGTTCTTATCTGGCGACGACATCTGCAGCATTCGTGTCCGATGGAGCCACGTGCTCGCGGAAGGGCATAATAGGCGCGAACGGGTCCAGGTCATCCCAGATTGCGGCAATGGAATCTCGCGTCTCGAACCGCCCAAACTCCCTTTCTTCGGCGCGCCTCAGCGTTCCGAAAGTCTCGAAGTCGCAATCAGGACCAAGAATGGCCTTGGGGTCCAGCATGTATTCCAGTTCGCGTTTGGATAGCCCAAACAGGTCTCGTGCCACAAGGACGTCAATTTCCGTTCGAAGTCTCCTCCGCCACGCCGGGTTGTCATGTGGATATGTCGCTTCAGGATTGAGACCGACCAGAGGCGCATTGAGCAGCCAGAAGTCTTGCATCTCATCTCCTGCTGCGGATAACAGCAACGCTCGCTGCGCCAGCGCTCTATGAAGGGTACTCCCATCATATTTTCGAGGGAGTGGAATGCTGTCTAGCACAGTGAAGGACATGTGCAGAGCGACCTTCTTCTTAGCCAGATAGTCGATCGTCACCGAGTTCATCGCGCTGATAAGGATGAGCATGTCGGGGCCAGCGTAGCCGTCGAGTTCAACCGTTGGCGCACTGTGTCCGCAGACCACGTTCGGAGGAACTACCGCAGACATAAGCGCCCGTTGGTTTGTAGGGCTGGCGACGTCGCAGAAGGCTAGACGATACCGGCGCCAGCGGTTTCCGATCTTGTCGGGGATCGCCTCCTCGGCGAGTCGCCACTGAGGACCGATCATCTTGTCACCGGCGCTGAAAGAGAGTTCCCGCCAAACCGCGGCACGCCCTCGTCCGCTGACATATGCCTTGGCGCGATAGTCGAAGGCTTCGATCATGCGACCCTCGAAAACGGGAAGACCCTCCGCTCCATCCTCGAAATCGTCACGGTCGCCACCCATATCGAGTTCTCTGGCATATTTTCTCGCAGGCAGGTCTGGCTTACTCTCGCCGAACTTGGGGAACCTGGCGTAGAGCTTGCTGGATATTTCGATATCGGAGGGATGGGCGACTTCAGCGATCGCCTGTGCGTCCGGGCTGAATTCTCGCACCAGTGACACTGGAATGGTTATCGGGATACGGGCCTTGAGAGCGGCAAGTTTCTCATGGGAGTTCACACCGAAGGCGGCCGAGAATACTTCGGTCTGTCCCTTTGGCTTCGCCACATAAAGGCAGAACTTAAGCCGTGAGTCAGTTTCAAACCAGATTTCGCCAGTGTTTTCGAACCCCACCAAAGTCTGAAGTTCGCATGCCTCGAACAGGTGACCTCTGATCGCTGCCGCGTTCGCGCCGTTGTACAGGTTTTCGGGAACGAACTGGGCAGCTCGCCCACCTGGTTTGGTAATGCGAAGTGCGAGTTCAACGAACATGCGGTAAACGTTGAAATCGCCCTTGCCCAGGTTCCCTTCCGCGAACAACGTATAGCGACCGCTCTTCTTGAAGAAGTTCGCCGAAACATAGAGGTCACGGCAATAGTCATCCCACTCATCCTGTACCCCTGGCAGTGCGAGCAACTCGTTCATACGCGCGACTTGCTCTTCTTTCGCGAGGAACCGGATACCGCCGTCGTACCTCGAGAAGAACTCCTTCACGTCTGGGCTCATGGTTTCCCAGGGGGGATTACCTAGGACGAGATCGAACCCACCCTTCTCGAACACCTGTGGGAAGGCCAAGTACCAGTCAAAAGACCCACGCGCTTTTGCAACATTCGTAAAGGTCGGTGTTGGCGCCCCCTCTCTCAACGCGGACCAGACTGTCTCAGTCGTTGGAATACCATTCGTGTCACGGATTGAAACCGGACCGGCCTTGGGGGTGTAGAACGCCGAGACATATGCTTCGCCCGCCAGCTTGAAGCGCTTCCAGCTGTCCGTCTTGACGAGGTCATCATAGGCGGCAGCTTGGGCCGCGATATCATCGAGAGTCTCGGCCGGCATCGCAAGGAGATCCTCAGCCGCGGTCACGATTTCCTGCGGAATTGCATACTCCGAGAGCATGCCGGTAGCCGCCTTCCCGGACCGAAGCTCCTTGTTCCAGCGCTTGAGTTCGGATGAAACCGACTTCTCATCAACGTCTGTTAGGGCGTCGAAAGCAGCATCGGGCACTCCGGCTTTCAACATCGCGGGATGGACGATCCCCACCAAGCTGTCGCCATGGAGGATGTGGTTGCTCAGGAAGCCGAGCGGGCGACCAGGCTCGACCGACTCTAGCCATAGCGCGACTCGACATAGCTCCACAGCGAACGGATTTCGATCGACGCCATAGATGCAATGGGCGATCACGTCTCGCATGGCGTGTCGGTAGTCACTCTCTGTTGCCGACCCGAGTGTCCGCAACTCTGCAAGTGAGTTGGCAATGCGCCTGGCCGCACCCAGCAGAAAGTGCCCCGACCCACAGGCTGGGTCGACGACGTCAAGCGTCAGCAGAACCTCTGGATTGTCGGGATTCGCCGAGATCAGCTGTTCGACAAGCGGATCGAGTGCTTGGTCTAGAAGCAACTGAACCAGTGGGTCGCGGGTGTAGTAGCTCCCCGACAACTTCCGAGAGTTGTCGCGAGCTTCCTCGCGGTCCTTGGTTGGGTCGCCTTCGCCCCTAACGAAGTAGAAGAGCTGTGCATTCTCGGTGATAGCCGGCGTCAGCTCGAGGAGGCTTTCGTAGACGGAACCAAGCTCTTCCGTCTCCATGTCGCGCCAGTTGATCCGGACCAGCGACTTGGCATGCTGCATCCAGCTCAGGTGGTACAGCGCCTGCAGGAAGCGTTGGTTGAGGATTGGCAGGTCGTCGATGTCGGGGCACTGGTCAGCCGCGAAGATGCCGCCCAGGGCCGGGATGCCAAGCCGGGGCTCGCCGGTGCGGGCAGCGCGGTTCAGAACGCGGATGCCCTGGTAGGCATCGGCGTGCCGGTCCCATGCCGCGCGCTGACGAGAGCGTTCGCGCAGTTTGTCGGTCGAGTATCCGGTCCGGAACAATGCCTCGGCTTCGTCGGTCGCGTTGGGATCGAGCAGCACACCGCGATCCTCTGCCGTCATCAGGAAGATCAGCCGGTAGACCATCCGAAGGAGCTGCTTGTGAAAGTCCTGCACTGCCAATCGGGGCGTCGCGGGCACCTCGGCCTTGCTTCCACCCTCCTCGTTGCTGCCGTGCGCTATCGGCACATTGGCAAGCAGTCGATCGCGCAGAGCCGAATTGGCAGGATGCTCGAGGAAGCCGGTGCCCAAGTGGTATAGCGCGAGCTCGACGCCATCACGGAGGCGGTCGCGCGCAGTGACGCCTTCGGTGTTGCCTAGGCCGCGCCAGCGCTCGAGAGTGCAGTCGTCGGGATTTCCATCCCCCTTGCCGAACCGGGTGTGGTGGCAGAGCAGCCAGAACACCGTGAACTCGTCGTGGAGGTTCTCGCGGAAGATCTTGTCGAGATCAATCTCGATCAATGCCGGCCGCGTGAGGCTGTCGTTGTCCCGGAGTAGCCGCAAGCGCATGCCATCCGTCGCGATACCCCAGAGCGCGGCGCCGTTCACGTTGAGCAGGTTCTGCAGCCACGCGGAAGGGGTCTTCCGAACCGGCTTACCCGACGTCGTCGGAATGCTCCGGATCTCGTCGACATTGGTCTCGCCGCTGATGACGATAGGAACGCTGCCGTTCTTGGCCCACAGGGTCTGGAACCCGCCGCGCGACTTGGTGTCGTCGTCGAAGCCGAAATCCAGGACGCGGGTCAGCAGGTCCCGGGCGAACGCGACCTTCACCGCAGAGGCGTTGGGCCCGGTCCGGCCGGCCTCGAAGCGAGTCCAGAGCGCGCGGCCAACGGTCCAGTAGCGGAGGACCTCGTCGCGGAGCTTCAGCCCCGGCAGGATGTCGTAGTTGCTGCTCGCCTGCTCAGGGGCCTCGCCGGCGGCGACCTTCGCCAGTACGTCAGGAAGCAGCAAGCTGCCCTCGATCCGGATGCTGGCGAACGAAAGGCGGCTCTCAGTACGCTTGGCCATGATCAATCGAGCTCCGGCATCAGTACGAACAGCCCGATGATGTCGACAGGCATGACCGGCGTGACGTCGATCCTGCCTTTCCCCTTCACCGCCTGACGGATGCGACGGTGGTCCTCGACCAGGGTCTCGGAGCGCTTGAGGGCGCGCTCCTCGATGGCACCGTGCCAGCGATCGAGACGGGACAGGGCAGCACGCACTTCGCGCTGCTTGGCCGCGATGGAGGTCTCCTGGGTCGCCGGCGCCATCAGGAGGTCGTTCGCATCCGCGCCGAGCAGGTTGGGGAACTCGTTGCCGGATTCGAACGCCAAGGCGTCGGTCTCCTCGGCCAGCAGCAGGCCACGTTCGGTCTGGGACGCGATCTGGTGTCGGATACGGAGAAGGAGCACCGTCGTCAGGCGCTTCACGGCCGATGTGGTCCAGGCACCCGCCCGCGGAAGGATCGACGGGTCGTCCAGCGAGGCGACTGTGTCGAGCGACCGTTCGACCAAGAGATCCGCCAGCGCCGACACCAATGGGTGCGTCCGGTGGAGATGCTCGGTGGTGCCCGTCTGGGTGAGTAGGCGCACCTGGCCCGTCACCGGCACGTCCATGCGGTCCACGACGGCGGCCGGCAATTTGGCGGACTCGAGGCGCAGGCCGCCGTCGATCGGCACGAACGGCACGTTGAGCCGGGCAAGGGCGCGGCGAACGAAGATCTCGACCTCCTCGGGACTACCGAGGATGGACCGAGCGCGATCCCACTCCGGCCGCACGTCCTCGGGACGCAGGCTGCGCTGGGCGAAGATCGTGCGGTTCGCCTTCTCGCGATCGGCGGCATCGACCCACTTCTGCTCCATGTCGCTGACAATCGCGACGTCGCCGAAGTCCAGCGACATTTGCTTGCCCCGACCTTCGCGAACGGCCTTGCGGCGCAGCAGCAGTGCCTTCATGACCGCTTCCGTGACCTTACGATCATCATCCGGCAGCGGCACCGGGACGCCTGTCGCCTCCTGGATCTTCTCGGCCTTGCGAAGGATGACCTCCAGCACAGCGCCGTCCACTGGGTTGTTCTCGCCATAGATCAGCAACGAGCGAACCACCTCGCTGAGCTGCCCGAAGCGGTCGACACGACCGTTTCGCTGCTGATGGCGAGTGGGGTTCCAGGACAGGTCGTAGTGCACCACCGCATCGAACAACTCCTGGAGGTCGATGCCTTCCGAGAGGCAGTCCGTCGCGACAAGAATGCGGGCGTCGTCGCCACCCATGTCGTCGACTACGGCCTTGCGGTCGTCGCCCGGTAGTTCGCCGGTCACAACCTCGACACGGTGCGTCTTGAACTCCTTGGCCAAGGCCTCGCCCACCCACCTGGCGGTCGCGATATAGCGGCAGAAGATGATCGGCTTGAACCCGGCCTTGATCATTGGCTTCAGGTTCTTGACCAGGCTGACGATCTTGGGGTCCTTCGCCGGTCGCTCGACCAGCGTCTCGGCAAGCGAGATCAGTGCCCGCAGGTCGACATCCTCGATAAGCGAGGGCGGCACGTCGTTCAGCTCGGCCTCGACGTCCGCGCGATCGAGGACCGCGGATTCATCCGGATCGTCACCCAGGCTGGCGCTCCGGGTCCTCAGAGCGTGAAGTGCCGCCGCCGGGCTCGAGCCGACGCAGCGCATCAGAGCGAGTGTGCCCCAGAATGCGAGCCGCTGCCGTCGCTCGTCGCTGCCCGCCTGCTCCACGATCGTGGTGCAGTAGTCGAGCGCCAGCTCGAGGAAGGATTCGTAGTCGCCGGAAAGCCGATAGGTGGCGTCCTCGAGCACTTCGTGCTTCGGGAAGGCGCCGGCCTCGTTCCACGCCTCGATGTCGACACGCCGGCGCTGGACGTAGCGCTCGGCGAGCTTCTCCCTCAGCTCCTGGCTCCAACGACCGGCATCGCCGACAAGTCCCCGGAAGGCGGGATCGAGCAGCCCAAGGAGCTTGCCGTAGGCAAGGTCGTCCCCACTATGGGGCGTCGCCGTCAGCAGCAGCATATGCCGCTCCAGATCGGAGGCGATCCGGTCCACCAGGCGGTAGCGCTGGTGGCTGTCCTCGGAGGATACGCAGGTGTGCGCCTCGTCGACGATGCAGAGCTCCGGGCAGTACTCGGAGTAGTGGTCGCGGCGAACGTCCGACTTCACATAGTCCAGGCTGACGACGGTGAAGGGATAAGCGCGGAAGATGCTGTCGTTGACCGGCAGCTCGCGTTCGAGCCGAGCCGCCGATGAGGGGGTCACGGCGATGGCCGGGAAGTGGAACTTGTCCCTGAGCTGATCGACCCACTGCTTGACCAGATGCGGCGGGCAGAGGACTGAAAAGCTCTCGATCTCGCCCCGGTCATAGAGCTCTCGGGCGATTAGACCGGCTTCGATGGTCTTGCCGATGCCGACGTCGTCCGCGATCAGCAGTCGCACGACGTCGAGCTTGAGCCCCATCATCATGGGGACGAGCTGATAGGAACGGGGATCGAAGCTAATGCGGCCGGCGCTTCGGAACGGGCCGGCGCCGCGACGAAGCGACATTTGGAAGGCGTCGCGAAGCAGCAGCGCCTCGTCCTGGGGTCCCACCCGTTCGGCCGTGGGCAGCTGGAACGTCGCGCTCTCGACGCCATCGATTTCGAGCGATCGAGACAGCATCTGGACCTCGCGTTCGGTGCCGCCGATGGGCCGCAGGTTCAAGATGTCCTCGCCACTGCCTGGCAGCACTACCCATTCCCGACCGCGGGCCCGGACGAGTTCTCCGGGGCCGAACATCACATCGGTGGTCATGGTGCTGCTTCCTTGAGTGCGTTCGCGATGCCCTGGATGGTCTCTTCCGACCCCTCCATTCCAGTGAGGGCCACTAGATAAGCGATGCCGCGATCCAGCAGCGCCTGCCCGATCGCCTGCTCAATCTCCGGCGAGATGACCGCGAACTTGTGCTCGCGCCAGATGTGGACGACCTGCTGCCCCTCGACATTCAGTGGCTTGTCGTCAGCTGGCGGAAGTCCGTGCGCCTTCAAGGCAGCGGCGAAGTCGGGGGACGAGTTCGCGTCGTCGACATCGGACGTCACGTCGAACTCGACGCGTGAGAGACGCGCCAGAAGCGCGTGGAACTGGATGGACCGCCTGTCGATGACGTCGTGGTCGGTCTGGTTGTAGTAGGACAGTAGGCAACGATAGCAACCCGCCACGCACTTCGGATCGCCCATGTCCTGAAGAGAATCGGCCTTGCGGCTATGGGCTTCGAAGTGATCCAGGTCGAAGTGGCAGATCTGGATCGCTGCATCGATCACCCGGCGAAGCGCACCTCGCTCAGTCACCAGTCGAGCCAATACGCCGGCACCGCCTTCGGTCGATTCGTAGATCAGAAGGGCGTTGCGCTCATCGCGCGAGGGGAGCGGCTCGCCGAGGATCTCGCCCTCCTCGAGCTGGAAGGTCATCTCGATGCCCCGGAGCAGCGCGTGCTGCAGAGTGGCCGCCGTCTCTACCGGCAGCTTGTCTCCGTAGACGCGAAGCAGGAGTGCGTTCTTCCGGTCCTCGACGAAAGGGACGATCGTCTGCGGCCTGATCTTGCTGGGATCTCGCACCGCATCCGCGTCCTCGTCGTCGGCAGCGGCCACCCACATCCCGCTCGCAGGATTAATCGGGTAGCCGATGCCATCCTCCTTGGCACGACGCCGAAGCCCCACGTTGAACCGGCGGATCAGCGTGGCGGGACCGAAGGTAAGGTCCGCGAACAGTTCACCGTCCTCGATCAACCTGGACCTGCGGACATCCAGACGCCCCGCGTCGCGGACCGGCCACTCGAACACCGTGCGGATCTCGAAGCCCTGGCGCTGGCGATCCTCGTCGTTGGCGGTGATGCGGTCGGCCGGCGTGGTCTCGACACTCTCGATCCGGAAGCCTTCCCGGATCTCGGACGCGTCGGCCAGTGTCGTGCCGCAGTTCCGGCAGAAGTCGGGCTTGGGTACCGTATGGGCGCATCCGCATTCGATGCACACCACGAAGGCCTGAGTGGTGAGATTGCCGCTCGCTTCCTGTGAGCCGGCGCGGATGATGACGCGATTGACGCGATGCGCACGTCCCTCGTGGTAGATTAGGCTCCTCGGCCCGAACTCGGAGATGCCGACGAACCTCGACCGCTGGATGGGGGCGCGGGACTTGGAGCCGCGATTGAACGAGTTCACGAAGGCAGTGAGCGGCAAGCGGGGGAAGTTGTAGCCCGGGAGGAAGCCCTCGGTCGCCAGATACCGATAGGTGAAGTAGTCCGAGCTCTGACTGTCCTCGCCGGCCAGCAGGAGCTGGATCTGGTCCTGCGCCTGGGCGGTGAGGCGCTTGGCCATCCGACGCTCCAAATCCGTTGCTGCGTACCTCGCGAATGCTTTCTGTGCGTCCGCCAGCTGCCGCTCGGCCGACTCCAGCAACGCACGCCACCTGTCGAACGCAGCGTTGAACCGGGCCGGCGCCTGCCGCATCACTCGCTCGGCGTAGGCGTCGACATCCCCCAACCAGGGCAGGTCCTGTGCGCGATCATCGAATTCTGAATGCAGGATATGTTTCGCGACGGCGGTAGCACGGCGCTGAGCGTCGGCCGACTGCACCAGCTGCCTGGTTTCCGGCCTCAGGGCCGACCGGTCGTTCTCGAGGTCGACGACCTGCGCGATCTTGGGGCTGAGCTCGGCCTCGGTCTCCGCCAGCCAGATCGCCTGCAGGTGGCTCTCAACCAAGTCCTGGTTGTCGAGTTCGATGGTCGGCGCCCGAACCCGGCCGGCGACGATCGCGTCCTGATTCTTGAAATAGTACTGGTCGTGCGGGGACTGTGCCGCGCAATAGGTGACGATCAGGGCCGCCTGTCCGTTACGGCCGGCCCGACCCCCGCGCTGGGCATAGTTCGCCGGTGTCGGCGGCACGTTTCGCAGGAAGACGGTCTCGAGATCCGCGATGTCGACGCCGAGTTCCATGGTCGGCGAGCAGAACATCACCGGTAGGAACGTGGCCGTATCCGCGAGCTCCTGAAGCTTGGCAGCGAACTTGGGCTGGTTCTTGAGGCGGTCCCTGTCCTCGGTGCGGAAGCGGAACCTAGCTTCCCGGACCTCGCGCGTGGTCTGCTCGACCTGGGCGGTATGTTCCCGCGCCTCGAGACCGAAGAGGGACGGATCTCGCTCCCGAAGCATCCTCGCGAGCGTCTGATAGAGGTCGGTGAAGTAGGCGTTGCTCCTGCCGGCCGCTGCGACCCCATTCCCGAGTTTGAAAACGAATGCGCTGGGATAGATGGCCCAGTTCGGGTTCATCTCGCCTGCGAAGGTGTCACTGCGTTCGATGATCTCGTTCTCCAGGGCCTTCAACAGGTCCTCGAGCACGTGCTGGTATTCCTCGACGCTCAGCCGATGGCCCCAGATCCTGCTGGCACGAAGTGTTCTTCCCAGCGCCGATGTGGGACCGGAGCGGACGCGCAGGATCTCGTCGCGGGCGGCGATGGTTCGACCGGGCGGGTTCAGGAACAGGGCGGCAGCCTGTCTCGAGTTCTCCTCGCTCAAATTCCAAGGGGCGCGCAGCAGTCCCTGCGATCTTTCGCGTAGAGCCTGGACAGTGCCAGCCTCCAGCGAGCCGGTCTTGACCGCGAGATTGATCCGCATGTGATCGAGAAGGGCCGTCAGCGCGGCTTTTCGGATGCTCGGGGCAGTTCCGGCGAGCAATGGATGCGCCGCCTCGAAACGCGCGTCGTCCTCGGCGATCGCATCGAGACCCTTGTACTCCACCGTCATCAGGCCGAGACGCGCGAGGTTCGGATTGGTGATGCGCCAGATCTTGAGCTGATCCACCCAGAAGCGATGGGTGAGGACGTCACGAAGGGCTCGTTCTGCGTCGGAGAGCGCTGCGCCCTGAAGTTCCGGATTGGAGAGCCATTCAGCGCGGAGATCGAGGTGCTTGGAGTCGAAGCCGAGACAGCGCTGCAGCTCTGCACCGATCTGGTTGTCCTCGAGGCCGTTTTCCCCGGCATTCTGCAATGCCATCAGCGTTGCCGCCCGCATCAGCGAGACGAACACGAAGTCGTTGAAGTGGCCGGACTGGAGGGCCGCGTCCTGGCGGTTGTCGATGAACCCCAGGATCTTGCGATTGAGGCGTTCCACCCCCGATGTCGAGCGGTTCATCCAATTCAGGATCGCCGAGACGATGATCGTGCTTGCTGATCCGCGTCCTTCGGCGGTCAGGCCGGCAAGTCGGGAGCGATCGGTACCGCGCGACAGGGTGACGTCCCCGCAGGCCGGGCAGAAGCGGAATCGGCCGGGCTGAAACCAACCTTCGGTACCGCCCTCGTCGACGACCTCTCCGGTGGCGTCGACGCGCAGATGCCGGTGCACTCGTCGAGAATACTCCGACTTCAACCTGATGACCCCTGCCTTGGTGGTCTCCTGCCAGGTCTCAGGGTAGTCGGTCACCTCCCCGGCGAATTCCAGCCCCTGAGGGCTAGGCATGAAGAAGCCCGCTTCGCCGCCGTCGTCCCCGGGGCTGTCGGACATCTCGTCGATGTCCCGCTCGAGGATTTTCTCCTTGCCACCGGAGAAGACACGCATCACTGGAAGATGCTCCTGCCCGCAGTTCTGGCAGAACCGAAGCTGATAGAGCAGCTTGTCGCCGGTCTCGTCGGGCAGGAACTTCTGACCGTCGAAGACGACGCGGCGCTGTGCTTCCGGCTGAAGCGTCATATAGACCTGACCGGCGCCGGAGATGAACTGATGCAGACGTACGCCGAGGAAGGCCTTGTCCGACCCGGCGCCGGTCCTGAGCAGTTCGCTTCGTCCCAGGACAAGCAGGAAGCGCTCGAGATAGTCCTTGCATCTGCCCCGCTCGAGACCCGTGTCCTCTGCCAGTCGCTTGGCAGCGTCAGAAAGGGAAAGCGGCTTCGCGCGCCCCCAAGTACCGTCCGGAACGCCATCCTTCTTGCCGGGCTCGACACCGAGCACCGTCTCGATCCAGATGGCCACCGGGTGCTCGACGAGCGCCGCGTTGGATGCATGCTCGTCGATCGGCTCCGCCATGGCGAGCGCGAGCCGATCCTTGACGCTGGTGGCGTGCAGCTTCGGATTTGTCCTTCGCTCCAACCGCTCAGTGATCACCTGACTGGGCGGAATAGTGCAGTCGAAGAGCTTGGAAGCCACGTCGGCGACGGCCTTTTCCGGTCGCTCGTCGCTCGACATGGTGGCTGACGTTCCAATGCACTGCAGTCCGTCGGGCGCGAGCCGGCGACGGAGTCTGCGCACCAGCATCGCCACGTCGGCGCCTTGACGCCCGCGATATGTGTGGAGCTCATCGAGCACCAGCGTGGAAAGCCCGACGCAGTTCTCGAGGACCTGCCTGTCGATGCTGTCCTGCCTGGTCATCAGCAGCTCGAGCATGACGAAGTTGGTCAGGAGGATATCGGGCGGGTTGTCTGCGATGTCCTGGCGTTCCTCGCGGCTCTCCTGCCCGGTGAAGCGGCGGTAGGTGACCTTCAGTTCGTCCGGCTGGTCCTTGAAGTACTTCGCCAGCTCTTCCTGTTGGGAGTTCGCGAGTGCGTTCATAGGATAGACGACGATCGCCCGCGTGCGGCGTCTCCCCGAGCCGCGGCTCGCCAACGCGCCGCTGATGATCGGCACGAAGAAGCAGAGGGATTTGCCCGAGCCCGTGCCGGTGGTGACGATGAAGTCCTTGCCCGCCGACCCGAACTCTGCGGCCAGCTCCTGATGGTAGCGAAGCGTCCAGCCCTTGAAGATCTGGCCGCACCCACGGTGCAGCGTTCCATGCTCCACGAGCTCGGCGACCGTCGCGCCGGTCTTGTACTCGGGATTGATCTGCAGCACTGGCTCGGGCCAGAAACGGCGGGAATCGTACTCAGCGTCGATCTGCGCCTTGATGTCGGGGGCCCGAATATTGGCGAATGAACGGCTGAACCCCTCGTACTGCTCGACGAGCGAACCGGCCAGATCGAAAATGTCCATTCCGCAATCCTCCAACTATACCAATAGGTTCGTAGTACGCCGTCGCTATGTCAACTTGTCCGCTTCTACGGGGTCGAAGCGCTCTTCCTTGCGTCTCAACCAATCCCTCGCTGCTTCCTCGACTATTTCGTAGACGTGGATCTCCTCGTCCAAGGCGACCCGCTTCAGGCACTTGATCAGATCGGGGTCGAGATAGACCAGCAGCTGCCTGCGGCCGTCCTCGCGGTTCCGATTCCCTTGTCCTCGCGCCATAGTGCGGATCCATCCAAATAGCGAAATAGTTAGATAGCTGGATCGCTAACGTCGCATTGAATCCTCTACGGGGGAAGAGTGCTCGCGAGAAAAGGCCCGGATGCCGAAGCACCCGGGCAAGTTTGGCTCCTGGAGCCATCGCAACAACAGAAAGAGATGTGGTCTTCCCCGCCGCCAGCCTTCACCCCGGCCCGGGAACGGTCAGAGCTCGGCGAAGTGCTCCAGCAGGTCCCGTGCCTCCGCCAATGAACTCGGGAACAGGCGCATCAAAGGCTTGCCCTTGAGTTCGGGCACGTTGAGGTTCGAGTTCCGCGGACGGTCGGCCGGGTAGAAGTCGCGGTCGATGGCGGGAGCCAGGCTGCCGGGCACGACATGGGCAGGAGCCCAGATCGCGTTCCTGCTACCCGAACCCAGGTCGAGCGCGACCGTATCACCACGGCCGTTCCGGAATATCGAGATGTACTTGGTGCCGCCGGGCGCGCGGTCGGGGTGCGGGGTCCAGCAGCGGTCGCGCAGCATGCTTGCGTTCAGGGTCTGGTTGATGGTGGGCATGCGTGTTCCTCCTTGGAAAGGCTTCAGGGTTTCGGATCGGCGCCGAACTGGCGCGCGACGATGTCGTGGTAGAGTTCAGGATCGAGACCGACGGCTCTGGCGAGCGGCTTGGCCGGCTCGATCGAGTCCACCTCGCCACGGGTCCATCGTCTGATCAGTTCGGCGGGCAGACCGCTGCGTTCGGCCAGCATTTCGGTAGTCACCCTGTTCACCCAGGCGTAGATGCCGATGATGGCGCAGGCGTCACCCAGGGACTTCGAGCGTCCGCCGGCATCGACCACCCATTGTGGGCTGAGCGGACCGGCGTCGAACTTCCTCCGGCCCGCCAGCCATTCCAGCGTGTCCAGGGAGTTGCCGTAGACGAAGCGCCCCTTCTCGCCGGGAATGGTCCGGATGGGCTTGCCACCATCGGGACCAACGAAATTGCGGACCGATGCGATGTTCATGCCTGCCAATGCCGCGATCTCGAACGGCGCGAAGCCGATGTCACCGCCCAGCGAGTGCGGAAACTCCTGAAGGTATTTTGCCAGATTGGCCTTGGCGGCGGCTGAGAGATGCAGACCCGGCACCGGGTACTCGTCGCCCTTGTCACGCCGTTCCATGAACACCACCGAACTGCCGCCCATGTGGGTGACGTACTCATCGTGCGGCACTGCATGCAGGAAGTAGTGGAGCCAATGGAGGTGCTCCGCCTCGAAGTACTCGATGTCGACTGAATCGAGCGGCGTAGTGGCGTGCACGTAGTCGTAGCAGGCCCGTGCGACGAGATAGAACCGCGTGTTCGAGACGTTGAAGGACTGGAGGTCCTCGTCGTCGTTCACCTGCCAGGTCGCCAGCTGGCCCTCGTTGAAAGCATCCCCGAGCGCCGCCTTGCCGAAAGGTCCAGCGGCCGGGTGGTAATCCGGCAGCAGCGACTGCGCCGCCACGGTTATGAGGAAGACGCCCAGTTTGAGGTCGCCCTCGATCTCGCTCCAGCTCGCAGTCTGCATACCCACCCCCCAATTTATGATATCATCTATATCATGAGCAACGAGGGAGCGAAAGCCAAAAATGATATTTATCGTATCATATTTTTGACTCAACTATCACCCCTTTAAGTGCGTCGGACCGCTAAGGGCAGAATGGGCAGTTGTTGGTTTTCAGAGCGGCCGGCAGGTGGCAGGAGTAGCCCACCCTGCGCTACTCGAGCCCGGTTAGAATCGGCAAGACGTACAGAAGCCGCCTAACGGCCCTAAAACTGAGCTTCAGCAACTTGCGGGATGGGCATCAGATGGTAGGGGCGAGGGTGCTTGCGAAAGGTAGAGGTGAAAATCGGTTCGCAATGCGACTGTCCGCTTCCGGCGCCACTTGCGGTCGTTGAGCCGCCCCAAGTAGTTAGTGGCTCATAACATCAGCATGTTCCGCTTAGCCGGAAGTTAGCCCAACTAGCCCGCCCAAATACTCACAGACGGACGATTACGGGCCATTTGCCGTCTCCGCCTTTGTCGCGGCATCGCAATGTCGTAACCCGACTGTAGTGGCCGGTTTGGGCCGCCAGGAGCGGTCATTGCTCGAATTCATCCGCAAGGTCTGCTCCCGACCCCTTTGCGGTCGTTCACAGGGCTGGCTCGGTTAGTGAGAAGCCGCCGTCCGTTTTCGCGTCAGGCAGCGTTGAAGACGAACGGTGCTTGCTGGAGCAGGTTTTGCCCGCGGACGAACACCTTGCAGGTTTTACGAGCGCGGGTGATGCCGTTGTAGAGCAGTCTGGCTTTTAGCTCATCGCTCCCTGGCACGCCGTGCGGCCAAAGAATAACGACGTGATCGAACTGCCGGTTCTTCGCTTGATGGATACCAAGAAGCGGAATGCCGCGCACGCGATCACTCGCATGAGCGCGGAAACTTGCAACCTTCCGATCCACTAGGGCGCCAAGTTCTGGTGCGGTCCAAAGCGTCTTGCCCTGCCGGCTCATCGATTGAAAAGCGGCCGCCGTAACTTGCGACACCCAGCGTGGCGGGTCTTCCAATTGCGCAAAGCGCTCGGCAACCTGTGGGGGCGTTAGGACGTCTCCATCTCCTACGACCGCCATCACGGCTGCGATCTCGTCAGAGGCATGCGGCTCCAAGACCATCCGTATCGGAGGTATATTGTAGTTGGCGGAGTGCAATCCTTGACTGAGCCTTTGGGCGATCGCTTCAGCCCAGTCGCGCCCTGCCGGTGGAAAGAGTGTTGTCCCCCGTCAGCACCTATGGCGCAGATTTGAGGTTGTGATTTAAGGAGGGTTTTGGCCTCGTCGCAGAGACGAAGGAACGAAGATGACCTCTAAATCCACGACTGCCAAAAAGCCTGCGGAGCAG
>Ga0247831_1005021_pt1 | contig 16968 bp, 22 predicted proteins | sample LaCruzMarch2015__9_FD_192406 | JGI IMG/M metagenome (GOLD analysis project Ga0247831, IMG submission 192406) | Freshwater microbial communities from meromictic Lake La Cruz, Castile-La Mancha, Spain - LaCruzMarch2015_1m | ecosystem: Environmental > Aquatic > Freshwater > Lake | place: Spain... | reverse complement strand
TGTGCGCAACGTGGGCCACCTGATGACCAACCCGGCCATCCTCTACACCGACAAAAAAGGCCAGGTGCATGAAATCCCCGAGGGCATCTTGGACGCCGTGGTCACCACCACCATTGCCATGCATGACCTCAAGCGCACGGGCAAAGACGCGATCCGCAACTCGCGCAAGGGCTCGGTCTACATCGTCAAGCCCAAAATGCACGGCCCGGCCGAGGTGGCGTTTGCCGACGAGCTGTTCACCCGCGTCGAGGGCATGCTGGGCTTGGCGCCCAGCACCGTCAAGCTGGGCATCATGGACGAAGAAAGGCGCACCAGCGTCAATCTCAAGGCCTGCATTGCAGCTGCGAAAAGCCGCGTGGCCTTCATTAACACCGGCTTTTTGGACCGCACCGGTGACGAGATGCACACCTCCATGCACGCTGGCCCCATGGTCCGCAAGGGCGACATGAAGAGCAGCGCCTGGATCCAGGCCTACGAGCGCAACAACGTGCTGGTGGGCCTGGCCTGCGGGCTGCGCGGCAAGGCGCAAATTGGCAAAGGCATGTGGGCCATGCCCGACCTCATGAAGGCCATGCTGGAGCAAAAAATCGCCCACCCCAAGGCAGGCGCCAACACCGCCTGGGTGCCCAGCCCCACAGGCGCCACGCTGCACGCACTGCACTACCACCAGGTGCTGGTGAGCGATGTGCAAAAAGAGCTGGAAAAGACAAATGCCGATGCCGAACGCGAGAGCCTGCTGGCCGGCCTCTTGAGCATCCCCGTGACCGCCACGCCCAATTGGAGTGAGGCTGATAAGCAGCAGGAGCTGGACAACAACGCCCAAGGCATTTTGGGCTATGTGGTGCGCTGGGTAGACCAAGGCGTGGGCTGCTCCAAAGTGCCCGACATCCACAACGTGGGCCTGATGGAAGACCGCGCCACGCTGCGCATCTCCAGCCAGCACATGGCCAATTGGTTGCACCACCAGGTGGTCACTCCCGCGCAGGTCAAAGCCACCTTCGAGCGCATGGCCGCCGTGGTGGACCAGCAAAACGCAGGCGATGCGCTGTACCAGCCCATGGCGGGGCGCTTTGAGCAGAGCGCGGCCTACCAAGCGGCGTGCGACTTGGTGTTCAAGGGCATGGCGCAGCCCAGCGGCTACACCGAGCCGCTCTTGCATGCCTGGCGCTTGAAGGTCAAGGCTGCTACGGCTTGAGTGCTTGACGTGTTGAAAGCGGCGCCTTGGGGCGCCGTTTTTTTTGAGGTTCAGACCCTAGGGCCAGAGTTTGGGCTCAGAGCACCGCGATGCCCAGCCGTTGAAGCGCCTGGGACAGCCTGGCCACTTTGGCCAAAGGCATGTCACCCTAACTCCGGCAGTTGGGCGCGGCCGTGGGGCTGACGAAGCAGGTCTCTGGCTAGGCGCGAGTGCCCCCGGACTGCCTGTCCGGGGGGTGCGAGCAACAACGCCAGAGGCCTGAGGCGGCAGACCTGCGGCCGTGCAGCGCTTCACCCATGAGGTGAAGACTGTCGTGGGCGCAAGTGTTTGATTCATAGCGTGTTTGAAGCGCAAGCAAGCGGCCAACTGCCAGGTTTAGGGTCACTGGGTGCACCCAACTTGGCGCGCGCCCTGTCGAACAACACAACAACGTGTTTGTTGTTCAGTGGTGTTCAAGTCGAACCAATCTCATGGTCTGGTCGACTGCTGCTGGACCTGCCGCGCTGAGCCGTCGCCGGCTGGCAGCGGCTTCAGGGTAAGTCAGCGCTTGACGAAATGCATGAGATCTAAACAATTGAGGACAGAATCAATTTGTTTTCGCGCCTGGCAGGCCCAGGCAAGGACGCGCCCGCCATGACCGCAGCCCCCTCCGCGCAGACCGACCGTTTTGTGCACGACCGCCTGCCCTCGACCGCGCTGTCACCGCAGCTGCGCTACGACCTGCCGCAGATGCACGTGTCGGACCAGGCCAACTTGGTGGCCACGCTGATGGCCAGGGCCGCCCGCCAAGGCTGGCTGCACAGGCCCTGCCTGCGCTCTGACGGCCTCACGCTCAGCTATGCCCAAGTGCAAGAGCGCATCAATTGCATTGCGCAGGTGCTGGTGCAGGACTTGGGCTTGGTGCCCGGCAACCGCGTGCTGCTGCGCGGCGGCAACTCCATGGGCATGGCGCTGGCTTGGCTGGGCGTGGTGCAAGCTGGGCTGATTGCAGTGGCCACCATGCCGCTGCTGCGGGCCAAGGAGTTGCGCGAAGTCATGAACAAGGCCCAACCGCAGCTGGCGCTGTGCGATGGTGCGCTGCGGGCCGAACTCGACGCTGCCTGCGAGGGCAGGCTGCGCACTTTGGCTTTTAACCTGCCGCAGGATGTGCACTCTTTGGAAGCCTTGGCCGCAGCCCAAGACGGGCAGTTGCCGCCTTGCGCCACCAGCGCGGACGACATCGCCATGATGGCCTTCACCTCCGGCACCACCGGCCAGCCCAAGGCCGCTGTGCATTCGCACCGCGACATTTTGGTTGCCTGTGAAACCTGGCCGCGCCATGTCTTGCGCGCTACCCCCGACGACGTGGTGATGGGCTCGCCACCGCTGGCCTTCACCTTTGGCCTGGGCGGGCTGCTGATTTTTCCGCTCTGGGCAGGTGCCTCGGTGTACTACCCCAAAGCGGCCTACACGCCCGAGACCATGGTGCGCCTGATGGACGAGGTGGGCGCTACCATCACTTACACCGCGCCCACGTTTTACCGGCAAATGGCGCCCTTTGCCCGTGCCCAACGCCCACGCGCCTTGCGCATTTGCGTGAGTGCTGGCGAGGCCTTGCCCGAGGCCACACGCCAGCTCTGGAAAGACGCCACCGGCATTGACATGCTCGACGGCATAGGCGCCACCGAAATGTTTCACATCTTTATCTCCAGCGTGCCTGGCCGCCACAAGCCAGGCGCTTTGGGGGCGGTGGTGCCGGGCTACACCGCCAAGGTGGTGGGCGACGACGGCCAAGAACTGCCGCGCGGCCAAGTCGGCCGGTTGGCCGTCATAGGCCCCACGGGCTGCCGCTATTTGGACGACGAGCGGCAAGCCAACTACGTCAAAGACGGCTGGAACCACCCGGGTGATGCCTTCATGCAAGACGAAGACGGCGACTTTTTCTACCAATCCCGCGCTGACGACATGATCATCACGGCCGGCTACAACGTGGGCGGCCCTGAGGTGGAAGACGCGCTGCTGATGCACCCGGCGGTGGCCGAGTGCGGCGTCGTGGGCGCGCCCGACGAAGAGCGCGGCATGGTGGTCAAAGCCTGCGTGGTGCTCAAGCCCGGCCACATCGGTGACGAGGCGATGGTCAAGGCCTTGCAAGACCATGTGAAAGCCACGCTGGCGCCTTTCAAGTACCCGCGCCAAGTGGTTTTTATGAACGCACTGCCGCGCACCGAGACGGGCAAACTGCAGCGCTTTCGCTTGCGGCAAGCGGCACATCCCTGAGCCTAAACCCGGCAGTTGGCCGCTTGCTTGCGCTTCAAACACTCTATGAATCAAACACTTGCGCCCACGACGGTCTTCACCTCAGGGGTGAAGCGCTGCACGGCCGCAGGTCTGCCGCCTCAGGCCTCTGGCGTTGTTGCTCGGCCCCCCCGGACAGGCAGTCCGGGGGGCACTCGCGCCTAGCCTGAAGACCTGCTTCGTCAGCCCCACGGTCGCGCCCTACTGCCGGATTTAGGCTGAGTCAGCGTTGTTGGACCTGAGGGCGCGATGGTTGCGCTTACAAGCCCGTGCGCTCAAAGGTGAGAGTGGCTGGGCTGAGGTTCATGGTGAGCGTGCAGAACCCATAAAAAAACCGGACCGACATTTGCATGTGGGTCCGGCTTTTGGAATGGTTGCGCGGGCAAGATTTGAACTTACGACCTTTGGGTTATGAGCCCAACGAGCTACCAGGCTGCTCCACCGCGCATACGTATTCTAGCGGCATTCGCTCCCCATTTCCTAGTTGCACTGACATTGGTCAAAAGAAATTTGCTGAGCTGAAACGACAACGCCCACACAAGGTGGGCGCTGCTAAAAATCAACCTGCACTGCAGGCTGAAAAAGGCAAAAATTAGGCGGCTTTGGCCTCAACACCGTCGCTGCCAGCCGGGCGGTCCACCAGCTCAACGAGGGCCATGGGAGCGTTGTCACCCACACGGAAACCCATTTTCAAAATGCGGGTGTAGCCACCAGGACGGGCCTTGAAACGTGGACCCAGGTCAGCAAAGAGCTTGACCACTGAATCACGGTCGCGCAGGCGGTCAAAGGCCAAACGTTTGTTTGCCAGAGTGGGCTCTTTGGCCAAAGTGATCATGGGCTCAATCACGCGGCGCAGCTCTTTGGCCTTGGGCACCGTGGTCTTGATGACTTCGTGCTCAATGAGCGAGTTCATCATGTTGCGCAGCATGGCCAGCCTGTGGCTGGTGGTGCGGTTGAGTTTGCGGAGTCCGTGTCCGTGTCGCATGTGCTTGTTTCCTTTGCCGTTTAATAGTCAAGCAGCCGTATCAGGTACTGCCTGTGCACAGCCTCTTCGATCATCGAAGTAGGCGTTTTTTGATCAGCGCTTGTCGAGTCCAGCAGGTGGCCAGGCTTCCAAACGCATACCCAGGGTGAGGCCGCGGGAGGCCAGCACTTCCTTGATTTCATTGAGCGACTTGCGGCCCAGATTGGGGGTCTTAAGCAGCTCGTTTTCGGTGCGCTGGATCAGGTCACCGATGTAGTAAATGTTCTCGGCCTTGAGGCAGTTGGCAGAGCGAACCGTCAGCTCGAGCTCGTCCACAGGGCGCAACAAGATGGGGTCGAACTGCTGCGAGCTGCGCTGCACAGGGGTGTCAAAGGCGGCCAGTTCGCTGCCTTCGAGTTGCGCAAACACCGCCAGTTGCTCCACCAAAATCTTGGCCGACGAGCGCACTGCGTCTTCGGCCGAGATGGCCCCGTTGGTTTCAATCTCGAGCACCAGTTTGTCGAGGTCCGTGCGTTGCTCCACACGGGCGCTTTCGACCGTGTAGCTCACGCGGCGAACCGGCGAAAAAGAAGCGTCAAGCACGATGCGACCGATCGACTTGGTGCTCTCATCACCATAGCGGCGAATGTTGCCAGGCACGTAGCCGCGACCACTTTCAACCTTGATCTGCATGTCTATCTTGCCGCCTTGCGACATGTTCAAAATGACATGGTCGGGGTTGATGATCTCAACATCGTGGGGCGTTTGAATGTCGGCGGCTGTCACAGGGCCGTCACCGTCTTTGCGCAAACTCAACGTAACCTCATCGCGGTTGTGGAGCTTGAACACCACGCCCTTGAGGTTCAACAAAATATTGACCACGTCTTCTTGTACGCCATCAATGGAGGAGTATTCGTGCAGAACGCCTGCAATGGTCACCTCGGTGGCGGCATGGCCGACCATGGAGGACAACAACACACGGCGCAACGCATTGCCCAGCGTGTGACCGTAGCCGAGCTCAAAAGGCTCCAAAGTCACCTTGGCGCGGTTGATGGACAACTGCTCGACGTTGATGGTTTTAGGTTTCAACAGATTGGTTTGCATGCGGTCTTCCTCTCAATGCCCTCGGCTCGTTACACCAATAAGGCTGGGTGAAGCCCGGGATCACAGTGCCTGCCCCGGGAATGAAAAAATAGAGCGGGCGACGAACCCGTTCAACGAAGAAGTCAATTAACGCGAGTACAACTCAACGATCAAGGATTCGTTGATGTCGGCTGCAAATTCATCGCGGTCGGGTGTCTTCTTGAAGGTGCCTTCAGCTTTATCAATGCTCACTTCCACCCAGCCTGGCATGCCCACTTGCTGGGCCAGCTGCAGGGCTTCCAGCACCCTGTTTTGCTTTTTGGACTTTTCGCGCACCGCCAATACATCCCCCGCCTTGACCATGTAAGACGGGATGTTGACGGGCTGGCCATTGACCGTAATGGCTTTGTGCGAGACCAGCTGACGAGCTTCTGCGCGAGTGGAGCCAAAACCCATGCGGTACACCACGTTGTCCAGGCGGCTTTCCAGCAGCGACAAAAGGTTGGAACCGGTGTTGCCCTTGCGGCGATCGGCTTCAGCAAAGTAACGGCGGAACTGACGCTCCAACACGCCGTACATGCGTTTGACTTTTTGCTTTTCGCGCAGTTGCAGGCCGTAGTCAGAGGTGCGGGCACCAGAGGTGCGACCGTGTTGACCTGGCTTGGAGTCGAATTTGGCCTTATCCCCAATGGCGCGTCTAGCACTTTTGAGGAACAGGTCTGTGCCTTCACGGCGAGAAAGTTTGGCCTTGGGGCCGAGATAACGTGCCACTTGTATTTTCCTTAGGTCATCTGCTGCACCGTAGAGTGCAGGAGCCGTCGGGCTTAAAAGCGTGACGGCGGTGGGCTTGCTTTGAAAACGACCAAGCCTGGACCACCTTGCAAGACAGACCAGGCTGAGCCGGGAACTTTTTAGATCCGACGGCGCTTTTGGGGGCGGCAGCCGTTGTGGGGCACAGGGGTTACGTCAGAGATGGAGTTGATCCGTATGCCAAGGGCGCCCAGTGCACGCACAGAGGACTCGCGACCAGGGCCAGGGCCTTTGATCTCGACATCCACATTTTTAATACCTTGGTCGATGGCCGCGCGACCGGCCACCTCAGAAGCCACCTGAGCTGCAAAAGGCGTGGACTTGCGGGAACCCTTGAAGCCTTGACCACCAGAGGATGCCCATGACAAGGCATTGCCTTGGCGATCGGTGATGGTGATGATGGTGTTGTTGAAGGATGCGTGGATGTGGGCAATGCCATCGGCCACATTTTTACGAACCTTCTTGCGCACGCGTTGAGCGGCGTTAGAGCTGGGTGCTTTTGCCATGTCTTGCTTTCAATTATTTCTTCAAAACCGCAGCGCCCTTGCGCGGACCTTTGCGCGTGCGCGCGTTGGTGCGGGTGCGTTGACCACGCATGGGCAAACCGCGGCGATGGCGAAAACCACGGTAGCAACCGATGTCCATCAAACGCTTGATGTTCATGGTGGTCTCGCGGCGGAGGTCGCCTTCGATCGTGAACAAACCGATTTGATCGCGGATTTTCTCGAGATCGCTGTCGGTGAAGTCCTTGACCTTCTTGGAATAAGCAATGTTGCAGGCTTCGCAGATTTTGCGAGCGCGCGTGCGTCCAATGCCAAAAATCGCAGTCAAGCCGATTTCGGCGTGCTGATGCGGCGGAATGTTGATACCAGCGATACGAGCCATGTGCGTCCTCTAAATACTTTTTAAATCAACCCTGACGCTGCTTGTGGCGCGGGTCAGTGCAAATGACTCGCACGACGCCCTTGCGGCGAATGATCTTACAGTTGCGGCAAATCTTTTTAACCGAAGCTGAAACTTTCATTTTTTTCTCCTCACTTTCGCTGTGCTTACGCACACAAAAACACGATGCTTTGACAAAACCTGAGACTCAGGTGCTGCCCTTGAAGTTGGCCTTCTTGAGCAGAGATTCATACTGCTGGGACATCATGGCGTTTTGCACCTGAGACATAAAGTCCATGGTGGTGATCACAATGATCAGCAACGACGTGCCGCCAAAATAGAACGGCACGTTGTATTTCAAGATCAAAAATTCTGGCAACAAGCACACAAAGGTGATGTAAACCGCGCCGGCCAGGGTGAGCCTCACCAAAATTTTGTCGATGTACTTGGCTGTTTGGTCACCGGGACGAATGCCGGGAACAAATGCACCACTCTTTTTCAGGTTGTCGGCGGTTTCGCGGCTGTTGAACACCAAAGCGGTGTAGAAAAAACAGAAAAACACAATTGCCGAGGCATACAAAAGCACGTAAATGGGCTGTCCGGGTGCAAGCGTGGATGCAATGTCACGCAACCAAGTCATGCTGTCACCGGTTGAAAACCAACCCACTACCGTGGCGGGTAACAAAATGATGGATGAAGCGAAGATGGGAGGAATCACGCCCGCCATGTTCAGCTTGAGCGGCAAGTGTGAAGACTGACCGCCATACACCTTGTTGCCCACCTGGCGGCGAGCGTAATTCACCAAAATCTTGCGCTGTCCACGCTCCACAAACACCACGAAATAGGTGACCAAAGCCACCACAATCACAATCACCAGAGCCACGATGATACTCATGGCACCCGTGCGAACCAATTCCATCAAGCCGCCCATGGCGCTCGGAAGACCCGCTGCAATCCCGGCAAAAATCAGAATTGAAATACCATTGCCCAAACCACGCTCTGTGATCTGCTCACCCAACCACATCAAAAAGATGGTACCAGCAGTCAAACTGACCATGGCCGTCATGCGAAAGCCGAAGCCAGGATCAAGCACCAGGCCTGGAGATGCCTCAAGAGCGACGGCAATGCCCAAGGACTGGAAAATAGCCAACACCAAGGTCCCGTAGCGCGTGATCTGTGTGATTTTGCGGCGTCCGGCTTCACCTTCTTTTTTCATTTGCTCAAACGTCGGCACGACGTAGGTGAGCAACTGCATGATGATGGAAGCCGAGATATAGGGCATGATGCCCAACGCAAACACCGTGAACCGCGACAGCGCGCCACCCGAGAACATGTTGAACAGGTTCAAAATCCCGCCCTGCTGGCTGCTGAACAGCTGCTTGAGCTGACCGGGATCAATACCGGGCACAGGGATGTGTGCACCTATGCGGTAGACGACCAGGGCCAACAGCAAAAACACAAGCCGACTGCGCAGGTCACCGAACTTGCCGGTTTTAGCGAGGGATGCGGAAGAGGTGGCCACGCTGGGTTGTTCCTAGGGTCCGAAATGCAGTGAAGAGCTTGAGAGCGCCGGCCGTTCAGGCGAGCGATCCACCCGCAGCTTCAATCGCCACTTTGGCGCCTGCTGTGGCACCCACACCCGTGAGTTTGACCGCGCGGCTGATTTCGCCAGACTTGATGACTTTCACCACTTTGGCCAGCTGACCGATCAAACCCGCGTTTTTGAGGGTCAACATGTCGACTTCGTCCAAACCGAGCAGCTCCAGCGCAGACAAAGTGACTTCGGCGTTGTACTTCAAGGTTTGCGACTTGAAGCCACGCTTGGGCAAACGGCGCTGCAAAGGCATTTGACCGCCTTCGAAACCCACTTTGTGGTAACCACCGGAACGTGACTTTTGACCTTTGTGACCGCGACCTGCGGTCTTACCGAGGCCAGAGCCAATACCACGGCCGACTCGGCGCTTGGCATGCTTGGCACCTGCAGCAGGCTTGATTGAATTCAATTCCATGATGTGCTGCCCTTTACAGAACTTTGACCAGATAACTGATCTTGTTGATCATGCCGCGCACAGCAGGCGTGTCTTCAAGTTCGCTCACGCTGTTGACACCGCGCAGACCCAGGCCACGCACGGTGGCGCGGTGGGATTCTTTGGTGCCAATGGGGCTGCGAACCAGCTGAACCTTGACTTTGGAGGTGGTGGTCATTGAATGTCCTTCAACCGAAGATGTCTTCGATGTTTTTGCCGCGCTTGGCCGCAATGGCGGAGGGCGTGGTGGACTTGTTCAGAGCATCGATGGTGGCGCGCACCATGTTGTAGGGGTTGCTCGAACCATGGCTTTTGGCCACGATGTCCGTGATGCCCATCACTTCAAAAATGGCGCGCATAGGGCCACCGGCAATGATGCCCGTGCCCTTGGGGGCCGGCGCCATCATCACTGAGGCAGCGCCATGGTGACCAAACACGTTGTGATGGATGGTGCCGTTTTTCAAGGACACATTGGTCATGTTGCGGCGGGCCTCTTCCATGGCCTTTTGGACGGCTGCAGGTACCTCTTTGGATTTGCCCTTGCCCATGCCGACTCGGCCATTGCCGTCACCGACCACGGTCAGTGCAGCAAAACCAAGGATACGGCCACCCTTGACCACTTTGGTGACGCGATTGACCGCAATCATCTTCTCCTTGAGGCCATCCTCAGGAGCATCGTTTTGTGCTTTAGCTTGAAACTTAGCCATTTTTCAATTCCTGCTTAGAACTGCAAGCCAGCTTCACGCGCTGCCTCGGCCAGCGCTTTGACGCGGCCGTGGTAGGCGAAACCGGCGCGGTCGAAGGCGACCTTTTCAACACCAGCAGCCTTGGCCTTTTCGGCGATGCGCTTGCCAATGGTTTGTGCTGCGGCGACGTTGGCGCCCTTGCCAGACGCACCGAGTGCTGTACGCATCTCGGCTTCTGCGGTGGAGGCCGAAGCCAGCACGCGGGAGCCGTCGCCAGAAATCACTGAGGCGTAGATGTGCAAGTTGGTGCGGTTCACCATCAAACGTGCCACACCTTGCTTGGCAATGCGGGCTCGGGTTTGACGGGCACGGCGAAGGCGCTGCTCTTTCTTGGTCAACATGATGCAGCTCCTTATTTCTTTTTGGTTTCTTTGATGGCAACCGTCTCATCCGAGTAACGGATGCCCTTGCCTTTGTAAGGCTCGGGAGGACGGACTGCGCGCACCTCAGCGGCGATTTGACCCACGCGCTGACGGTCGAAGCCCTTGATCAGGACCTCGGTGGGCGTCGCCGTCTCCACTTTGATACCGGCGGGCATGTCCATCACCACGGGGTGGGAATAGCCTACATTCAAGGTCAGCTTGGCGCCAGCGGCTGCAGCTTTGTAACCCACGCCAATCAGGGTGAGCTTTTTCACAAAGCCTTTGGTGACACCGGTGACCATGTTGTTGACCAACTGGCGCATGGTGCCGCTCAGCGCATTGGCTTCGCGGGAATCGTTGGCAGGCTCAAACGTGAGCTTGCCGGCATCGTTTTTGATGGTGACCAAAGCGTTCTGGGCCAACGACAAAGCACCGAGGGCGCCTTTGACATTGATCTGATCTTCTTTGATGGCCACGTCAACACCTTGCGGCACGACGACAGGGGATTTAGCAACTCGAGACATCTTGTTATTCCTTCCGTCTCGGCATCAGGCCACGTAGCACAGCACTTCGCCACCCACGCCATTGGCGCGGGCTTTGCGATCGGTCATCACTCCCTGCGGGGTGGTGACAATGGCCACGCCCAAGCCATTCATGACTTGAGGAATGGCGTTGCTGCCTTTGTAGACGCGCAGGCCAGGGCGGCTGACGCGCTCAATGCGCTCAATCACGGGACGACCGGCGTAGTACTTGAGGGCGATTTCCAAATGGGGACGACCATCGTCGTTTTTGACTTGGAAGCCATCGATGTAACCCTCGTCCTTCAGGACCTGGGCAATGGCCACCTTCACTTTGGAAGAAGGCACCAACACAGAGGCTTTTTCAACCATTTGTGCATTGCGGATACGCGTCAGCATATCGGCGATAGGATCACTCATGCTCATTCGGTGTTCTCCTCGTGCTTACCAGCTGGCCTTGGTGATACCGGGGATATCACCACTGAAGGCCATCTCACGGATCTTGCTGCGGGCAAGACCGAATTGACGGAAGGTACCGCGAGGGCGACCCGTGATCGCACAGCGATTGCGCTGGCGAGTGGGGTTGGCGTTGCGGGGCAACTTTTGCAACTCAAGGCGGGCCAGAGCCCGCTCTTCGTCGGAGCGCTTGGCATCGTTCGAAGTGGTTTTGAGTTTGTCGTATTTCTTAGCAAACTTGGCCGCGAGTTTTTCGCGCTTGAGTTCACGTTGCAGAAGAGCTTGTTTTGCCATGGTCCGCGCCTTCAGTTCTTGAACGGGAAACGGAAAGCGGTGAGCAGTGCTTTGCACTCTTCATCGTTCTTGGCCGTTGTGGTGATGCTGATATTGAGGCCACGCAGGGCATCAACCTTGTCGTACTCAATCTCGGGGAAGATGATTTGCTCTTTCACGCCGATGTTGTAGTTTCCGCGGCCATCAAAAGCACGGCCGGAAATACCACGGAAGTCGCGCACACGGGGCAGCGCCACGGTGACGAAACGGTCCAAGAACTCGTACATCTTCACGCCACGCAGAGTCACCATGCAACCAATGGGCAGACCTTCGCGGATCTTGAATCCGGCAATGGCTTTTTTGGCCTTGGTCACCACAGGCTTTTGGCCGGCGATTTTGGTCAGGTCAGAGACGGCGTTGTCCATGACTTTTTTATCGGCCACGGCCTCACTGACACCCATGTTCAGGGTGATTTTGGTGATGCGCGGAACCTGCATGGGGGTGGTGTAGCCGAACTTTTCGATCAGCGCGGGCGAGATTTTCTCGCGATAGACAGCTTGCAAGCGGGCCATGGTTATGCAGCCTTAATTTCTTCGCCGCTGGACTTGAAGACGCGAACCTTCTTGCCATCAGCGAGCAGCTTGATACCAACACGATCGGCCTTGCCGGTGGCGGCGTTGTAGATCGCCACGTTGGACTGGTGAATGGGCATGTTTTTCTCAACGATGCCGCCGGTCGAACCCTTCATGGGGTTCGGCTTGGTGTGCTTTTTCACCAGGTTGATGCCCTCGATGAGCAAACGGCTGTCGTCGGCTCGCAACGAGACCTTGCCACGCTTGCCTTTGTCGCGGCCAGCGATGACGATGATCTCGTCGCCTTTGAGAATCTTGTTCATGGCGATGATCCTTACAGAACTTCGGGCGCCAAGGACACGATCTTCATGAAGCGTTCAGTGCGCAGTTCACGCGTGACCGGTCCAAAGATGCGGGTGCCGATGGGCTCCAGCTTGGCGTTGAGCAGCACTGCTGCGTTGCCATCAAATTTAACGAGGGAGCCGTCGCCGCGGCGAATGCCCTTGGCCGTGCGTACCACCACAGCGCTGTAGACCTCACCTTTTTTGACACGGCCGCGCGGAGCAGCTTCCTTGATGCTGACCTTGATGACGTCGCCCACGCTGGCATATCGGCGCTTGGATCCACCCAGCACCTTGATGCACATCACAGACTTGGCACCCGTGTTGTCAGCAACATCGAGTTTAGATTGCGTTTGAATCATTTATATGTATCCCAACTTGTACTGACCAGTGCCACCGAAAGAGTCACCGCGCAGGCGGTGTAGCGCTTTTTCAAGCACCAAGCAATTGATCAGTCAGTCTTGGGCCCGTCGTCAGCCCGGCAAACCACTTGCCAGGCTTTCGTTTGGGCGAAATCTTCACCTTTTTCGAAGCGAAGCCCGCTAATATAACTCAAGGTTCAGGCCGCGTCAACAAGCTTTCGCAAAGATTTTCCATAAAACCCAGGCCTTGTGGGCCTGCTCTGCTACGCTTTGTTGGGCTGTGGTGAGTACCCTCAATGGTGCGGCCTTTATTTTTCCCATTTTTGGCGACCTCCGACGTTGCGATTTTTATGACCTCTTTGATGTCTCCGGCCACCCCTTCAGAGTCCATCGCTTTCATAGGCGGCGGCAACATGGCCAGCGCCATCATTGGAGGCCTGGTGCGCCAGGGCATGGCGCCTGAACTTATTCAAGTGGTCGAGCCCTTTGCCGAGCAGCGCACGAGACTGCTCGAACAGTGGCCCATTCGGGTCTGGCCTCAAGCCCAAGCCAGCCTGAACAGTGCGCATCTGGCCGTGTGGGCTGTCAAGCCGCAAACCTTTGCACAAGCGGCCAAAGAAGCTGGTGCGCATATGACAAAGGCGCTGCACCTGAGCGTGGCCGCTGGCATTCGCTCGGACAGCATCGCTCAGTGGCTGGGCAGCGAGCGCATTGTGCGGGCCATGCCCAACACGCCCGCGCTGATTGGCCAGGGCATGAGTGCGCTTTTTGCACGCCCGGCCGTCAGCCCTGCCGAACGCGAGCTCGTGCAAGCCGTCATCCACACCACGGGTGAGAGCTTGTGGTTGAGCGACGAATCGCAGCTCGATGCGGTGACCGCGCTGTCCGGGTCAGGGCCGGCCTATGTGTTTTATTTCATGGAGGCCATGACACAAGCTGGCCTGGACATGGGCCTGCCCGAGGCCCAGGCCCTGCGCTTGGCCAAAGCCACCTTTTCTGGCGCCAGCGCCCTGGCGCAGAACTCTGCGGAGTCGCCCGAGGTGCTGCGAGAACGCGTGACCTCCAAAGGCGGCACCACCTATGCCGCGCTCTCAGCCATGGAAGGGGCCGACCTCAAACGCCACTTTGTGGCCGCCATCCGCGCCGCGCAAGCTCGGGCCACCGAGTTGGGTCATGAATTTGGCACAAGCCCAGCGGCCTAAAATCGGTCAGCCGTCAACGGGCAAACCCTGCCCTGCGTTTAACAATGAGCCTGCCTTGTTGGCAGGCTGCTCTGGCGGCGCAAACCTCCACCTCTGAAGTCATCACAAGGCCACACACCATGAAAAAAACATTCGCCTCCGTGCTCAGCATCCTCGCCACCTCCCTGGTCCTGGCCCAAGCGCCAGCTGCGCCAGCGGCCCCAGCAGCGCCTATGGCACCGGCCGCACCCGCCGTGCAGCCCACACCCGCCGCCGTGCCGTCGGCAGACAAAGCAGCGGCAAAGAAAGCCAACAAATCAAGCAAAGGCGAAAAAGCCAAGAAAGCCAAAAAGGCCAAAAAAGCCACCAGCTGACCTGCCTATCGGCCCCCAAAAAAGCCCGCTTCAGCGGGCTTTTTTGTGGGCTGCACGTGTGGCCGGTGCACAAGCCCTACATGCTCAACACCACGCCCATGAAAAGGGTCATGCCCAGCCAATGGTTGAGTCTGAAGGCCTTGAAACAGCCCTCGCGCTCGCGCCGGCGAATGAGCCACACATGCCACAGGGCTTGGCCAGCTGCGGCGGCCAGCGCCAGCCACCACAGCTTGGCGCTTTGCAAGGGCTGCAACACCCAAGCCCAGGTGAGCAGGAAGGCGGCATAAAAGCCCATGATGGCCGCCACGTCCCAACGGCCCAAGGTGATGGCCGAAGTCTTCATGCCAATTTTCAAGTCGTCATCGCGGTCGACCATGGCGTATTCGGTGTCGTAAGCCAGCACCCAAAAAAGGTTGCCCAGCAGCAGCAGCCAAGCCTGCAACGGCACATGGCCCAGCACGGCCGCGTAGGCCATGGGAATACCAAAACTAAAAGCAATGCCCAGCACCGCCTGAGGCATGGCCACATGGCGCTTGGCATACGGGTAGGCCACGGCCACGGCCAAAGCGGCAAACGACCAAGCGATGGTGGCGGCATTGGTGGTGAGCACCAGGCCAAATGCCGCCAGGGCCAGCACCGCGCCCACCAGCAAGGCCTCTTTGACCGCCAGCGCCCCTGAGGTGACCGGACGCTGGGCCGTGCGCTTGACATGGCGGTCAAAATCGCGGTCGGCCACGTCGTTGAGGCAGCAACCGGCGCTGCGCATCAAGATGGTGCCCAGCACAAACACCGCCAGCAGGTGCCAACCCGGAAAGCCGCCCGCCGCCAACCACAGCGCCGACAGCGTCGGCCACAGCAGCAGCAACCAGCCAGCCGGCCGGTCCCAGCGGATCAGCTGCAGATAAAGCCGCAGGCGAGCAGCATTCGGCGGCGTTGGACCCAAGGCAGCCACGTTCAGTCCTCCAGCAAGGCCCGCAACATCCAGGCGGTTTGCCCGTGGACGGCCAGGCGCTGGGTCAGCAGCTCGGCGGTGACCTCGTCACCGGCTTGGCCCACCCGCTCCAACAAGCTGCGGGCAGTGCGCGCCACCGTCTCGTGGCCTTGCACCAAGATGCGCACCATCTCCAGGGCCTTGGACGGCTGGGTGGGCACGTCAGGCAAGGTGGCCAGGGCTGCAAATTGAGCATAAGAGCCCGGTGCCGGGTGACCCAGGGCGCGAATGCGCTCGGCAATCGGGTCGGTGGCGGCCCACAGCTCGCTGTACTGCACCATGAACATGGTGTGCAAGGTGCTGAACATGGGGCCGGTCACATTCCAGTGAAAGTTGTGCGTGTTCAAGTAAAGAGTGTGGGTGTCCGCCAGCGTCCGGCCCAGGCCTTGGGCGATGGCTGCACGGTGATCGTCGCTGATGCCGATTTTCATGCGGGGCGCTTGAATGCGGGCTAGAGTCATGGTGCTCTCTGGTGGAGGAGTGGGGCAAAGACTCTAGGACACAAGCACGGTGAAGGCAAACTGTTCAAGACAAACGAGCCACGCCAGACAACGCACAGGCATAAACCGCATTGCGCAAAGCGGCAATGGCCTCGTAGCGCGTGAAGCTGCGACGCCAGGCCAGCACCACGCGGCGCGTGGGTTCATGGCCGTCGAATGGCAGGTAAGTGATGTAAGAGTTTTCAAAGCGGGGGTCCAGCGCAGGCGCTGCGCGGCCCCTGCCGCGTTTGGGGCTGGCCGGACCAAGGGCGCCCTGGGGCACGCTCAGGCGCGGCACCAGCGTGATGCCCATGCCGGCGGCCACCATGTGCTTGATGGTTTCCAGCGACGAGCCCTCAAAGCTCTTGCGTATGCCCTCGGCGGTGCTGGAAAAGCGCGCAAACTCAGGGCAGACCTCCAGCACATGGTCGCGAAAACAATGGCCATTGCCCAACAAGAGCATGGTCTCGCTCTTGAGCTCTTCGGCATTGATGCTCTGGCGCTGGGCCAAGGCGTGCGTGCTGGGCACAGCGACCACAAAGGGCTCGTCATAGAGCGGAGCAATGGCCAAATTGGTGTCCGGAAATGGCTCGGCCAAGATGGCGCAATCAATCTCACCAGTGCGCAAGTCTTCGAGCAACTTGACGGTGAAGTTTTCCTGCAGCATCAGCGGCATTTGGGGGTGGTGCGCGATCACCTGGCGCACCAGGTCGGGCAACAGGTAAGGGCCTATGGTGTAAATGATGCCCAGGCGCAGCGGGCCGTCGAGCGGGTTTTTGCCGCGCTTGGCAATCTCACGGATGCTGTCAGCCTGCTCCAGCACGCTTTGCGCTTGGCGCACGATGTCTTCGCCCAGCGGGGTCACGGCGATTTCGCTGGCGTTGCGCTCAAACAGCTTGACCTCGAGCTCTTCCTCCAGCTTTTTGATGGCCACGCTCAGCGTGGGCTGCGAGACGTGGCAGGCCTCAGCGGCCCGGCCGAAATGCTTTTCACGGGCCACGGCCACGATGTACTTGAGTTCGGTGAGCGTCATGGCTGCATTTTGCTTGAAGCCCAAGTCAACATGGCGTGCGGGCGC
>Ga0247831_1005011_pt1 | contig 16993 bp, 9 predicted proteins | sample LaCruzMarch2015__9_FD_192406 | JGI IMG/M metagenome (GOLD analysis project Ga0247831, IMG submission 192406) | Freshwater microbial communities from meromictic Lake La Cruz, Castile-La Mancha, Spain - LaCruzMarch2015_1m | ecosystem: Environmental > Aquatic > Freshwater > Lake | place: Spain... | reverse complement strand
TTGGCAGGCAGGCCAGAGGTCAGAAAGCCACGGATGGAAGAGGATGACAGAAGATAGTGTTCGCGCCGCTGACACGGCGCAAACACAGTTTCCGGACCGAAGCTTTGAGCGGGGCGCGTGTCAGCGCACCCCGCTCTATCCTCTGCAATCTTCTTCCATCCGTGGCCTGTTCTTCTTCGTTTTCAACAGAGTAACTCCCGCAAGTTAGTCGGGAGGCAAAGGTCCCGCCCTACCTGAAAAACGTGGACCGCGAAACACTTCAACTTAGCCGGAACGATGCAGTTGAGATCTTCCCATGTAGCCGCGGCACTCTGCGCCGCGGCTACAGTCTGGGCTTAGGTGTGGGCCCACCAAATGATGAGTGGATTAAGACTGGTGCAACCTTCCTTGCGCGGCTCCCGGGGACGCTCGCCCTCCAGGCAAACCAACTCATGGATGGCGGCCGTTTGCCTAGGGGCTGTCTCGCCAAGCCTCGGGTCCGGCCGCCGCCCGGTTGTTCAACTGCATGAATCCGGCGGAAGGAGCTGTGCCTGCTGGGGCCACTCCCGTGGAATGAACTGCATCGTTTCGGCTTAGTCGGGAGTCCCTGAACCCGCGCGCGGCGGGTGTGGTTGGGGAGTAACTGGGGCCGGCGTCGACTGTGAGCTTGGGCAGGCCAGAGGTCAGAAAGCCACGGATAGAAGAGGATGACAGAAGATGGTGTTTGCGCCGCTGACACGGCGCAAACACAGTCCTCGGAGAGATGCCATGAGCGGGCCGCGTGTCAGCGCGCCCCGCTTATCCTCTTTTATCTTCTTCCATTTGACCGCTTCGCTCAGCTCTCCGAGCTGTCTGTCTCGCTGCGCTCGGCTGTGGCCTGTCTTTATTCCCTTTCGAGAGAGTAACTCTCATTGAGTTAGTGGGGAGGCAAGGGACGCGGATTCGGCGGATGGCCGAGCGGAGTTTGGCGAAAGGCGAGCGGGGTGTGTGTGGTACCGGAGTACTCGGGGAGGGAGACGGGCTGGAGTCAGGTCTGAGAGGACGAGATTTGCGGCCTCCACTTGGTCGGGGGAGCGGAAGACTTCCGTATGGGGGACACTTGGAGTCAGTCGGTCACAATCCGCAACCTCTTGGTGTTGTGATCCGAAATCAAAATTCAGCCCGTTGGCTCTCTTCCCGAGGGTCGCGCCAAGCACGTGGCTGAGCGATGCCGTGACCTGGTCGGCAAAATTTTGGATCCGTGGGATCTTCCCGGGTTGCGGTTTGGTAGTGGCCGCGCACCGTTTCCCGTCGCAGTGGATCCGCCTGCAGCGGATCCGAGGGGCCACACGAGATCGGGCCTTATTTGACGATGCGGGCGTTGCTGCTCAGGACCGTGCCCTTTTTGAAGGACCGAGCGCTGCCATCGCCCATCACGGCATTGGCACTTTCGCTGTGGCGGTAACGTATCCATGCATTCTTCCCTGCGTCTTTGTTGGGACCGACGGTGATCGGAGTGTCCGTGGTGGTCGTGCTCCCGCCGGATCGCCCGCCCGTGAAATCGCTGGGATTCTCGATGGAATAGGGCGACCATCCCTTATTAGCGGGGTCCTGGCACATATCCGCGCACAGGATCAAGCTGGAAGCATTTTTCACCATATCCAGCGCGAGGGGTTCTCCCGTTTTGGGCATCAGACCCCCATGCATCCCGTAGGTGACCGCAACTTCATTTCCTGTCCCGGTTTGGACCTTCACCTCGCATCCTGGGCAAACAAAGATGCTTTTGTTCCGCTTGGCATCCACTCCGGTGTAGGAGGCGATGAGTGTCGCCCATTGTGGGGTGCTACCGTCGCCGGCCTTGGGCAGAACCATGTCGTTGTCCACCGCATACGCAATGGTGGCGATGCCGATCTGACGAAGGTTCGAGAGACAGGCTGCGCCGGTCCCTCTTTTCAAGGCACCATTGACCGCCGGGACAGCCAACGAGGCCAGAACAGCGATGATGGCGATGACGACCAACAATTCGATCAAGGTGAAGGCGGCGGTTGCTTTGGAGGGGAGTTTCATACTGGTCGTATTCTAGATCAGCCGGCTGATGAGACAACTAATTTTGCTCGCGGGGTGGCTTGCCTCGGGCGCGCGGTGAGTGGTCTGGTTCTTTCGCGGGCTCACGGAGTAAAGATCGAGCGCAGGCGAAGGAACTTTTGCGATCCAGTGGCCGGAGTGGTGGCCTGACGTCTTTGCAGCGTCGTGCCATTGACGACCGTGTTGCTCAGAACGTTGACGACAACGCCGCTGGTGGTCCAACCGTCGCTCGAGGCCAAGTTCGCTGAGGCCCAGGGGAGAAGGCTGACATTATCGTTGGTCCGCGCGAAGTAGGTCATGACGAGGTTTTTCGTTCCGTTGGTTCCCGGCGTTATCGAGCTGCTCGGACACAAAGCGCTGGGGAGCGGGTCCGTCCCGGTTCCACCTAAGGCATAGCGAAGGCTATCGGTGAAACCATCGGCGCCCACATTGTTCCCATTGTTGGCCATGGTGACGTTGACCAAACGGTTGGTGTTGGTCGAGTTGCCTGTGCTGTCTTGCGCGGTGTATGTGACCCAGTACTCGCCCGGGACGGAGGGGTCCACGGGATTAACGGTCACCACCGGCACGCTGGCATTGTCGCCGGCATCGAAGGCGGTAGCTCCGCCGTCAGCATAGCTGGCACCCCACGAGAGGGAGACAGGATTGGCGCCTAGGATGGTGATGAGCGGCGGGGTGGTGTCCGTCGGGCTGTTGCCGGCGGGGTCTTGATAGACCCGCACGTAATCCACCTCATAGATCGCCCCAGTGAGGGCTGGATCGATTTGGCCCTGCAGGTAATTGCCCCCGATGGCCATGTTGAGCAGGAGGAAAAACTCCTTCTGGAAGATGGCGAGATCTTCCGCCGGGAAGTTAAGGGTGGCTTTGTCCACGCCGTCCACGCTGAAGGTCACGCTGGTACTCGTCCAGAGCGCCCCGTAGGTGTGGAACTGGGTGGAGGGGTTGCTCACCGCGGAGCGGGGAGCTTCGACCGGATTGCCTCCGTGCCGCTGCGGCGAGTGGAGGGCGTGGCCGACCGTATTGGCATCGCCGGCCGGGTAGCCGCGCCATTCGAGCACGTCGATTTCGCCACAGGCCGGCCAGCCGACCGACCCGATGTTGTTGCCCATCATCCAGGCGGCGGGCCACGGGCCGACTCCGGTCGGCAATTTGGCCCGGAATTCGAACAGGCCATATTTGAAAATACGCTTGTTTTCTGTCTTGATCCGGGCCGAGGTCCAGAGACCGGAGGATTTCACGGCTTGGATGACAAGGCTGCCGTCTTTCACGCGGAGGTTCTCGGGGTTGGCAGTGTAAGTCTGCACCTCGTTGTTGCCCCAACCGCCGGCGCCCGTTTCCGGCGTCCAGTTGCCGGTGTTGAGCGAAGATCCGTCGAATTCGTCCGACCAGACGAGTTGGTAAGTTTTGGAGCCGACCTGTTTGGTCGAGGGGCACTCACCCAAACCGACCGATAGGTCGTCGAGGTAGACCGCCCCGGTGTCGGTCGAGTTGTTCTGCACGAACTCGGCGATCAGTTGCACTTTGGTCGCGCCGGCCGGGATGGTGCCATTGGCCACCAACGGGACCCACTGGTCGGGGACATCGGTTGATGCGGTGATGGTGGTGACTTCGTCGGGGCTCACTTGCACGTTCGCCGCATTTAAGTAGCGGAAACCGAAGTTGAAGGTGCTGCCACCGGTCAGCGGGTCGATGCCAAAGACCTTGGCTGCGCCGCGGGCGTGGATGGCTTGACCTGGCAAGATGTCCGCCGTGCCGGCAACCGACCATTCTTGGTAAACGACCCCGGACTGGGAGGGTCCCACCCAGATCCCACCCGCATAATAATTTTGCCCGTAAATTTTGGTCCCTTTGGTCCCGGCATAAGCAAGGAAGGGCACGCTGGGATCCTCCAAACCGGTCGATGCGTTGTAGACCAAGGTGCCGTTGGCCACGAGGTTCTTGTTCACGCCATCAGCGGGATACTGCGACCAACCGGTCGGAGCGGTACCCGTTCCGAAATCCGTGGTGTCGGTTTCGAATCCTCCGTTGGCGGTTTCAAAAGGCTTGGTCACTAGAGTCAAGCCGATGGAATCCAGTTCCGTGATTTTTCCCGACCCCAGGTCGAACTCGAAGTCGGTCATCAAAACGACGAGTCGGAAGGCAGGAGCGTCGGGATTGAAACCTTGGCTGATTGCCGCCGAGAGAGAGGACTGCACGCTTGTGTAGCTTCCTCCCTCGGGCAGGAGAATGGCGACACGGTCGTTGAGGCCGTCGGGGGTGAAGTAGCTGCCGACGCCAGGATCGGAACCCAAGGTGGTTTCGTCAACCCACTGCCCGAGGGAGACCCGGCCCGTGGCTGCTCCGGAGCCGCTCAGCGATTCGAGGTAAACCTGAACTTTATTGTTCGCGGCCCCTTCGAATTTGCCGAAAGCCCGGAGGGTGGCGGCAATGGAACTACGGGAGAGATCAAGGCCGCCTGGCGCGGCGAAAACTTTCCTCGCGCCGTAAAGCCAAGGATAGGTTCCCGCGCCCAGCTGCGAGTTCACCTCAAGCCGGAGTGCGCCACCTTCTACGCTGACTGATCCGTTGCTGTCGAAGGTCGTGCTGACTTCGTTATAGAAGGGCTCCCACCCGAGCGACCCGGCGGTACCGCTGTTGAAATCGTCGAGCGCCGGCACTGGTGTGGCTTGCAAATTCACCACGTAGGTCTGGTCGGCGATTTCCTTGTCATTGCTCAGCACGGTGAGGGTGCCGGCCAGCGGGGTGGCATCGGTCGGTGCCGCCGTTGCGATGAAAGTGCGGCTTTCTCCGGGCTCGAGGGTAGCGCTCGAACCCCCGCTCCAAACGAAGGACGTTCCGGAGAGCGAGATAGAGGGGCAGACTAAAGTCTCGGATCCGTCGTTTCGCAGGGAAATGGCATATGCGGTCGTATACCCGATAAGCGGCGGAAAAATGCCGGTTGAAGCGTTGGCGTAATCCGCTCCGGCAATGCTCACCGCCAATTGGGGGCCGACTTCCGAGGCAGTTTGCTGGCGGAGAACAAAGTTGTCGAAAAGGGCTGTCCCGACCCGGCCATCGGTCTGGATCTTGAGCCGCATTTTCCCCGTCAGCAGAGCGGCTAACTCGGCATCCGTGGCGGTGTAGCGGACGCTGTAACGGCGCCATGCTCCCAACGATGACGGGGCGATCTGGCCATTGATGTTGGCATCGAGCAGAAGGGCGGCTGAGGTGTCGTTCCAGAAAGAGATGGAGGTGGTGGTCGAAGCGTAATCGGCGGGGAAGAACGCATCGAAGGAGAGGGTGAAGACCTTCCCACCATCGGCCTTGACCTCGGTCCCGGCATTTCCGTTGTACCAGGTCCCGGAGTAAGGTTGACCGTCCACGATGAGAACCTTGCCACCGGTCGGTGAGGCGACCGTGCTCACGTTGGCCGGATCCCCCACATAGGCACCCTCGAAGGGTTGCCAGAAATAGTCGTCGGGAAGAGCGGCCCCGAAAACGAAATAATTGGTGTTCGTGCTAATATTGAAATCGCCATTGCGCAGCAGTTGGCTGGTGGTCGTCGCCGGGAAGGTGGGCGTGCGGCCGGTGACGGTGCGGCTCACGATGTCCAATCCGACTTGGCTTGAGTTTGTGTTGGTCTGGGTGACCCCTTCCATCGTGAACCCGACTTGCAAGAAGTTGCCCACTTTGTTGGTCAACCCGGTCAAGGTATTGGTGAACCTCCCCGTGTTGGTAATCCGAGTTGCCTGGACGGAAGTTGGCACGTAGCTCGAATTCAGGGTTTTGCAGACGACGAAAAACTTGGCGTTCGTCGGGAGGTTAACGTTAGTGACATTAACCACGATCGACGCGTTGGACATACCCGGGGTGACGGTTATTTCTTTCAGCGTGAGCGCCTCGTAGTAGCGCAACTGCTTGGGAGTGGTGGTCTGGCTCGTGTAGATGAAGCTATTCGGCTTGAAAGTCATGGGGGTTCCGACGGCACTGTTGCCCGACACGACCAAATCGGCCGCCCCGTATTGGTACACACCCTGGATGTAGTTACCCGCCGTGCCTCCCGCGTTGGAAAAGATGTTCATGTAGGTGAACTGCGCGTTCTTGAACGGATCGGTTTGGGCGTGGCTGGCGCTGGCACTGAACAAAAAGAGACATAACCCGAGGAGTGCCACATGCTTGACGGCTTGCGCCGAGGAGGAAGCCGGTTGATTACAGTTCTTGAGGAGTAACATAGCTGTATACCATATGCGTGAGCGGAGGGTTGTCAAATGGGTTGGGGGCCGATGACACAAATTTTTTTCGCCGGCGGTGGGGTTGGTGGGGTGTGGGTGGGACATGGTGGTATTTTGGGTTAAACGTATGACCTAATTAAGGCTCGGATTGTTCAAAAGTATTAAAAGTATTTTGTCCCCCGGGGTCGGGCTGGCTCCCGTTGCGGGCCGTCGGCCCGGTTGCTGCCTACCGGCGGCGGAACCAGCGGCGCGCGTCCAGTTCCACCAGCACCGCGCGGACCTTTCCCGTGCGCTGCAGCACATCGCGGGAACTTTCCGCGTCCAAGGTCAGCTCGGCGCAACGCGTGGAGTTCCTGCCGGACCGGACCACGGTGAGCGCGTCTTGGTCCGACAACCGGTAAATGAACGGGGTCTGGCAGACCGTGAAAGCGAGGCTTTGGGGCGGCAGATCGAGGCTTTTCGCTTTGCCGTCCGCCCCGTAGTACGAAAATTTCCCGGCCAGTTGGTGGAATTCGGCCGCGCGGAGGAGGGACGGTTGGAGGCGGATGGTGCCCTGCTCGAGAAACACGCCGAGTTCGCCCAAGCGGCAGAGGATGTCCTCTTTGACCTGGCCGGTCAGTCCCGGTTGTTTCGCCCCGGCATTGCCCGGGGTGTGCGAGTAGGGGTCCATGGGGAAGGCCCCGTATTCCTGCGGCGTCTTCGAGTCGCCGAGCCCGCTCCGGATGTCATAGTAGGCGGCGGCCAACCCGCGGCGTACCGCCGGCGGCGCTTTTTCCCTTTCGGCCCGGAAAAAATTCTCCTGCACCGCGAGCAAAAGCTTCGAGACCATGTGCCAGTAGATGCAGCCGAGGCCTTCGTAGCCGTAAAATGTTCCCGAGCGTCCGGTGAACGAGTGGTGGTCGAACAAATCCTCGTAGACGCGCTGCAAGCGGGCCCGTTCCGCGGCGACCAGGGCGCGCAGGGAAGGGTCCGCGGCCAGCTGGTCGAGGACCTCGTCGAGCTGGCGCCGGTTGCCGATCCCGGGGCGGAAATGAACCCCGCCCTTGGGGTTTTTTTCCACGAGCAAGCGGTTGCGGTCCGCGATGAGCTTGCGCAGCAGGCGGCTGCCCCGCACGTCGCGCGGGGCGATGTTGTTGCGTTCGTGGAACCGGGGCAGTTGCCGCTCCGGGTAGAGCAGGTAGCTGTGCTGGTCCCGGCGATACATGGTGCTGCGGCGCAGCGCGCGCAGCAGGTCGAGGGCTTCCCGCGGGGAGAGGAGGCCGGAACTGAGGATGGCCACCTGGCCCTCGAGCATTTCGTAGAGGTGACGTACCGTGACGCGGTCTGCGCCCTCGAAGGCGATAAGATTGTAGGAGTGGTAAAGCCCGTCTGGGCGCCGGTTGAGTTGCAGGGTGTGGTCGGTCCAGGCCAGGGCGGCCGCGAGGAACTGACGCACCTCCGCGACCGGCACGACGGATTTCTGCGCGGAGGGTCCGCGCGCGTAGATTTTTTGGCGGTAGTCCTCGCCGCATTTTCCCAATTGATCGGCGAGACGCCGCCGGGTGCGGTCGGTCAGCCCGCTGCGCAGCAATTTCCGGTTGCTCTCCAGCACGGAGGCGATGCCGCGCAGCAGCACTGCGAGGTCGGCCGAGACCGTCACGGTCTGGCCCGGCGCCGCGGCGAGGAGCGGGGCGAGGAAGGCCAAGTAGCGTCGGATGTAGGCGAGGGTGACGACGGAAGCACCCGGTCCGACCAGCGCGTTGTTCGCGTCATTCCATTCGGGCCGCTGGGTGTTGAGCCAGATGCCCGCGCCCGGCACGAAGTTGGACAATTTGGCCAGCAGCGGGACAAGAAGTTTCTCCGCGAGGTTGGCCCGGACCACACGTTCGCGCGAGTCGAGGAGCAGTTTGCCCTCGGCGCCGTGGCGGAGGACCCGCGCCTTGATCGTTTCTGCGGCCTGCTGGTCGAAGATCACGGTTTCCTTCGGGTTGGCCACGAGGCTGCGGTAGTCGCGGATGCGGTAGGGGACGTTGGCGTAGGCGAAGATGTCGCGCTCAAGCAGGCCGGCGAGTTCGCCGGGAGCGAGCTTCTCGGCGTGTTCGAGCAGCTTGAGCAGATAGATGATCTGGTGGTCGCCCCAATACCCGATGCAGGCCCACGGGTCATGCGGTTCCGGCACTTCCCAGTCGATGCCGCCGCGCGTGATGCGGTAGGGATTATAGCCGTCCGCGGTCGAAGCATTGAGGAAGCGCGCGATCATGCCCGTGGTGAAGCCGGGAAAGGACTGGGCCAAGGCCTCCCAGTTCTGGAAGATGTCCCGCCAGTTGCCCTGGTAATCGAGCACGCGCCGGCCCGCCGCATCGCGGGCCGGGATGGTGAAGCGGTTCCACGGCCGGCTGGGATCCCCATGGCGGCGGCTGAAGGTGAGGGGCAGGTATTCGCGGCAGATCCGCTCGAGGGAGGGGTCTCCCGCCTGGCGTGCCGTCTCGATCAGCTCCGCATAGGCGAAACGGGCGGGCAGGCGGCGCGCCAAGTCTTCCCAGCGCGGGACCACCGCGGGCGCGGAGTTACGCACATGGCGGTCGAGGTCTTGGCGGTCGATCTCTTCCCCTGCGGCGAAAATGCCCCCGCGCATCACATTGCAGAGCGTGTTGGTGTAGTGCCGCGCCGATCCCATGGGCAGGGCGGAGACTTGCAACCCGTCGGAACTGCCGACAATCCGTTTCAGTTCCGCCGTGCCCTCCCGGATGTCGGCCAGCACCTGGCGCCGGAAGGCGGGCGTCTTTTGCAGCGCGGCCCCGAGGCGGACCACATCCGCGGCGCTTTGCGAAACGTCGGCCCCGAACATCCACTCGGCCACCTGCCCCGGCGCGAGATTCCTCCGACCGTGCAGAAAATAAGCGCCGCGGCGCCCGCAGACGTCGCTCTCGGGCCGCAAGTTTTCCCCCCGGCGGAAAGCCTCGAGTTGCGTGGTGGCGAGCAAGATGGTGTCCGCCTTGACCGGAGTGACCGACCAGACCGTGGTGGCCTCGAGCGACTCGGCGGGTTCGGGGCGGTCGGCCGGCACCGCGCTGAGGCGGAAGAGGGCGAGGCGGCTGCCGGGCAGTCGTTCGCTCCGCTTGTAGGCGTCGAGCAGCGTACTGTAACGCATTTGGAAATCACTGCCGATGCCGGATGGCATGATGTGTTGGAGGCCATCGAGGAAGACCGCCGACACGCGCTGGCGGCCGGTGTTGGCCAGCGAACTCCGCCGGATCCAACCGAAACGGCGGCTGTTCGACCAACCCGTGCGGAAGACCAGCCCGAGATCGACATTCTCCTCCTCAAACCAAACCTCATTGCCCCAGACACTTTTGAGCAGGCTGCGGCGGAGGCGGAAACGGCCTTCGCCCCGGATAGAAAAAGGCTCCCAGAGCGCATCCCCGCCGGCTCGGCTCACCCTTATGACAGTCTTGCCTCCGGCCGTCTCGGTGTTGTCGCGGATTTTGTCATCCGTGTCATAGGGAAAGAGCGCGTGGTCCGCATCCCCCCGGCCGGCGGTCAGGCCCCCGTGGCTGGACAAGAACATCCAATGGTCCTCCGCGCTGACTACCGAGAGGAAAAACGGGGGCATCTCGTCGTGATCGCGGATGCGATAGAAGGGTTCTCCGTCGAACTCGATAAACTCCCCGGCGGATTGCCGGGTGGAGGTTGCGGCCGGTCTTTTTCGGGTAGGTTGTCCTTTCACGGGGCGGGAACGCTACAGGACCAACCTGGTTTTAGGAAGCGGGAAGGCGGGCGGTGGTTGCTCCTGCCGTTTGGACCTCAAATTTTGAGAACCGCCGCGACGCGAAGGACCAATCTCCTGACCCTTGTCCGCCCTCAAGACAGGAGCGATGGTCCTTTGCCGTGGCGAGGTCGCTGCGCTTGATCATGTAGTGGCAGGAGCGGGTTTCATGGTTATTTCCGGATTTTCCACCCTGCCGCAAGGAAGGTCATTGGGGCGGGAAGGGAGGGGGCGTCGCAAGGAATCAGCGATTCCCGCAGGCGGTTGAAAAAAAATCGGTGGGACCGGTTATTTTTGTTTGACAGCGCAAAAGGCAGTGGCAGGATGCACCTAGTTTGGCTATTTCTATCATCGGACTTTGCCTCACCCCACAACTAAAATCCCATCCCAAAACAACATGAAAAATAAAATCCTCCCACTCACACTCGCCGTGCTCGGCTGCCTCGCGCTGCCGGCCAGCGGTTACATCCTTGTCCCCAACGGTGACTTTTCAGACGGCAGCACAGGCTGGCTGCGAGTCGACGGCACAGGCGAAGGCCCTGCTGTCACCTCCCCCACAGGCGGCAACCCAGGAGGATATGCCTCCATCACGCCCGGCGCCGGCTGGGGTATTCTTGTCACTCCTACAGTTGCTGGTGCCGCCGGTGGCGGTATCCCCATCGCAAGCTTAGGTCTCACGGCCGGTAGTCCGGTCACCTTCAGGTGGGACTCGATCAATTTAGGCGCTCCAGGCTCTAACGTGCCTACTGCCGGTGCGCCCGGTGGAATGAAGGTTGAAGCTTGGGCTGGAAACGCTCTCGTCGGCAACACGGGTGACCAACGCCCGGCTACCATCGGCGACGGATCCACATGGGCAACGTACAATTACAACTGGACTCTTCCTGGTACTACGGAAAAACTCATCTTTGTTCCGTTGTGGTCTGGAGACACCACTGTCGTTGGTATCGACAATGTCGGTGTGGTTCCGGAACCCTCGACCTACGCACTGCTCGCTCTGGGTGCGGCGGGACTTGGCGCTCACCTCGTTCGCCGGCGTCGCCGCTAACTTCAAGCGTTTATCGCTTTCAAAAAAACCCGGTCCTCGCGGACCGGGTTTTTTCTTTTCCCCGGGGCGAGCTGACTGAGATGCCCGGTCTCTGCCGGTCGGAAGCCGGGGGTGCGGAAATTTTTCTTGGGGGAGCGAAAAAATCAGTTGACGCGGCTGGCGATCAGTATAGGATACAACCAGATAGTCGGTGGTTTTCCCGGCTAAATCTTAAAATACACATCAACCAACCCGAACAACCCAATCCCCATGAAAAAACTCCTCCTCATCATCGCTGTGGCGGCCACCGGTCTCACCGGCGCGTCGGCACAGATTTTCAAAACCATCAACAGCACCGAAATGGTCAACGGTTACATGAATGTTTTCGAACTCGACGGAACATCTTTTGTTTTCGGCTCAAACTGGGGCATCTCTGACCTCAACTCCACGTACAACTCAGCCTCCAGCTTGACGATGAGCCCGAATACGATCGGGGATCCGGCGACCCCGTTTTGGTACATTCCAGCTGGTGCCCCAGGCTCGCTCGGCCAGAAAGTTATGGAAGGTAACCTTTACGGCGAACAGACTGGTACTTACGCTGGGCAAATAGTCACCTTTGCAGGCAACGTGTCCTCTTTCAGCCTTGCCACGAATTCAGCCGGCATTCCTTACGCAGTCACCGCGTTCATACGCGACTTCGCTGGTGATTTCAGCAGCTTTACTACATCAACTGCCCCTATCACCGGAACGGGCGAGTTCGCGATTGCCCTCGCTACAATTAACGACCCAACTCGCAAAGTCCAATGGGGCTTGCAAATCAAAGGCCCGAACATTTGGGGAACCGACACCGCCCAGCTTGGTGTTGCCGGTAGCGCAACAATTGACGCCGTTCCCGAGCCCTCCACCTACGCCCTGTTGGCCCTCGGTGCCGCAGGCTTCGGTGCGCATCTCATCCGCCGTCGCCGTCGCTAAGACCGACAGCAAGCAGTTTCAGCAAACCCGGTTCCGCGCCCGCGGGATCGGGTTTCGCTTTTTTGAGTGGTGCCCGAGCCGCTTAATAAAGTCGGTAGTCGCTCGTTCTTTCGGCGCCGGGGACGGCGCCGCTACATTTCAATGTAGCGTCGGCGTCTCTCCGAGGTGGAGGCTCTACGAGCCGGAAGCCCCGCCGACGAATCCACGGGTTCGCGACATACCGTGCCGCGGCTGCAGACAGCTTTAAACTGCCCTTAAAGTGCGGCTCCGCGGCTGCGAATGACCCGGCGATACCAGTGGTAGGAGTCCTTCGGTGTTCGCCGCTGTGTCTCGTAATCGACATGAACCAAGCCGAAGCGCTGCTTGTAGCCTTCGGCCCATTCGAAGTTGTCGAGCAGTGACCAGTGGAAGTAGCCCTTGACCGGCACGCCATCGGCCACGGCCCGGCGCAACTCGCGGAGGTAACGCGAGGTGAAATCGATCCGCTGTGGATCGTGCACCTTACCGTCCTGCGCCACCCAATCCGTGTTGCTCAGGCCGTTTTCGGTGATGAAGACGGGCAGACCGTAGCGTTCGTGGATGAAGCGCGGACCCCAGCGCAAGGCGGGCGGGGTGATGTTCCACTCGAAGGCGGTGCGGGGGTTTCCCGGTGCGAAGGGAACCGCCTTGGCGCGGCCGTCACGGCCCGCTTTAACCGGGGTTCCTTGATAAACATTCACGCCGTAGAAATCGATCGGTTGGGCCATGATGCGCAGGTCGGACTCGGAATATTTCGGGAGCAGCTTGCCGTAAGCGCGGCGCGCTTCTGGCGCCACGCGTCCGAGAATGACCGGATCGCTCCAATGCGTGTTGTTGAAAAGGTGATCGCGACCGCAGGCATTGGTCGCCCGCCGTGCCGCCTGCACGTCGGCGGGTTTGTCCGTGGCTGGGTAATGCACCACGCCGACCGGTGCCCAGCCGATGCGAACCGGGTTCGGGCATCCGGCCCGCAGGGCCGAGACGGACAAACCGTGCGCCAGTTGCACGTGGCGCACCATTTTGAGCTGCGCGCGCATGGGCAAACGCAGCCCCGGCGCGTGGATGCCGGTGCCGTGACCCAGCCCGATGAAGCATTGCGGTTCGTTGAAGGTCATCCAATCCCCGATGCGGTCACCCAGATGTCGCGCAACCAGCGAGGTGTAATCGGCGAACCAAGCCGGCGAATCGCGATGTCCCCAGCCGCCCTCGTCGAAAAGGACCGTGGGATAATCCCAATGGAACAACGTGCAGAACGGCCGGATGCCGGCGTCGAGCAAGCTGTCGACCAGTCGCTGGTAAAAATCCAGTCCGCGGGCATTGACCCTGCCTCGCCCGCGGGGGAGCAGGCGCGTCCAGGAGAGGGAGAAGCGGTAAGCCTGCAATCCCAAGTCCTTCATCAGACGGACGTCTGCGCGGTGGCGGTGGTAGTGGTCGCAGGCGGTGCGGCCATCGTGGCTCTCCCAGACCTTGCCGGGCGTCTGGCAAAAGCGGTCCCAGACGGACGGACCGCGACCATCCTCGCGGGCCGCTCCTTCGATCTGGTAGGCCGCGGTGGCGGCTCCCCAGAGAAAATCCGGAGGGAAGGGGCGGTGCTGGGCGGCGGAACTCAAGGGCGAAGCACGTCGGGCCCGATCTTGGCCGGGCCGGGTCCGGTCGAGTTGCGCAAGACGATTTGCGGTTCGACCCGGATGTAGGTGGCCGGGAGCGAAGGTTCCTGCAGGCGCTCGAGGACGCGCTGCGCGGCGAGCCGCCCGAGCAGGCATTTGTCGAGCCGCACCGTGGTGAGGGCGGGCACCGAGCCGCCGGCCCAAAAGATGTCGTCGAAGCCGATGACGGAAACATCCTGCGGCACGCGGCAGCGGCCGCCGTTCTGGAGCGCGGCGAGCAGGCCCACGGCCATTTCGTCGTTCAGGCAGAAAATTCCGGTGGGCATCGATTTTTCGCGGAGCAATTTTTCGCCTGCTTCCATGCCGGATTCGCGGCTGAAGTCGCCGCGGATGCGCCGGATGGAGGCGGCGGGCACTCCGCGGCCGGTCCAATAAGCGATTGCGGCGGCTTCGCGCTCCATGCTTGCGATCTGATCGTCGCCCGTGATCAAGGCGAATTCGCGGTGGCCCATTTCGTAAAGGTGCTCGGCCGCCGCTTTGGCCCCGGCCGCATTGTCGAAGCAGATCACATCGGCGTTCCCGCTGCCTTCGGGTGCGTCGGCCACCACCGCGGGCGGACCCTGGCGGATGAGGTGCCCGAGAATCGGCGGGGCGATCGGGCCCAGATAAATCACCGCATCGACATGCGCTTTGGAGACCAGCCGGAAATAGTCGTCTTCTTTGCGCAGATCGCCCGCGGGGAGGATGACCAGGGCCGCGTGTTGGCGGCTCAGTTCGGTCTGGATCCCACCGACGATTTCCAAGTGGTAAGGTCCCATCGACTTTTTGCGCAGCACGTGGCCGAGGAGACCCACGCTGACCATCGAACTTTGCTTGCGCCCCTGGTGCGGCGCGAGTGGGTCGGCCACGAAGGTGCCTTGGGCCGGCACGCTGTAGATGAGCCCGTCGGCCCGCAATTCACCCAGCGCTTTGCGCACCGTGATTTTGTTCACTTTGAGCTGCTTGGCCAGTTCGTCCATCGAGGGCAGACGGGCGAGGGGGGCAAGCTCGCCGTCCTCGATCTGGCGACGGATGCGCTCGGAAATCTGACGGTAGAGGTATTGGTGGCGGCTCTTGCCGCGCTGGAGTTGCTGTGAGGATGAAAGCATCTGACTGCAATAGAACTCAGCGGTCGGAAGGAGGCAACTCCGCAGTGCCGGTGGTTACTCGGAGAGAAAAGGCAGATTGGCCGTGCTCGCCCCGCCTTTCCCGTCCCGCACGACCAGAAAAAGACGGTAGGCGCCGGGCGGAGGGAAGGTCACGGTGCAGTCCGTTCCGCGGCCGGATTCGACCGCTGCCGGGAAGGTCGGCGGCACGTTCTCGGCATCCCCGCCGTGCTTGATATCTTTGCTCTCGGCCATGACCGTCCACTCGTAGGTCAGGTCGTCTTCATCGCGGTCGGAAACCGCGGCGACGGCTTTGAGGCGTGTGCCCGCCTTGGCCCGGTCCGCCTCATTTTCAAAACGTAACGATTCGATCTTCGGGCTGCGGTTGGCCGGCCACTCTCCGGTCCATTGCCGGACGACCGCGTCCACCGCGGGAAGCTTTTCCCCGCCGGGCAGGAGCATTCCATACCAGGTGGGGGTGGTTTCCTGCTTCTGGCCCCAGAGAAAAGCGTAGGAACCGAGGCACAGTCCTTCTTTGTTTTTCATCACGCTCTGCAGCGTGGCGAAATACTGCGCCGCCTTTTCTTCGGCGGTGGGCTCGAGGGGGGCGCCCCACGCTGTCTTGGCCACTTCCCAGTGCCCCGAGGGACCATACTCGGTGATGACATAGGGTTTTTTCCAGCCGAGCCCCTCGAGCTTCATGCCCGTGCCGCCCGCCCCGCTGTAGGCGTTGATGCCGAGAATATCGATCGAGGGATAGTGCTCCATGATCTCGCGCACCTTGTTCTCGTCCGCCCCGGCGATGACTGTCATAACCGGATGATTCGGGTCCTCCTCCTTGACGATCTTGGCCAGCTCCTCGAGTTCTTTCCAGACACGCGCCGCCTCCGGGAGGCCGGGAAAAATTTCCGCTTCGTTGCCGAGTCCCCAGACGAGCAGGTTCGGATGGTCCTTGTAGCGGCGCACCGCCTCGCGGACCTTCTGGCGCTGCTTTTGCACCATCTCCGGGTCAAGGTAGGAAAATCCGTGGCGCTCGTGCACGACCCAAAGGCCGGCACAGAAGGTGAGGCCGAGTTCCTCAATCTGGGCCAGATTCGACTTTCCCGAGGCATCGGTTTGCTCCAGCTCCTGAATGCCCCAATAACGCACCGAATTGGCTCCCATTTTTTTGGCCAGAGCGAGGGATCCGGAACCGCCGACCCCGAGGATGAAGTAGGGTTCCCCGTTGCGGCGCAATTCCCAGCCTTTATCCGCGGTCTGTCTCACTTCGACGTGTGATCCGCCGCCCATGCTCTGGCTGGTCAACCCGGCGCCGACCAAAAGAAGAGCGAAGTTCCACTTGACCCGACCTAGGTTACACATACATTACGTAATCATGCTGGCCCCCTGCCTGTCCATTCCTAAGCGGGCATTTCAGACATTATGGGCCACCGCCACGCTTTTTTGTTTAAACGGTCTTGTCGAGGGGCAAGAACCGGCTCCTTCGGGGGAGAGTTCTTCCGCCCTGACCATGCAGGCGTGGTCCGCCTTGGAGCGCAAAGATTATCCCGCGGCGCGGGTGGCCATTGAGCGCTGCCAATCCCTGTACGGTGCGCAGGCCGTGGAGATGCAAGGCAAGTTGACCGCGCTTCCGGACACCGAAAACGGTCATCAGGCCTGGGCCCTTAATGACGTGGGCACCTGCACTTTCCTCCTCGGCAAGGTCGCCGAGGCGGAGGGGAAAAAGGACGAGGCCATGACGTCTTACCAAAAGGTGGTGGAAGCCTATCCTTACGCCCAGTGCTGGGACAAATCCGGTTGGTTTTGGCAGCCTGCGGTGGCCTCTCGGGAGCGCCTCGCTTTTCTCAGCCTCGAAACAGAATAATTTTTCCTCGAATCCCCCCTCTCTCACCATGCTTAACTCCCCCAATCGTCCCCAGATCAAAATGAACAAGCTCGAAAACTCGCAGAGCGCACGGATGTCTGCCCTGGCCGCCGGCTTTGCCTGCGTTTTTCTCGTTCACCCCGGTTTGGCAACTGGAGGTAATGGGGGCGACGGCGGTCAGGTCAGCATCACGCCGGAGACCGAGATTTCTTGGACTTCGGTGGTTGGAAATACCTACCAGGCCCAGTGGTCACCGGCTTCGGGAGATGCGGTTTGGAGCAACCTGGGTTCCTCGGTGCCCGGCAGCAGCGGGTCGGTCCAAACGGCGCATGATGGCAGCAAGGAAAGGATTTATCGCGTGATG
>Ga0247831_1005004_pt1 | contig 17011 bp, 10 predicted proteins | sample LaCruzMarch2015__9_FD_192406 | JGI IMG/M metagenome (GOLD analysis project Ga0247831, IMG submission 192406) | Freshwater microbial communities from meromictic Lake La Cruz, Castile-La Mancha, Spain - LaCruzMarch2015_1m | ecosystem: Environmental > Aquatic > Freshwater > Lake | place: Spain... | reverse complement strand
CGATAGTTGATGAAGGTGTTTGTGTAGGTGTGGGCGTGAGTGTCTTAGTTAGTGTGTTGGTGGGTGTTTGTGTGGGTGTGTCTGTCTGTGTTGGTGTACTAGTAGGCGTTTGTGTCAATGTGACTGATGAGGTGTTAGTGGGTGTACTAGTCTGGGTCTGTGTCACTGATGGTGTTTGAGTTGGTGTTTGTGTTGTTGTAGGTGTATTAGTTAACGTTGGGGTTGGTGTAGACGTAGGTGTTTCAGTTGTTGTAGGTGTTAGCCCGATAGTTGATGAAGGTGTTTGTGTAGGTGTGGGCGTGAGTGTCTTAGTTAGTGTGTTGGTGGGTGTTTGTGTGACAGTCGGTGTACGAGTAGGTGTGGGCGTGAGTGTCTTAGTTAGTGTGTTGGTGGGTGTTTGTGTGACAGTCGGTGTACGAGTAGGTGTGGGCGTGAGTGTCTTAGTTAGTGTGTTGGTGGGTGTTTGTGTGGGTGTACGAGTAGGTGTGGGCGTCTGGGAGGATGTTATTGAAGGTGTAGGTGTGCTAGATGAAGTTGGCGACGGAGTCACATTTACGCTTGTTTGAGAAATTGTTACTGAAGGTGTAAGTGTTTGCGTTTTTGTCTGTGTTGGTGTAGAAGTAGATGTAACTGTAATTGTAGGCGTTGGTGTTGTTGTAGGTGTTAATGTCGGTGTAGGAGTTGCCGTGGGAGTAGGAGACGGTAATACCGGTACTATTGGTATTAACCCTTTATTCTTATTAACTTTAAAAACAAATTTTGACATTGTAATATTTAGTTGAGTGTTATAACCTGATCTGGGTCAGGAAAATTTGTTATTTCCGCTTTTAAAATATTGAGAAGATTCACTTGGATGTTGTATATTTTCTCTAATGCGCGGTTCACTATATTATTTGCAAATATTTCGTTGGCACCTATGAAAAAAGTAATATCTTGTTGAAAGAAGATTAATTCAAGTTCAGCTGGTAGTAGGTATCTTGTGCCTCTAAACGTAATATTACCTTGCCTGTCGCGCGCAGCAATGTATTTGCCTATAATTTCATCCCTTAATCTCATGTGATTAATAATTAATTTGGATAAATTTTTATTAAACACCCAGTTTTGTATGTATTCCTCTTTGTTGAACATCATGTCGTCAAAATTATATATATCGAAATCTTTAACAGCCAGAATATCAAATAAATTTAAATTGTCATAAAAATAGCCTAGCTTGCCAGTATTACCTGACACCGAGAATATTAAATTATAATCACTGGCACCATCTAGTGAGGGTGCTGAGCCAAATGCAGTGAGCCTGTCTGCGGGAACGTCGTAATTGTACAGATACAACAAGTATTTGCCTACAGTATTATAGGGGTTATTAACTAATTTTTTAAAAACGTTTTTATTTGTAAGAAGATAGAATATATTGGTGTCAGACTGTGAGAATATTATCTTTTTTAAATATTCGTCATTATCTAGAATAGAAGTAAAATCAAATATGCTCTTATCTGAAATGCTGTTGTTGTACCTAAAAAGCTTCTTGCTCTCTGTTAATACATATATGTTTCCATTTGTATCAGCACTTATATCCACAGGAAATGCAGAGAGAAAATCCACATAAAGACGGTAGGTTGCTACCCAATTTAAATTGAGATCGTATTTCTTAATACTGCTGTTGCCTGAATCCAGGACAAAAAGATCTTTACCATCTGTTGTCAGTGATAACGGGTTATTGAATTCTGTCTTTGAGAGAAAGCTACCAAAATTACCAACTGAATCGACATAGAACAATCTGTTTTCTGTTACATTATTGCCTGTAGTAAATCCAGAAGCGTCATACTTTGAGAGCCTATTCAGCTTGGAATCGAGTACATATAAATAATCTTGTGCAACTGCAAAAGCGGTTATATTGGAATAATACACACCATATCCAAGCTCCACATCAGATTGTGTGAATATATTGTCAATATATGATGCATATGAATCAAAATTAAACGCTCTTATGGTTGTACCGTTTGTTGTGAAGGCGGTATATTGATTTCTGTCTTTATTTTTTACCATTGTCATGGTATTGGTGCGATCTGTGCCAGCCAATGGCGTGTCATTGGAGATGGAGATGAATTGACTGGTACTTAGATTTCTTTGCCATGTGAAAATATTTGAGCCTGCAGATACACCAGCAATGGCAGTGGAAGAAATGGGAATTACATTGGATGCAAGGTTGCAATTTTTATACAGATATAGGTAATTGTCATACAGATGTTTGAACTTTAAATTTAAAAGACTGCTTGTTGCTGTATCATTGGATTGAATGCGTATGTCGTCAAAACTGTACGGCAGATTCAACTCAGCACCCAGATACCGGTCGTATATTAGATTTTGCTCCAAAAATGCTGCTGAAATATCCATCAGTTGCTCCATTTGATACTGTTAATTTTTGTATAAACTGGAGCGGTATTTTGAATAATCTTGAGCATACGCTGTTCTAATGCCACTCTCAAGCTTGGATCTGTGATGCTACTGTTTCGTATGATGAGGTTAAATAGAGTAGATTTTGATCCTGGTATGTTCATTTTAAAATATCTTTCTATTTCCTCTATATAATTACGCCTGCCACATGCAACATCAAAGCTTATATCTCTAATGTTCATGCTTTTGCGTGCATGCATGAGTATATCGAATGTGTATAACGGTGTATCATAAAGATAGAAGTTTTTTACTATGAAATCATCCACAAGGAATGATGTATTTTTGAGATATTTAAATAATGGCACGGAAAATGCATAGTTTGATGTGCCAATTAAGAACGGTCTGTGTACTATATTGCTAAACTTATATTTACGTGGTGAGAATTCGCTAAAGCCTTGTTGTTGTCCGTCAACAAAGAAATGCATGTAACCACCATCAGAGTCAAATCGCACAGCAAAATTGTGATAGCCCGTATCAAGAGCAGAAAGATTGAAAAGAATTTCTGCATCAACAGTATCATTGGAATCGAAGACATTTGTTAGTTTAGCTTTAATGTTAAGGTTTTTGTCGCTATACTTTTCCATGATAGCTGTTCTTAAGAAATTATCGTTAGTTAGATTAGCACATGTGTTTGCATTAGAATACCCGCTTGATTGCGTGGACGTGAATTTAGATACAAGTGTGCCATCTGGTAATAGTTGTTTGAATAATAATTTTCTATTGTCTGTTGTACTGCTTTTTACAATTAAAGCGTACTTATTATATTTACCGTTATCAAAATTTGCTGTAAAATTAATTTTATAATTTGTATATCCGGTATCATCAAATGCGCCAGATAGAATAAATTCGCGATTAGCAGTATATTTTGCAAATGAATTGTTATTATATAATATCCATAAATTATTATCAAAATCGAAATTAATATCTTCAATTTCTGTAGTAGAGCTAAATGCTGTGGTGATGGTTTGATACACATCAGAAACATCTATGTCTTTCCATCTCATGACAGTCTTGCTATCTGCTAGAAAATATATGTCATTATCAGAGCGTACCGCTTTAATGCCAGGTGTTAGATACATCTTATTGTTTTCTGGGTAATATGTGAGTGTTGTGCCTGTTTGCTCTGATACACTGTACGCTACAACACGAGGATATTTTGAACGCTGTGAAGTGATGTCTGTTATTTCATTTGATTTGAAATTTATAAGATTTATTTTTTTACCGCCAAAGCCACCATTGTTTAATAATACATATGCATATTCCTCGGTATAGTCGACACTTACAACACTGCCTATCTTATCGCCATTGGGAGTTGAAGATCTTCGGGTCTCGGCATACGCAAGATTGTATCGTCTCAACGTATTGTCTTCCATTAATAGATAAAAGTCATTTAATCCCTGTTGTCGTAACACAGCTTTTACATTTGCATTAAATGTAAGATAATTAAGTGAAACACCTTCAAGATTTGTAACCTTAATTGCACTTGGTGAAATAACAAACAGGGTGGGTGTAACAATATTTTGATTAAAAATACCAAAACCATCCCGGTCATAATTACCTATGAGCTGATATCCAAAGGGCGTTGACCAGTCGCGACTATACCCATCAAAGATTAATGTAAATTGATTAGAAGCTTGAATAGCTGATAGTGTTGATGTCGAGGCATACGTTTTTCCATTGAATGCATATTCTGTTGTGTTGGTACCAGCTGCATAAACATCTGACTCGTCATAATATTTGTAGTTAGCAAAATTCATACAAATTAAATCCTCTGAAAGTGATTTAATAAAGTTATTGACATCTTTTGGTCCATAGTGATGGTATGCATAGTATGTTCCTTTTTCAAATATTAAATCTGATGGTTTATCAAACACATCAACGTCTCCTAGCAAATCAGCAGCTTGAGCTTGCAAGCAATCAAATAATGAGATATATTTTATTGCAGTAAAATCTGATCCAGTTAATGCTGCCATAAATGGTATTGATTTGGGGTTGTAATATCTGTCCACCCATATAGGTTTTGTTTCGATATTAGGACTACCAGAGAGCCATGCGCATAAAAAGTCACCAGAGGTTTCTTCTTTGGTATCACCAAAATATGACGTGTACTTATAATCGGCTTTTTTCTTAAAAATTTTATCTGACTTAAGCGGGTGGTCGCCAGCAATTGCACCAGCATCAACTAGTCCTGAGTCTTTGATATTAAGCTGTGCAAATGGATAAAAAATTTGAGGAATATGAAAATAGGTGATTTTATCGCGCTTTAAAATTATATTGGTCGTGTAACTTTCATAGTTTAATGCTATATTATCGTCACCGTAGCTTTGATTTGAACCGGTGAACATGTTTTGGTATTCTCTAAACTCTATATTATCTTCATTAAAAAACGGGTTGCCTCGTGATTGCTTGTTTTCTGCTGTGTTGGTGTTTTTAAGAGATATGATATTGAGATCTATACTGCTGCCTGAAACATTGAAGTATTCATTATGCAGTAAAAGATTGGATGAAATATTATTGTAACTTCGATCTGTGTTTACTAATTGTGAATTTGTTTTAAAATCCCGTTGGTAGCACAACCACGGATCATAGAGTTGTGTATCATTAGGAGCAACGTTGCGTGATTTTACTCTAAAGATAGAAGAAACAGAATAAGGCACTTGGGTGCCGGTGACCGGGTTCACTAAAGTTAATGCTTGCCCTTGAAAATTAAAAGTAACATACTTGGGTATATCATTTATGTTCTTAATTAAGATAATATAATTGTATGATCTGTCATAAATGTAATAAAATAATTGTGGGCTCAAGGCACCAATGGCATCCAGGCCGGCGTCTTTTGTAAACGACAAGTTGCCTGTGTAGTCAACAGTTAGATATCTTATGACGTTGTCGTTCTCATGTGATATTTTGCATAATTGTTCTGTTATCAATTCAATATCATAAAAATAATTATTAGCTATGTTGGCCAGTTCACCATTAACACGAATACTTGCAGGTAAGCGATCTGCCACCCCGAGCTCTTCAACAACCCAGAAACGCGCGGCTGGTGTGAGTGTACCTGCAGCATTTGCAGCTATGAAGGAAGAGAACCCTTCATCACCTAATTTCTTAAGATTATCTATATAAACAGCACTTGTGAGTAGATTTTTTTGTGTTAAAAACAAATTAGAAAAGTTATTTGCTTTAGTGTCATTAATATCTTTGAATGTTTCATTCAAGGGCACATTAATGCCTTGTTCTGAAAATACAACATCCTCGTTAAACTTGAGTCTATCATCATAGATGTATCTGGAAGTCAACCCTGTAAAATTTGTGGAGTCTAATGTTATAATGTCCATGATAATTATTTATTACTGCTGCAGATTAATGACAATTTCATTAGACTCCGGATAATAGCCTATTAATGCATGCGGTTCGCCGTTAACATGTGGGCAACTGCAATTGCCAAAGCGTGTGATCGATTCTTGTGCTTCAAGACTGGTTTGCAAGCTGTTAACCAATCCTGGAGCTCCTTCGTTTGCTCCTGGTGTCTTCTCTTCATACCCACCAAATTGCACCAAAGTTTTTATGGACAAATCGGACAATGTCAGATTGAGACCTGAATAAAAATACCCCACCATTAGTTCATTGCTAAGACCCGGATAGCTGTATCCTAGTGATCCTGGTGCAGAAGCGGATCTAAAATCGTTCTCCCAATGTGCTGAACTGGTGCCCGATCCTCCAGTGTTCTCTAGAGCTATCTTAGGTTTAGCAGCCCCAAGTATATTGTCATAAGCGGTACTAACCAAGGGATAATATGTGCTGGTAAGAAAATAATCTTGTGGATAATAGCTTGTAAAAGATGAAGACCAATATATGCCTATGCCCAGTGCATGGCCTAACTCGTGGGAGAGTACGTTTATCCAGTCTTGTGCACTAAATGCAGGATATCTGTTGTTAATGGACAGATTGAAAGCTATTGTGCCATAATCAACACGCGAAGGTTGAGTGACATAATAAAAGTTGAAGATGCCGCAACTAGCTATTGTATTCGATGCTGGGTCATTATACAGAGAATAGTTATTTAACTCTATACCATTGAATGAAGGTAATATGGCTATTAACATATCTCTATATTCAGGATTCATGCGTATGTAAGTCTCCCATCTGTCAACTGCTGCATTTAAATATGTTAAGAACGGTTCAGATACTTTGCCTATGAAAGAAAATCTATCAAAAAGAAATTCGTTTGGAACAGGAACAGATGGCGTCACTGAAGGGGTAGGTGTTGGCGTTGGTGTTGCAGAAGGTGTCACAGTGGGTGTTGGTGTTACGGTAGGTGTTATTGAAGGTGTTGGAGTTGGTGTAAAAACAATGTTGTTTGATGAAACTGTTTGACTGGAAGTTGCGCTTAGTAAGAGAAAATTACTCACATAGCTTGTGCCATCTGTATCAATTTCAAACACCTCAATACTCTTGGGAGCTTTATCAACACTACGTGTTAATTGTGATGTATTGATCAGATGAAAGTCGTCAAATTTAAAAATTGTATCTGGCAGTAATGTTAGCTTGAGGTTGAAAACGTTAAGTGAAAGATTGCCATTAACAACTGTAATGGTGGGGTAATATGTTGTCGACTCTAATGATTTGGGTGTGAAGATGTGCGAGACTATTGTTTCCTTAGGCGAACCGGGGTCCAGTACTGCCACATTATTTGATAATACGTTCTGTACTATGCCCTTCTCGATGTTTGTAATATTATAATCACCTTCAAAGTCGTACAATATTTTTATGACAGCATAGTACCGGTCGTCTATTGCAGATGGATTAATGGTAAGGGTTGTAATGCCTTTAAATATGCCCAAATCCACACTGAGCGTTGTGTTGTATATGGGGTAGCCCCAGGGAAAGAATAGCCCTCCATCAGCTGTGGCAGGATATACAAAGGAGCCGGTCGTTTCACTAAAAATGCTCCCTGTTGCAGTATCTGGATATACTATTGCAGATCCAAACACTGGGTCGACAAACAGATAGTGATTTATTATGGAAGGGTATTCTAGGAGCTGATAACTGGAAAGTACATAAGAAACAGAATTCACATTAATATTTACTAAGAAAGAGCAAATATACCCGGAAAACTAGTTTTCTTTTCTCAATTCTTTTGCATAATGCTCAAATCGATGGTGTTCAATGGGAGATAGTAACAGAAGCCCTGGTTTTATAAGGTTTTCTCTTGTTTTCTGGTATATATATGACATCCATGTCTGCTCAAATGGATGACCCCATTTCACATCTAAAAACATCTTCTTATTGCCGTCTCTAGATACTATTTGTGGCCAGTTACAATAATATATCTCACCTGTAATATAGGATAATCCTTCAACAGCACCCATATTTTTGAATTGTGTCTTAGGTGCACTTGGATCTAACCCTATTTTTGGTAGCTTAGGTTTGTTAGGCCAGTATTTCACGCGCACATCTTGTGGGACGTTGTACCAAGCCCATTGTGTGATATTATCACCAAAGAACTCTGTGAAGGATATCTTTAAGAAATCAAAATTTTCCTTATTCATTATTTTTAAGAGCTTATAGAATAAATTGTCAGTATATCTTGAGAACCCTGCACGACAAGAATGATTAGCAAGCTTGACATCACATAAATTCATATCATCCTCAAGAAAGATATAATATTTTGAATCTGTGGTCTCAAAATGCTCAGCAATAAACTGCCGGCCGCCACATATGCCAATATTTTCTTTTTTAATGTGTTCAAAATTATATTTTTTACAAATTTTTAAATACTCATCTGTAGTGCTCAGATCTGTGCTATTATCTAGCAAATAATTTGTTGTATCACTTATGAAGCCAGGTTGCAATGTATAAGACTCACAAAGTTTTTCAAATTGTGCAGGGGAATTGAAAGTAATAACATATAGATTTGTGCCGTTATATGCCTTGGAAGCAATTAAGAGTTCTTCAGGCTCATAGTTCTTTAAATCTTCAAAAAATTTACTTACAAGTCCATTGGACTCAATTGCGTGTCTTTGAAATAGTTCAGGTTTTTGATAAGACATTAGTGTAAAGATACTTTCCTCTGTGCCCATATACCCCTCTTCTAATGTGCAGCCTAACATGCCATAATACATGCCATTTGCTTCACTGATTGTGTCTTTGTGGCCACCAAAAAAACCTCCTCGACAAACATACTCAACATTGTCTACTTGAGCGAGCTCGTTCATTTTTTGACGTTCAAATCCATGTATTTCACCTCCATCTGTGTACGGAAAGGATAAGAATAAAAATTTCTTTACATAACTATCAAGCTTTTCAAGAACATGATCGTGATTAAAGTAACCTGGATGCACAGTACTAGTTAGACCACCATCAATCCAATATAGATAATCGCTATTAAAAGGATTGCGGATCTTCTCGTCATGCAACAAGAACATTTTTGACATGACCATAGGATTGTACAACTCCATGGTAGCCTGAGTGCTTTCACGAAGCCAGGATGCTTGCTTCAGCCAATCCTCCTGTTTTCTTATTTCCGATACTCTATTATAAAACGGAAACTGTGTACGAAAATCATCAATCTCTTTGATACGAATCTGTGTATTGTGAGATTCTCTGTTTTGTAGCACAATATCTTTATATCGCTCTTCTATGTAAACTACTAGATTATAATCTTTCAAAGCGCGCAGTAGCTCCGTAAATTTCATAATATAATGTGTGAATGGGCGTTTAAACCCCTCGCCTGCAGAGTCTCTACCCAGGTCAAAAATACCTGTGACTAAGGTAATATTATTTTTCATATATTTTTGTAAAGATCTTGTAGAAGCTGTCACCTTCTTCAGCTAGATAGCTGCACCTTTCTCTGGGTGCATAAAAATGCCATGTATAAAATTTATGCAAATCAAAAAACTCAGGGTGCGAGACGTTCATGCAGCTAAATATTGGCTCTTCTAACACATGTATATGCTTTTCTATGAAATAACTTAATATATGCCTGTAATGTTTGAAGAATTCTAAGAATACATCTTGCTTACCGCCAAATATTCCACCCACTAGATGTTCAGATATGGATGGAAATTCTTTGTCATAAAGTGTAGAAACACCTCTGTGTATCAAACTTGAGCACCCTTGAAAGGGAAGAGAGCAGAAGAAAAGCTTATTATTCTGCACTGTGGCTTCAATATTATTCCCTAATTTAGGACAAAAAATATTATTAGAATTTAGTGGATGGTATTGCGAGGCAGGTATATTTTGCATCAATTCAACACCGCCAACTCTTTCAGGTATAATGCCATGGTGTGTTAACCCGCTATCTATCCAAAAATAACAATCGCTGTTGAAATAATTTTTTTCTATGGCATCTTTGACCCAGTAAGCTTTACTGTAGCATAATGTTTCGTTTCTGTCATTAAGCGTTATAGTATTGAATATGGATTTCTTATATTCTGAAAATACAGAATGAAATTCAAAACGCTCTAGCTCCCATGGTATTACTTTATATTGCTTGCAGTAACGTGATATATACGAAGTTATATTATCCACATCCTTGGGGTCAGTATAGATAATAAGAGGGAATCCTAAATTAGCAATATTTCTAAGTGATGAGTCAAAAAAGTGTATACCTCGTCCACGACCGCCAAACAAATCTGTCAAACCATAACCATATATACCTGTAACAAATGTAGTCATTTCTTAACTTCAGATATGATTTTTTTCCATATGCTGTACTCCGAGCTATTAAACAGATTGTATTTGACTTGCTTGATGTTTTTCATTTTTTCAAAATAGATGTCGTCATTCAAATTATTAAGAATATTTATATTGCCTTCAACATCATCAATATGTTTGAGATGGATGAATGTACCTTCAATGTCTTTGAACTCTTCAATATTTGGCGCGCCACAATAAATAGGAACTGTATTAAAAAATAATACATCATAAAATTTCTCTGTAATATAATTTTTTTCTCTGGAATTCTCTATGGCTACAGAGAATTTGTATTTATCTAATGCAAGAAATTTGGAATGCACAGTTTTTTTAAGTTTTGTCGACTTGTAATCGCTGTATTCCCATAAAAACCCAAACACGTCAACATCTAATTCTCTTTGCAAAGCGGTCTCAGCTAGATGTACCCGTTTATCATATATATTACATCTATTAGTACCATCTAATGGGGAGACGGAGCGATATGTCACAACAAAGCTGGTTTTATTAGGTTTTTCAAAGTTATCATAACTTAGAATGTTGTCGACATCAAAAAATTCATCACCGTGACCACCATAAAACATGTAAGATCTATGTTCAATAAATTCGTCATAATTACCGAAGAGATCTTTGGAAGTGCAATACACTCTGTTGCTCTTTTTATATGCTTCCTTGTCCCAATTTTGTGACCAGTGAGGCTCTTGGAAAAAGAATATGGTATGATCTTTATCAGTCTTTAATGTTTCTTTTGTGAATCCGAAAACAATGGCGTAATCATAATCCTCACCAGTAACCAACTCAATGTCACTGTCATTGAAATGACTTCCAATGAACTGCTTTTTCATTCTTTCTGTTGCATAATGTGAGCAAGTCCACCAAGGAAAAAGTTTTATTTTCATACTAATTTATGTTTATTGTCCATGAAGTGCTTTTCATATGGATATTGTTTTTCGGTTGGTTTCAACATTGCAGCTGGTGCATCAAACATGCCTTGCACGCTGCCTTCACCCAGTTTATATTTCTCACTAAACATATAATCACGGTTATAGAAGCTGTACTTACCTATGCCAGGCTTAACTGGTTGCCGTGTTTCGGAGCAAAGATGATTGAGTTGTCTCACACCACAGGATGGCACTTCTCTATTAAATTTTTGTATGTATCGGTAGGATATATCACCATCTTCCTCACCAAATCCTAACAGACGTTCATCATAATATCCTAATTCATCCATGAAAGACTTTTTTGCAATATAATGTGAAAATGATGAATACCATGTGTTTTGCAGTTTAATAATGTCTGTTAACCTGTCAAATGCATTATCTAGATCTTCAAAAAACTCTGAACCTGCAATCTCCAAATCATCATTTAATATTAAAACGTTCTCTGTACGAGAATTTATAAAAATTGTATTAATCATCTTGGCTAAACCACGTAACTCTGTAAAATAAATGGGGTAAATGTTGCTATATGCGCTGAAAAACTTTAATGATTCACTTCTATAAGATTCATCTAGTGGTTCATTAAAATTGCCATTCACTGTTACTACAATGTCATTACTAGCATATGCTCTTATGGATTTTATTAAGGATTGCAGCATATCAAACCTTTTATCAAATGTTGTAATGCCAATTGTAAAATTATTTCGCATATTAATAGTTGTTCCTCACATATTCGTCATGGTTGAAATAATTTATATTCTCTCTGTCAGAAAAATGGGATAAATGGAACAGTTTAATATTGTCATTTTTAATGGATACTTTCTTGATGCTGCCGTCGCGGTCGATTCTATCGTAAATTTCACCATCTTCACCACCCCATGTGGTATATTTTGTATTGAATCCATTGTGTTTACGCAAGTTTTCAGTATTAGTTATATAAAAAGCGCCCAATCCACCTGCGCGACCAGGAAATCTGCTTGTGACTTGAAAGTTTGATGGTGTAGCATTTTCGATCACTATGTTGCGGGTGTCGACTTCAGTAAAATCTAGGACATCAAATGTATAGCAGCTGTCTTTACCATGCTCATGAATCGTTTGTGCCAGCTTTTCATAATCATTAGTGTTTACAAAACAGTCAGAATCCATGACAGCAAACATTTCACTCTGACACCTGTCTAAAATTGTATTAATTTTTTCAGACTTTTTAAATTCTGTGGGTGTATAGGGTATATGAATACCGCCATCTACAACCTTGTTGTATGAAAAGTCATATACGTTCACACTACATTTGAGATGGTTGTTTAGAAAGTTAGAGAGCTTGATCAGCTCCTTGGCTGTATACTTGACATTTCTCTCACGGGTACTGTCGGGCTGGCAATCTGTCCAAAACACCATATTGAGTTCTAATGTCATAGCTTAACTTACTGCATTGTTTAGATGACCAGTAATTGGGTCGCACCAACCTTTGCTCACGCTGTGCGGCCATACAATCCAACTGTGTGGCATTGTCTCGGTATTAAATTCACGCCAAACCTTGCAATACTTGTCTGGATCTTGAAGCATTGAGGCGATTTCGTTCTTATCTGCATCTCTTCTGTAGAGATCTTTACCCTCTTTATCTTTGAATGCAACACACCAGAAATCGTAATCTTTCTCGGGCACTTGTTGATAGCCTATGTCAATGCAATGTTTAAAGATGTTAAGAAAAGATTTTTCATACTCTTCCTTAGAGAGATGCATGTTCGGATTAGGTGGATACAACCGATCCAGGGTATGTTTTTGAATGGCACGTTTGCCAAAGTTAAGACCTGAATACCTTTCATAATCTGCTAGTGTACGCTTTTTACCGAAATCATACTTGCCAAACTTAATGTCCTTCTTGAGACCATCCATTTCAAACAGTTTTCTGTTACGCAGATGCGACTCGTCATTTAGTTTGCCCCATATCTTACTGTCATCCCAGTGTTTGGATCTGCCTTTTCGTGTATACTCATGCCAAGCAATGACAATATGTGGGTGAAAAAGATCGTACCCCCAGGTGTACGATCTCACAGCTAGATTAATTTCTTCACCATGAAAATAATAATATGGATCGTATGGAACTTCTTCAACCCATTTACCGAGGGTAAAAATAAAATGTGCAGAAACAAATCTAGAAAGTACCGGTTCTGTCCGTGATTTATAATCGTCTATTGAAGCAGGCAAAAAGAAAACCGCGCCTTCAGGAATAAATCTATCAAAATCCATTCTCCATGGTATTGAAATTCTAGCTTGAGGGTCGTTATCTGGGTCAAAGCTTGAAATATAGCCTGTTAAAAGAGGTTTTTTATGGCCCTTCTTCTGTAATTGCTTTACCATATCAATACATTTTTTATCCCAGTCTTGTACAAAGCGATGATGGCTATCTAATTGAAAATAATACTTCTCTCCATCATAATTCTTTTGTATCTCACTGCGAGCCCAGCATGTGCCTTTTCCTTCTTTATAGGGTACATCGATAACTTTTACTCTAGGATCTTTCGCAAATTCTTCTAGCGATTCTGTCTCATCATGTTGCCAACAGATACTAAACACCAAATTTTTTGGATTCTTAGCCTTAGCAATACAATCTCTCAATGTTGGGACGAGCTGTGGATCTCTATATGAAGCAATTGAAACAAATATTTTCATTAATATATTTTACTATCCTATCTCTAGAAATCAATAACTTAAGGAAGAGCAGTTATTGGTACTTAAACTGATCAAGTTATGTTTATAATACCATTCATGTCGTCATGGAATTGACAAATGTAATGCAACGAGGATGGTGCATCATATGGGACATCAAATGTTAGCGTGCCGCTCTGTGTACCGTTGCCTGTTACACCTGTATTGTATGCATTACCGGTACCTGTGGTTGGGGTGGTCTTTATCCAGAAGGGATGACCGGCAGCAACAATATTAAAAACATATGTTTCGCCTTTTATTAATGCGAGGGTGGGATTTGGTTGCCCGTTAATCAAATAAGCTGATGCGTACGCATTACTCACAGCAAAAATATTTGATGCCTTTGTAGGTGTTGGTGTTGGAGTAGGCGTAGGAGTCTGAGTGTTAGTAGTTGTTATTGTGGGTGTCACAGTGGGTGTTCTTGTGGGTGTTTGAGTGTTTCTTGGTGTCTTAGTTACCGTGGGCGTGGGCGTTTTTGTTTTTGTCACTGTCGGGGTAGGGGTTCTTGTCGGTGTCTCTGAAGGTGTAGATGTATTAGTTGGTGTGATGGAAGGTGTAATAGAAGGTGTTTGTGTATTCGACGGTGTAATAGAAGGTGTTTGTGTATTGGTTGGTGTAACAGAAGGTGTAACAGAAGGTGTACGAGTATTTGTTGGCGTGTTAGTCGGTGTATGAGTATTTGTTGGCGTGTTTGTAAGTGTAGGCGTGACTGAAGGTGTATTAGTAGGTGTAAGTGTATTGGTTGGTGTCAAAGAAGGTGTAGGTGTATTGGTTGGTGTCACAGAAGGTGTAGGTGTATTGGTTGGTGTCACAGAAGGTGTTTGTGTATTTGTCGGTGTCACAGAAGGTGTTTGTGTATTTGTCGGTGTATTTGTCGGTGTTCGTGTATTTGTTGGTGTATTTGTGGGTGTGACAGATGGTGTACATGTATTGGAAGGTGTTTGAGTTGGTGTGCGGGTATTGGAAGGTGTTTGAGTTGGTGTGCGGGTATTGGAAGGTGTCTGCGTCATTGTTTGAGTTGGTGTGCAAGTATTAGTTGGTGTTGTTGTTGGTGTGACAAAAAATCCATTTTCGTTGATAATTTTTACTGCCAGTATAGTGTCACCATATTTGTTGCTAAATCCTATGCACGGGTATACTGTTGATGGCATTGTTTCAGGCAATTCAATGTCAAAAATATTATAAAATTTATTATTAATTTTATGGTCTAAGATAATATTTTTTCCAAACGCAGTGGCTCTGAGACGAAAAGTATTATATGCAGGAGCGGATAGTGACTGCCTGTAAAGATTGAAAGGTTCTGCAAAAGCGGTACTTGCCAAGCTTTCTGTACGATAAAGCAAGGGAAAATTTGAATCGTAGCTGCCTCTTACGCTAACTGTATTGGGCACAGGCGTAACATAGCCGTCCAAACCAAGTAAGGTCGAACCAAAATAACCATTAATATCAAATCCTATTGCAACACTTGTGCCTCTGACACCTGGAAAGCTAATGGGGTCAGGCTTAAAAATGTCACCTGTAAGACCTGTAATACTGGTTACACCTAATGCAGGTCCAGGACCACCATCTTTGCCATCAGGGTGAAGATCTCTGCAATCTACAAAAAACAATGAAAATCCCACACCACCATATGATAAGTTACCATAGCATGCATAATCAAAAGAGACAATAAAGTCCTTAGTTGTATCTATGGTCTTGTAGTCATACAGAACGGACGACCTATCATTGTTGTCAAAAAAATACATATTATGCTCCGAATATAAACGCCCCGTCGTTGTTTATTGCACCCGCGCCAGATCCAAGTATGGTATATGTGGAGTATGAATTGGGTAAAACATAAGAGAAGTTTATACTGTTAACGTCAGGAAGCAACTTAAACATGCTGTTGCTAATGTTTGTTATGACTCCGTTGATGTATTTGAAAAACGTCTTGAAGATATAAAATACATTGGATATATCTTTACCTAGATAAGTGATGCAGTATGTCTCTGTTTCGTCATCAAATGTTAAGATGGGCTTTTCAATATGATCAATATTTAAATTAATATCTTTGCCTATGAGAGAGAAGTCTTGTATGTCATTAAAGTTAATGTCATTTTTGTTTTTTAACGGATACAGTTTAGTGAACTTTAGTGTATTAACATCAACCGAGTATATCTCTGGATATATGGCTTTAAAATTAGTTGCGCTGAGCTCATAGTATAACACTGTCCTGCAGAAAAATAATAGATTTTGAGATTCATTAAACCAAACTGTTGATGTCTGTTCAAAATCTTTGTTTTCACCTTTAAGAACATAACAATCATTGCGTGTAATGGTCTTTATGACGCTGTTCTCGCTATCGTACACGATTTTATCAAATATCAAATAATTTTCAGTTTCAAGCTGTATTGTATCATAATACAAATCAAAGTTAATCAGGTTACTGGTTAGCTCTGTCTGTATTGTTTGATTGTATTTGTTGTATATTGGGTTAAGCGCTGAAGCAGCTGGCAAGAGGAGTGAGCTATTGCTATTTCTAAAATAAAGTTCTCCATAATCAATATATCTAGTGTCGTAAATTGCTCTTTTTGTAGCTAACCCGGAAAGCCCTTCAATTACTTGTGTCTTTCTGTTGGGTATATTGTAGTTTAAATAGTTGTTTCTCTCATCATACCTTACTTCAAATACAGCTGCATCGCCACATGGTGCAGCACTGTTAACATAGAAAAGATTGCCATCAATCGGTCTAAACACAGAAAGCGGTATACCCAATGTAAATAGCCCAGGGTAAGCAAAGTTTGCTCTGTAATCCGGAAGAATGCTTGTTGGATTTGTACCGCCATCTATTAATTCGCCGTAGTATACATCAGCATTAGCGGGGTTAAAATCAGGATCATCAGACGATTGATCAGGAAGCAGCCCGCTGGATGGTGATATAAAAGTCACACCATCCATGGTACTGCATAGATAAGTTATTTTAAGCGCATCAGGACAGAATGTTTCTGGAAGAAACCTATATGACACTATAGGTGCTGCAGCACCGGATAGCGTGAAAGCAGGCGCGCCACTATTGTATTGGGAGAATGTGGGAGTATAGTATCCAGATCCTGGTGGTATTGCGTTGGCTGTTCTGAGCGTAACGCCTGAATAGCCTAAGTCGGGATCATATTTTGAATAATCAAAATTATAACCTGAGATCGTATCATAAAACGAATGACCATCCAGAGTGAGACAATAGTAAA
>Ga0247831_1005002_pt1 | contig 17013 bp, 13 predicted proteins | sample LaCruzMarch2015__9_FD_192406 | JGI IMG/M metagenome (GOLD analysis project Ga0247831, IMG submission 192406) | Freshwater microbial communities from meromictic Lake La Cruz, Castile-La Mancha, Spain - LaCruzMarch2015_1m | ecosystem: Environmental > Aquatic > Freshwater > Lake | place: Spain... | reverse complement strand
CGGCGGATGAGCGGGTCGAGGGCCGAGAACGGCTCGTCGAACAACATGATGTCGGGGTCGGTGGCGAGCGCACGGGCGAGACCGACACGCTGTTGCTGACCACCGCTGAGCTGGCTCGGACGGTACTCCCCCATCCCACCCAGGCCGACGAGCTCGAGCGTGCGCGCCGCCTGCTCACGGCGCTGCTTCTTGTCAGTGCCGCGCAACTCGAGCCCGAACGCGACGTTGTCGACGAGGGTGCGGTGCGGCAGCAGGCCGAAGTGCTGGAACACCATCGACACCTGGTGGCGCCGCACGTGCAGCAGCTGGTCGTCATCGGCCTTGGTGACATCGATCCCGCCGATGCGCACGGTGCCGGCAGTCGGCTCGATGAGCCGGGTGAGGCAGCGCACCAGGGTGCTCTTGCCGCTACCGGACAGGCCCATCACCACGAAGCACTCGCCCGGCGCGACGTCGAGGTGAATCTCGCGCATGGCGACGACGCAGCCGGTCTTCGCCTCGAGCTCGTTGCGCGGCAGGTCGGCGTCGGGCGAGCCCACGATCCGCTCGGCACGATGGCCGTACACCTTCCACAGATCTCGCACGGAGATCATCGGCTCTGTCACTTGTGAGCACCCCCAGCTCGCCCGCCCGGGCCGGATCATAGACCTGGCGCGACCGCAGCGCCCCGAGCGAGACCTCACCCGACCTCTGTGTCAGCACACGGAGCGACTGTCGCTCTGTGTGCTGACACAGACGTGGTTCCGGCCGGTGTGCCTGGTTTGTGTGCTCGGTTGCTGGGGCTTCAGGCGGGGGCGACGACGACGCGGGCGGGGCGCAGGGTGCGTTCCAGGACGCGGGAGGGTCGGGTGTCGGTGACCACGAGGTCGTCGGCACCGAGCGCCGGCAGGGCCACCAGGGCCGAACGTCCGAACTTCGAGGCGTCGGCGGCGACGATGCGGACGTCGGCGATGTCACCCATCGCTGACGACATCTCTGCCTCGCACTGCTCGTGCACCATGACACCGCGTAACGGGTCGACCGCCGACGCCGACAGCACGGCCACGCGGACGTGCATGCTGCGCACCACGCGGAAGGCCTGCGCGTCGAACGAGGCACCGTCGTGGTTGCGCAGCTCGACGCCCGCCATGTGGACGCGGTTGCCCGGCACCGTGGCGAGCGTGGTCGCGACGAACGACGAGTTCGTCACGACCGTGAGGCCGTGGTGCGCCCGCAGCGCCTGGGCGATGAACGCCGTGGTGGACCCGGTGTCGAGGGCGACCGTGTCGCGGTCGCGCACCAGCGACGCCACCGCTGCGGCGATCCGAACCTTGGCCTCGCGCTCGACGTTCATTCGTTCGAGGAACGGCGCCTCGCCCGTGGCGGTCACCCCGACGATCGCACCATGCACCTTGCGCACATCACCACGCTCGACCATCGGTCGCACCACCCGGCGCACGGTCTGCTCCGACACGTCGAGCAGCGCCGCCAGGTCGCGCACGCTGACGGTGCCACGGAGGCCCACTGCGCTCATGACCTCGTGCTCGTACCTGCCCACGGCAGCATCATGCCCGAACGAACATCAAAACGCCACGGATGGCGTTTCGTGTTCGATTGAATGACTACGCTCCGCTTCGACCCGAGGGCGCAGCGCCCCGGCACAGGAGGCACCGTGGCAGAGCAGCCGTCATCGGCCAAGACCGTCATCATCGGCGGCGGCATCGTGGGCTGCTCGACCGCCTACCACCTCGCGAAGCTCGGCTGGACCGACACCGTGCTGGTCGAGAAGCACAAGCTCACCTCGGGGTCCACCTTCCATGCAGCGGGCCTCGTCGGCCAGCTCCGCACGAGCGCGAACATCACCCAGCTGCTCGGTGCCTCCGTCGAGCTGTACAAGACGCTCGAGGCCGAGACCGGCCTCGCCACCGGTTGGAAGATGAACGGTGGGCTCCGCCTCGCCTGCAACGACGAGCGCTGGACCGAGGTGAAGCGCCAGGCCACGACCGCCACGAGCTTCGGCCTCGAGATGCACTTGCTGTCGCCGAAGGAGGCGCAGGACCTCTGGCCGCTGATGCAGGTGGACGACGTGGTGGGCGCAGCGTTCCTCCCCACCGACGGGCAGGCCAACCCCAGCGACATCACGATGGCCCTCGCCCGTGGCGCCCGCATGGCCGGCGCCACGCTGTGCGAGGACACCGAGGTGCTCTCGATCGAGGTCGTCGACGGCGTCATCCGCGCCGTCGTCACCGACCACGGCCGCATCGAGTGCGAGAAGGTCGTCGTGTGCGGCGGCCAGTGGACCCGAGCCATCGCTGCGACCGTGGGCGTGAACGTGCCGCTCGTGCCGGTCGAGCACCAGTACGTCATCACCGAGCCGTTCACCCCCGAGGTGCCCCGCAACCTCCCCACCCTGCGCGACCCCGATCGGCTCACCTACTACAAGGAGGAGGTCGGCGGCCTGGTGATGGGCGGCTACGAGCCCAACCCCGTCCCGTGGGCGGTGAACGGCATCCCGCGCCCGTTCCAGTTCCAACTGCTCGACAGCGACTGGGATCACTTCGCTCCCACGATGGAACTCGCCATCGGACGTGTGCCCGAACTCGCGAAGGCCGGCATCCGCACGCTCATCAACGGCCCCGAGAGCTTCACGCCCGACGGCAACTTCATCCTCGGCGAGGCACCCGAGCTGCGGAATTTCTTCGTGGGTGCCGGCTTCAACGCCTTCGGCATCGCCGCCGGCGGCGGCGCCGGGCAGGCGCTCGCCCAGTGGGTGCACGACGGCATGCCGCCCTACGACCTGTGGGTGGTCGACATCCGCCGCTTCGGCCGCCCGCACCAGGACACCGACTGGGTGCGCACGCGCACGCTCGAGGCGTACAGCAAGCACTACACGATGGCCTGGCCGTTCGAGGAGCATCACAGCGGTCGTCCGGCGCGCACCTCGCCGCTCTACCAGCGCCTGCTCGCGCAGGGTGCGTCCTTCGGCGAGAAGCTCGGGTGGGAGCGCCCGAATTGGTTCGCCGACGCGTCGAACGGCGAGGCACCGAACGACCGGTACACCTACGGCCGCCAGAACTGGTTCGACGCCGTGGGCCGTGAGCACCGGGCGTGCCGCGAGGCGGCAGTGCTGATCGACCAGACGTCGTTTGCGAAGTACGCACTGAAGGGCGCCGATGCGATGGCCGTGCTCGACCGGATCTGCGCCAACGACGTCCGCAAGCCCGTGGGGTCGCTCACGTACACGCAGATGCTCGACGACGACGGTGGCATCCAGGCCGACCTCACCGTGTGCCGGGTGGCCGACGACGAGGCCTACATCGTCACCGGCACCGGCTACGCCACGCATGACTTCGACTGGATCCGGCGCAGCATCCCGGCCGACGCACGGGCCGAGCTGTTCGACGTCACATCTGGCTGGTCGGTCCTCACCCTGATGGGACCGCGTTCGCGCGACGTGCTCGGCGACGTCACCCGTGCCGACCTGTCGAACGAGGCGTTCCCGTTCGGCACGATGCAGACCATCGGCATCGCCGGCTGCCCGGTGCGGGCGCTGCGCGTCACGTACATGGGTGAGCTCGGGTGGGAGCTGCACCTGCCGGTCGAGTACGCCACCGGCGTCTACGACGCGGTCATGGCCGCCGGCGCGCCGCACGGACTCGTGAACGCCGGGTACCGGTCGATCGAGAGTTGCAGGCTCGAGAAGGGCTACCGGGCCTGGGGGTCCGACATCGGGCCCGACCACACGCCGCTCGACGCCGGCCTCGGCTGGGCGGTCAAGCTGCGCACCGCCATCGACTTCCGTGGCCGTGCTGCCATCGAGGCACAGCGAGAACGAGGGCTCCGCAAGCTGCTCACCACGTTCACGGTCGACCCGTCGGTCGTGCTCCTCGGCCGCGAGACGATCTTCCGCGACGGCGTGCGTGTCGGCTGGCTCACCAGCGCCGGCTTCGGCTACACGGTCGGCCGGTCCATCGGCCTCGGCTACGTGCGCAACCCCGACGGCGTGACCGCCGACTGGGTCACCAGCGGCACCTACGAGCTCGAGGTCGCCACCGAACGCGTGCCCGCCGAGGCGACCCTCCGACCCCTGTACGACCCCACCAGCGCACGAGTGAAGGCCTGAACCATGAGCACCACCGAACCGCTTCCCACCCGGGCCCGCATCGTCATCATCGGTGGCGGCATCCTCGGCTGCAGCGTCGCCTACTGGTTGACGAAGATTGGTGAGACCGACGTCCTGCTGCTCGAGCAGCACCAACTCACCGACGGCGCCACCTGGCATGCCGCCGGCCTGGTCGGCCAGCTCCGGTCGTCGCGTAACACCACGCGCATGCTCGAACAGTCGGTCGAGATGTACCGAGGGCTCGAGGCCGAGACCGGCCAGGCCGTCGACTGGCACGAGACGGGCTCGTTGCGGCTCGCCTGCTCTCCCGAGCGCGTGATGGAACTCAAGCGCCTCACGACGATGGCCAAGAGCTTCGGCCTACCGATGGAGGTCATCAGCCCGCAACGTGCGCAGGAGCTGTTCCCTCTGATGTCGACCGAGGACGTCCTCGCCGCCGCGTTCCTGCCCACCGACGGCTACATCGACCCGGCCAGCGTCACCCAGGCGATCGCTCGCGGGGCGCGCATGCGCGGCGCCACCATCTGCGAGCAGACCAAGGTCGTGAAGATCGATGTCGACGGCCGTCGCTGCACCACGGTGCACACCATCGGCACGGACGGCACCGAGTCGGCGATCGAGTGCGAGATGGTCGTGAACGCGGCCGGCATGTGGGGCATGGAGATCGGCAAGCTCGTCGGTGCGCGTGTGCCCGCCGTGGCGGTGGAGCACCAGTACCTCCTCTCCGGTCCGATCGAGGGCTACACGCCGGTCGAGCTCGGGAAGATGCCGACGATGCGCGACCCGGATCACCTCGTGTACTACAAGCCCGACGGCCCCGGCCTCCTCGTCGGCGGCTACGAGCCAGACACGATCGCGTTCGGCGTCGACGAGCGCATCCCCGACCCGTTCCAGCGAAGGCTGTTCGATCCCAACTTCGACCGCTTCGCACAGCTCGCCGAGCTCGCCCAGAAGCGCACCCCCGTGCTCGAGCAGGCCGGCATCCGCAGCCTGATCAACGGTCCGATCCCGTACACCGCCGACGCCGACTTCGTGATGGGCCGGGCGCCCGAGCTCGACAACTTCTACCTCGCCACCGGGTTCCTGTACGGCATCGCCGCCGGCGGCGGGGCCGGGAAGATGATGGCCGAATGGATGCTCGAAGGTCGCCCCTCGCTCGACCTGTGGCCGCTCGACGTTCGCCGCTTCGCGTTCCACCACACCACGCGCCACTTCATGCGCGACCGCATGGTCGAGATGTACGCGCATCATTACAAGCTGTCCGCGCCCGGCTCGGAGAAGGTGACCGCCCGCGGGATCCGCCGCAGCCCGCTGCACGACGCGCTCGCCGCCCGCAACGCTGTGTTCGGTTCGCGCGGCGGTTGGGAGCGCCCGAACTGGTTCGCACCCGACGGTGTCGAAGCGGTCGACCGGCCGTCGTTCGGTCGGCCCAACTGGTTCGAGCACGTGGGTGCAGCGCACCAGGCGATCCGCAACGGGGTGGGGCTGATCGACCAGAGCAGCTTCGCCAAGTTCGAGATCACCGGCCCCGGTGCCCTTGCCGCAGTGCAGTGGCTCAGCGTGGCCGACATGGACAAGAGCGTCGGCACCGTCACCTACACCCAGCTGTGCAACGAGCGCGGCGGGATCGAGTGCGACCTCACGATGATCCGCACCGCGTCCGACAGTTGGTACGTGGTGACCGGTGCAGCGTTCGGCGCGCACGACATGGGGTGGATCCGGGCCAACTCCCCCGATGACGGGTCCGTGGTGATCCGCGATCTCACCAGCGCCCGTGCGGTGATCAACCTCTGCGGTCCGAAGAGTCGCGACGTCCTGCAGGCGGTGTGCGAGGAGGACGTCAGCAACGCAGCCTTCAAGTACGCACGGGCGAAGGAGATCACCATCGGCTCTGCGCCCGTGCTCGCGCTGCGTATCGGCTACGTCGGCGAGCTGGGCTGGGAGCTGCACATCCCCACCGAATACGCCGCCCACGTCTACGAGCTGCTGCGTGCAGCCGGCGAACCCCACGGCATCGTCGACGCCGGCTATCGCACGATCGACACGATGCGGATGGAGAAGGGCTACCTGTACTGGAGCACCGACATCACTCCCGACACGACTCCGTGGGAGGCGGGCCTCGGCTGGCGCGTGAATCTCGGTAAGGGCGACTTCTGCGGCCGTGACGCGCTGGTGGCACGACGCGAGGCGGGAATCGCCCGCACGTTGTGCATCTTCACGCTCGAACAGATGGCCTACCCGGTGAGCGGCGAGGCGATCATCGCGGACGGAGCGGTGGTGGGCTTCACCACGAGCGCCAATTTCGGCCACACCATCGGCAAGCCGATTGCGTACGGCTACCTGCCGGTGGAGCTGGCCGACCGCACCGACTTCGTGATCGAGGTGTACGGCGAGCCGATCCCGGCCACCCGTCACGATCGCACGCTCTACGACCCCGACAGCGCGAGGCTCAAGAGCTGATGACCCGGGAGGACTTCGCCGGCACCGTCGCCACCGTCACCGGTTTCCTTTCGTCTCATCAATGAGCGAGTTGCCGCATCGGCGCGGCGTCCAGCTGTGAGCTCTACCGCGCCCCTCAGTCGCGATGGCACTGCGGGCTGACCGCATAGCCCGGATCCTGCAGCCGGCGCCGGAGGAACGATCGTTCCGATTCATTGGTACTGCACTCCATCGCCCGTTCGAGTGCAGCGACGGCGCGGTCGGCTTGATCGAGTCGGGCCAGGACGTCTGCTCGAGCGGTGTGGAAGTAGACGTAGTTGCTCACATCGCCGGTGAGGTCGTCCGCGAACGGGATCGCGTCGAGCGCGGCGAGCGCAGCGCTGGGCCCCTGCACGTGGTCGACGGCAATCGCCCGGTTCAGCGCAACCAGCGCGCTCGGCTGACGCCGCAGCAGCACGTCGTAGAGGCGAAGGACTGCTGGCCAGTCCGTGGCCTCGAAGCTGGGGGCGGTGGCGTGCAACGCGGCGATCGCCGCCTGGAGCTGGAAGGGACCACCGAGTTGGAGCGAGTGTGCTCGTGCCAGCTCTGCGAGGCCACGAGCGATCATCGATTGGTCCCACAGCGTCCGGTCCTGGTCTGCAAGCAGGATCGGGCTGCCGTGTCGATCGAGCCGACTCGACCGTCGAGCGTCGGTCAACAGCAGCAGCGCATGGAGTCCCGCCACTTCCGGATCGTCGGGGGCGAGCGTGCTCAGGAGCTGTGCGAGCCAGATCGCCTCGTCGCACAGATCGCCTCGGATGAGGGCTGTGTCCGTCGCGCTGGCGTGGCCCTCGGTGAAGATCGAGGAGATCACTTCGCAGACCGCACCGAGGCGCTCGCCGAGCCCGCGCGCACCCGGCGGGTCGAAGGGGATGTGTGCGGACCGGATCTTCGCCTTGGCGCGAGTGAGGCGGCGCGTCATCGTCTCCTCGGACACCAGGAAGGCACGGGCGATCTGTGGCGTCGACAGCCCGGCCACGATCCGCAGTGTCAACGCGACCTGTGCCTCCGGAGCGAGGGCAGGGTGGCAGCACCCGACGAGGAGGGCGAGTTGGTCGTCGAGCGCGTGCTCGGCGTCGAGGTCCACGTCGGGCGAATCCGTGCTGTGGACTGCCGTCGTGCGATGGTCCGCCAACGCCGGGAGACGATCCTCGAACCGCTTCATTCTGCGGATCTGATCGATCGCCTTGCGTCGACCCGTGGTCACCAACCAGGCACCGGGTCGGTCGGGGACCCCGTCCGTGGGCCACCGTGTCGACGCCTCGATGAACGCGTCCTGCGCAGCGTCCTCGGCGATCGTGAGGTCGCCGACGTCCCGCATGAGCGTGGCCACGAGCCGTGGCCACTCCGCACGAAAGACGTCGGCGACACCCATCGGTTCCATAGGAGACGGTCGAGTCCGGGCGAGTCAGCTGTCGAACGACATGACCGGGCGAACTTCGACGGTGCCGAAACGGCAGTTCGGGATCCTGGCGGCCCAGTCGAGTGCTTCGTCGAGGTTGGCGACGTCGATCACGTAGTAGCCGCCGATCACCTCCTTGGACTCGATGAACGGCCCATCGGTCACGATGCGCTTGCCGTCGCGAACTCGGACGGTGCTCGCGGTCTCGGTGCCTTGGAGCGCTTCGCCGGCGACCATGGCGCCCGCTTCGGCGAGGGCCTGGCTGTATGCAGCCCATTCCTCCATGTAGGGCCCGAACGACGCGTCGTCAGGGGTCGGTTCGTCGGCGGGGTTGCTGGTGAGGAGCAGCATGTACTTCATGTTTCGACGTCCTTTGTGTCGTGGTTGACGTGATTGTCACAGACACGACGAACGGCGACGTGAGAATCGGACACACGCGAGATGGTTTCGCGTGCGGATTCCGTCGACGATCGATCGTCGACGGCGCGACGAAGCGGGCATGGACGTTCCCTCGGGCGAGGACACCGCTGCGACCTACGACGCCGATGACGCAGCGATGTTCTCCGAGCGGGCCGACCTGCGCTGGAGTTCGCCGCCGGCACCGGGCGGGTCGCGCTCGCGGTGACCGCCTCCGGGGTGGGGTGTCCACCCACTGCTGCGGCGACTGCCAGACTCGGCACCCGTATGAGCGAGTTCTCCCCGTACCTCACCCGGGCCGGGTTTCCGGCCGACACCCCCACCACGCGCCTCGCCGGGCTCACCAACGAAAATCACCTCGTCGACCACGACGGCGGTCGCTACGTCTTGCGGATCCCGGGCGCCGGTACCAGCGAGTACATCGACCGGGTGGCCGAGGAGACCGCCGCGCGCAGCGCCGCCGCTGCCGGAGTGAACGCCGAGGTGGTGTTCTTCGATGCGTCCGACGGTCTGATGGTCACCCGCTTCGTCGACGGTGCGGCGACGATGACCGCCGAACGGTTCGCCGACCTCGACGCCGTCGCCCGTGCCGGGCGGGCGTTTCGCCGCCTGCACACGACCGCCCAGCCGTTCGCGACCGACTTCGACCTCTTCGGCATGATCGACGAGTACAAGGCGTTGCTCGCGGCGAAGGGCGCCGAGTTGCCCGACGGCTATGTCGAACTGCAGGCGAGCGCCGAGGCAACGCGCCATGCGCTTCAGGCGAGGCCTCGGCCTCTGGTGCCCTCGCACTGCGATCCGCTGTGCGAGAACTTCCTCGATACGGGCAGCCGGATGTACGTCATCGACTACGAGTACGCAGGCAACAACGACCCGATGTGGGACCTCGGCGATCTGTCGGTCGAGGGCGGTTTCACCGCAGAGCAGGACGCCGTGCTGTTGCAGGCGTACGCCGGTGGCGACCCCTCGTCCGCCGACGTCGGCCGGATGCTCGCGTACAAGGCGATGTGCGACCTGCTCTGGACGCTGTGGGGCGTCATCCAGCACGTCAACGGCAATCCGGCGGACGACTTCTGGGCCTACGCCTGCGCGCGCTTCGAGCGGTGCCGCACGCTGATGTCCAGTTCGTCGTATGCATCGCAGCTCGAAGCGGTTCTTCGCGGGTGATGTGATAGATTCCGCTATGCGGACCAAGTCCGCATCGTGAAACATCCGGCTCGAACACCATTCGAATCACAGGGGAACGAACGACCACATGAGCGATGACGATCTCGATCTGGCAGCTCTCCCCGACGACGAGCTCGTCACGCAGATGCACGAGGACCTCTACGACGGCATGGCGCCCGAGATCGCCGAGGGGACCCTCATCCTCCTCGACCGCGGCTGGACCCCCGACCGGGTCCTGAACGATGCCCTGGTCGAGGGCATGCGCATCGTCGGCATCGACTTCCGCGACGGCATCCTCTTCGTGCCCGAGGTGCTGCTGTCGGCCAACGCCATGAAGGCCGGCATGGAGATCCTCCGCCCGCTGCTCGCCGAGACCGGCGCCGAGCCGATCGGCAAGGTGGTCATCGGCACCGTCAAGGGCGACATCCACGACATCGGCAAGAACCTCGTCGCAATGATGCTCGAGGGCGCCGGGTTCGAGGTCATCGACCTCGGCATCAACACCGACGCCGACAAGTTCCTGGAAGCGCTCGACGAGCATCAGCCCGACATCCTGGGCATGTCGGCGCTGCTCACCACCACCATGCCGTACATGAAGGTCGTCATCGACACCCTGCAAGAGCGCGGCCTGCGCGAGAAGTACATCGTGCTCGTCGGCGGTGCACCGCTGAACGAGGAGTTCGGTGCCGCCATCGGTGCCGATGCCTACTGTCGCGACGCAGCGGTCGCCTCCGAGACGGCGAAGCACCTCGTGAGCGCCCGTCGGGGCTCGGCCGAGCCTGCCGGACCGTCCGTCTGACCCGAGCCATGGCCCGGCCACTCGTGCTCGCCTGCGGTGCCCTCGTCGCAGAACTGCGTGCCGTGCTGGCCGCCAACGGACTGACCGACGCCGTCGACGTGCGCTACCTCCCCGCCAACCTCCACAACCGGCCCGAGCAGATCGTGCCGTCGCTGCGCGTGCTGATCGGTGAGCACATCGTCGACGATCCCGAGCGCCCGGTGCTGCTCGGCTACGCCGATTGCGGCACCGGTGGCCACATCGACGCGCTGGTGACGGAGATGCCGCAGCTTCGACGCCTGCCCGGTGCGCACTGTTACGAGTTCTTCGCGGGCGCCGAACTGTTCGCCGAGTTTCAGGACGATCAGCCCGGCACGTTCTATCTCACCGACTTCCTGGCCAAGCACTTCGATGCGCTGGTGTGGCAGGGCCTCGGCCTCGACCGCCACCCCGAGCTGCGTCCGATGTACTTCGGCAATTACACACGGGTGGTCCTGCTCTCGCAGGCTCCCGACGAGGCGCTGATCGAGGCGGGCCGCCAGGCCGCCGACCGTCTGGGTCTCGTCTTCGAGCATCGTCACGTCGGCCTGACCACCTTCGCCGATGCCGTCACCGTCTCACTGAGGAGGGCTGCCTGATGGGTCGTCGTTCGGGCAACGAGATCGTCGTCATCATGTGGCGCGACATCCCCGCGCAGATCAACGGCAAGGTGGGTGACGAGCGCCATCAGGTGATGCTCCCCCACCGGTTCCAGAAGGCGATCGACCGGGCCGCCATGGTGGCCGGCAAGAAGACCGCCCAGGACTACGTCGGCGAGTGGCGCCGCGTCAACCACCCGATCACGGGCGAGCTCGTCGAGACGGTCGACGCCACCGCGGCCACGATCGAGACCGAGTTCACCAACGAACGCCTGCACGTCCTCGTCGCCAACGGCGGCTGGGATCCTGCATCACCCGAACCGCACGACCAGGGGGAACCCACCTCATGACCCACACCGTGATCAGCTCCGCCACGAAGGAAGTCGTGATCGGCTTCGATCGCCCCTTCGTCATGATTGGCGAGCGCATCAACCCCACGGGCCGGAAGCTGCTCGCCGAGGAGATGAAGAACGGCGACTTCAGCCGCGTCGAGGCCGACGCCCTCGCGCAGGTGGCCGCCGGAGCGCACATGCTCGACGTGAACGCGGGCATCCCCCTCGCCGACGAGCCGGCGCTGCTCGCCAAGGCGATCCAGCTCGTCCAGTCGATCACCGACGTGCCGCTCTCGATCGACTCGTCGATCGTCGAAGCGCTCGAGGCAGGCCTGGCGGTCTACCAGGGCAAGGCGCTCGTCAACTCGGTCACCGGCGAGGACGAGCAGATGGAGCGCGTGCTTCCGCTCGTGGCCAAGTACGGCGCCGCCGTCGTGGCCATCTCGAACGACGAGACCGGCATCAGCGAGGACCCCGACGTCCGGTTCGAGGTCGCCCGCAAGATCGTCAATCGCGCCGCCGACTACGGCATCCCGGCCAGCGACATCGTCGTCGACCCGCTCGTCATGCCGATCGGCGCAATGGGCACCGCCGGGCGCCAGGTGTTCGCGCTGCTGCGTCGCCTCGTCAGCGAGCTGGGTGTCAACACCACGTGCGGCGCGTCGAACGTCAGCTTCGGTCTGCCGAACCGCAACACGATCACCGGCACCTTCCTGGCCATGGCGATCTCGAACGGGATGACGTCGGCGATCATGAACCCGCTCCACCCCGATGTGAAGGCAGCGATCATGGCGGCTGACGTGCTGGCCGGCAACGACCGCGACTGCTACGCCTGGATCCGCGAGAACCGCGACCCGAACGCCGCAGGCGGTGCCCGCGAGGGTCGCGCCGGCGGCGGCCGTCGTCGGCGGGAGTAGGGCCCGGTGCCCCGCGTCGTCTTCACACCATCCGGTCTCGTCGGTGAGATCGCCGCCGGCACGAACGTGCTGCAGGCTGCGCGCGAACTCGGCGTCGACCTCGATTCGGTGTGCGGCGGTCGCGGCATTTGCGGGCGCTGCCAGATCACGCTCGAGCCCGGCTCGTATGCGAAGTGGGCGATCGAGGTCGACGAGACGTCGCTGTCGCCGTTCACCGGCACCGAGGAGGCCTACGTCGGCCGCAAGGGCCTGAAGCCCGATCGCCGCCTCGGCTGCTGTGCGCTCATCACCGACGACGTCGTGCTCGACGTGCCGCCGGAGAGCCAAGTGCACCGACCCGTCGTCCGCAAGAGCCTCGACCTCAGTGACGTCGTCCTCGATCCGAACGTCTCGATCGCGTACCTCGAACTGCCGCCGTCGGTGCTCGGCGACGCCGAGTCGATGGCCGATCTGGTCATCGCCGAACTCGCCTCCACCCATGCCCGTCACGTGTCGCAGCTCAGCCTCCCGGTGCTGCAACAGGTGCACCACGCGTTCGCCGGCCAAGACCGCGCCGCCACGGTGGCGGTGCGGGGCGACACAGTGGTGGCGGTCTGGCCCGGCTACGTCGACCGTGTGGTCGGTGTCGCCATCGACATCGGCTCCACCACCATCGCCGGGCACCTGTGCGACCTCGGCACCGGCGAGATCCTCTCGTCGTCGGGGCGTATGAACCCGCAGATCCGGTTCGGCGAAGACCTCATGAGCCGCGTCTCGTACGTGATGATGAACCCAGGCGGCGACCGCAACCTCACGGTGGCGGTGCGCGAGGCGCTCGACGAGCTGATCGGCATGCTTTGCGACGAGGCCGGCGCCGACACCGGCACGGTCCTCGAGATCGTGCTCGTCGGCAACCCGATCATGCACCACATCGTGGCGGGCATCGACCCCACGCCGCTCGGCCAGGCTCCGTTCACGCTGGCGACGGCGGAGGCGCTCGAGATGCCCGCCGCGGCGCTCGAGCTCGGCTTCCCCAACGCCCAGGTGTACCTCGCCCCGTGCATCGCCGGGCACGTCGGCGCCGACACCGCTGCGGTCATCCTGTCGGAGGGACCGCACCGGTCGGCCACCATGCAGCTGCTCGTCGACGTCGGCACGAACGCCGAGATCGTCGTCGGCGACCAGCACCGCCAGTTCGCTGCCTCGTCGCCCACCGGGCCGGCGTTCGAGGGCGCGCAGCTCAGCTGCGGCCAGCGCGCCACCGCCGGAGCGATCGAGCGGGTGCGCATCGACCCCGTCACGCTCGAGCCCCGCTTCAAGGTCATCGGCTCCGACCTCTGGAGCGACGTGGACGGCTTCGCCGACTCCACCGCAGACCTCGACATCTCGGGTGTGTGCGGTTCGGGCATCATCGAGGTGATCGGCGAGATGTACCTCGCCGGCATCATCGACACCGACGGTGTCATCCAGGGCGCCGGCGCCGACCGCAACCCGCGGGTGCACGCCCAGGGCCGCACGTTCTCGTACCTGCTCCACGAGGCAGACGGTGTGCGCCTCGGCATCACGCAGAACGACGTGCGAGCCATCCAACTCGCGAAGGCAGCGCTGCGCGCCGGCATCGAGTTGCTGTTCCGGCACGCAGGCGTCACCGAGGTCGACGACATCCGCCTCGCCGGCGCGTTCGGGTCGCACATCGACCCGGTCTACGCGTTGGTGCTCGGCCTCGTCCCCGACTGCCCGGTCGAGCACGTCAGGTCCGTCGGCAACGCCGCGGGGGCGGGCGCCGTGCGCGCGCTGCTGTCGGTGGCCGCACGTCGCGAGATGGAGTCGGCGGTGCGCAACGTCGAGAAGATCGAGACCGCCACCGAGCCCACCTTCCAGGCCGAGTTCGTGGCGGCGATGGCGTTCCCCCACGCCACGGCGCCGTCACCCAACCTCGCTCTGGTGGTCACACTGCCCGAGCGCACCGCATCATCGTCCGACGCCGGCCGCGGTGGCCGTCGTCGTCGCCGCGAGTCGGCCGAGGCCGACGCGCCGTCACAGGGGGAACCGTCATGACGACCACCGAACCAGCAGCCAGCGCCAGCACCGGACGACGCTCCGGAGGGCGCGCTGGTCGCGCCGCGCTCCGCGCCTCGCACGTGATCGACCGGGTGCCGTACCTCACGCGCACCATGCGGCCGTTCGAGATCGTCGGTGACGAAGGCCTCGCGCTCATCGAGGACGCGGCCGACACGATCCTCGAGGAGGTCGGCATCGAGGTGCGCGACTACCCCGAGGCGCTTCCGATCTTCGCCGCCGGCGGGGCCATCGTCGACGGCACCCGAGTGCGGTTCCCGCGGGGGCTGTGCCGCCAGATCGTCTCCGACAATGCGCCGGCCACCTACGTACAGCACGCCCGCAACCCGGCGAACAGCGTCGTCATCGGCGGCAACAACACGGTGTTCGCCCCGAACTACGGCTCGCCGTTCGTCTACGACATCGACCACGGCCGGCGCTACGCCACGATCACCGACTTCCAGAACTTCGTGAAGCTGGCGTACCTCGACCCGTACCTCCACCACTCCGGTGGCACGGTGTGCGAGCCGGTCGACATCCCGGTCAGCAAGCGCCACCTCGACATGGTGTACAGCCACATCAAGTACAGCGACAAGGGCTTCATGGGTTCGGTGACCGCGGGGTCACGGGCGCAGGACAGCGTCGACCTGGCCCGCATCGCGTTCGGCGGCGACCTGCAGGACCGCACCGTCATGACGTCGCTCATCAACGCCTCGTCGCCGCTGGTGTGGGACGGCACGATGCTCGCCGCGGCCCAGTGCTACGCAGAGAACAACCAGGCCACCATCATCACCCCGTTCATCCTGGCCGGCGCCATGGCCCCGTCGACCAGCGCCGGTGTCTGCGTCCAGACGCTCGCCGAGGCGCTCGCGGGCATGACCTTCGTGCAACTGGTCCGCGCCGGCGCGCCGGTCATCCTCGGGTCGTTCGCCAGCTCGATGAGCATGCAGACCGGGGCCCCCACGTTCGGCACGCCCGAGCCTGCGCTGGTGCTCTACACGATGGCGGCGCTGGCTCGGCGCCTCGGTGTCCCGTTCCGTTCCGGTGGTTCGCTCACCGCCTCGAAGCTGCCCGACGCACAGGCCGCCTACGAGAGCGCCAACACCCTGCAGCCCACCGTCCTCGGTGGCGTGAACTTCGTGCTGCACGCGGCAGGCTGGCTCGAGGGTGGTCTGGCGATCGGGTACGAGAAGTTCGTCCTCGACTGCGACCAGCTCGGGATGATGACCACGTTCGTGCGCGGCCTCGACGTGTCAGCCAACGGCCTCGCCACCGAGGCGATCCGCGAGCACACGCCCGGCGAGCACTTCCTCGGCACGGCTCACACCCTCGCCAACTTCGAGTCGGCGTTCTACCGCAGTGACACCTCCGACAACTCGAGCTTCGAGCAGTGGACCGAGGAGGGCGGCCTCGATGCCGCCCAGCGCGCCAACGCCCTCTGGAAGAAGCGCCTTGCCGAGTACGAGCCGCCGGCACTCGACGATGCCATCGATGCCGAGCTGCAGGATTTCGTGGCTCGCCGCAAGACCGAACTGCCCGACGAATTCGCCTGAACAACCCAACCAGAATAGGAACACGATGTCTGCTCAGCCTCTCCCCCGCACGGCGTCGGCCGTCCAGCGCCACCTCGTCGCCGAGGCGCGCTACGAGCTGATCCCGCTGAAGAATGTCCACGACCAGATGGCGTTCGTGCCGTCTGGCAGCTCGGTGTCGGTCACCTGCTCACCGGCCAAGGGCATGCAGGCCACCCTCGACCTCACTCGCGAGGCGCTCGACCGAGGCCTCATGGCCGTGCCCCACTTCTCGGCACGCCTCACCGAAGACCGTGCGCACGTGCAGCGGCTCGCCGAGTTCTGCCGCACGAACGGCGTGCAGGAGGTGTTCCTGGTCGCCGGTGACGCTCCGGAACCGGTCGGTGCGTACGACGGCGTGGTCGCCTTCCTCCGCGACTTCCTCGACACCGATCACGGCCTCACGCGCATCGGCATCACGGCCTACCCCGACGGCCACGCGCTCATCGACCAGGGTGTCGTCCACGAGGTGCTCCACCAGAAGCAGGCGCTGCTCTCCGATGCGGGAGTCGACGGCTTCGCCAGCACGCAGATGTGCTTCGACGTCGACCGGTGGAAGCAGTGGGCGGCCGCCGAGCGCGCCGCCGGCTTCACGCTGCCGCTGCACCTCGGGGTGCCCGGCGTCATCGACCGCACCAAGCTGCTCACGATGGGCATGCGTCTCGGCATCGGCTCGTCGATGCGGTACGTCAAGAAGAACAAGGGCGTCCTCGGGCGCCTGTTCTCGCCCGGCGGTTACGACCCCACGAAGCTCATCGCCCCGATGAGCAAGGTCGCCACCGAGCTCGGCATCGAGGGTCTGCACGTGTTCACGTTCAACAACGTCGACGCCACCGCACAGTGGCAGCAGAAGCAACTCGCCAAACTCAGCTGACCCCCACCCCCACGAACTTCGGCACCACACCGGCCCTCAGGCCCGACAGCGTGCCGAAGCTCCGGATGCGGGCGACTGCCGATACCGTCCGGCCTTCTTCCCCCGAGTGCTGCCCTGCTGCTCGGAGGTCGTCATGCCCCGGTTCCACCCACTGCTCGCCGCGTACCTGCGTACCCACCACGGTGTCGTCGCCACCGCCGATCTCGCACCCCTAGGAGTCACACCGGACGCGCTCCGGGCCCTGCTCGAGTCCGGCGAGCTGGTGGCAGTTTTCGACGGCGTCTACCGACATGCCGTGTG
>Ga0247831_1005000_pt1 | contig 17032 bp, 9 predicted proteins | sample LaCruzMarch2015__9_FD_192406 | JGI IMG/M metagenome (GOLD analysis project Ga0247831, IMG submission 192406) | Freshwater microbial communities from meromictic Lake La Cruz, Castile-La Mancha, Spain - LaCruzMarch2015_1m | ecosystem: Environmental > Aquatic > Freshwater > Lake | place: Spain... | reverse complement strand
GCAAAATCACCCCCAGGTGTGAGAAATTAGATACTACAAAAAGGTGAGAGATTTGGAATGAGGATTGTTCGGGTGTGATATATTGAAAGCGGAAAACTCTAGATGAGTAGATTTTACCTATTTTTCTAAAAACAAAATAACCCCGAGATACACACACTGTTTTTGGCACAATTGGCCAAAACCTTAAGTAGGGTTAAGGGGGGGTGGATACAAAAAGAAAGTCAATACCAGACATAACGGAGTGGCGCTCTGGGGATGGAGTACAACAATGCCTTGACAGCGTCGTGGTGGGGTATAAATAATCAGAATGAATTCAACTACGATGATCCCACCGTCGTCGTCATTGTTGTCGTCGTCCGTCGCCAGTGATGACGGTCTCGGCAACCCAGTTATAGACGAAGACGTTGATCCTCGGAATCGGTCAGACTACACTGACTATTACGATGACGACGATGAAGACAATGACGAGGATGAGGAAGAAATGATCTCATTGGGTTTGTCATCAGTGGAGGGAAGTGGTCTTCGAGAGTCAGATGATGCAACAGTAGTGGAAGTGGGAGGCAATCAAAAATCAATTTATCCAACGACACCTGCACCACCTCACCATGCTGCAGCCGCCGGTACGCTCCCCCCACGTCATCGCGGAGGAAGTATTGATGGACATGATAATTATAATGGAGGAATGGGAGGAGGAGGAATTGGAGGTGTGAAAGAGACGTTGCATAGACGGACTCCTGGTCCACCATCTTCATCTTCATTGACTAATGCATCCGAGAGACACCGACGTACGCCTGGTCCAAGTCGGGCAAAAACACCAATCATGTCAGGTGGGGGAGGGAATCGAATAATACCAACGACGACGGGGGTTGGAAAGACACCACACAAAAGTCAAATGTCGTTAACATCGTCATCACTTCCTGTGACCCCATTGAGTAAAACAATGCACCATCATCACGTCGGCAATAATGGAATTAATGGAATATTGGACACACCAATAATAAATAATGCTGGTAGTTGTATGAAGCAACAATATCCAAACAACTCTGATCGCATTGCTGCTGGTCGTGGTGGACATGGACGTCGTACTCCAGGATACGATCATGAACGACGATTATATACACCGGCACACTTTACATTAGCAAAGAATGTCGATTTACATATGGACAATATTAGGCCGGATGCATTCTCTCCGGCGACTATACGTATGACTGACTCTCTTGAGAAAATATTATCAGATGATGATTTTTTGAGTTCTAAGCACCGTGCGATGCAACAGCAGCAACAACAACATCAACAATTCAATGACTGTGGAGCATTTCAGAGAATACAATCGTTGGGGGAGAGCAGCGCCGACGACGAGGTTGATGTGATCACGGGACAAATGAACAATTCGTCTATGGAGGGCGACGATGATGAAGATGAGGATGAGGCTGAGATTTCGCAAATAAATGAAGGTTTAGATGAAAATGATGATGATAATGATGGCGGAATTATCAAAACAGATACGACGTCAATCGTTCGACCCAAGCCGTTAAACTTTGATCAAGCATCTAGACTGATAACAACGACGTCGTCATCGTCGTCGAGTGTGTCCAGTGGTGGTGCATTCAGAGCTACTACCATGCCCAGGCCTCAGCATTCGATACCACGCAACGCTAGAGGAGGATCGCCTTATCACGGCATTGGAGGAATGCAACATCAAAGTCAACAGGGTTACTATCAGCAACAACAGCAGGGGTACTTCGGGGGGATGGGACGAGGAGGAGATGGGATGATGGGACCTAGTCATCCACCATACCCCCCCTCGAATATGTACGAACATCCAAACCATCAGTACTCTCACACTCAACCTCAAATGCAGCAATATTCTCAATCACATCAACATCAGCATCACATGTCTCAAAACTTTCGTCATCCATCTCCCTTGGGATTTGAACCCTTACTGCCAATGGGATTGGTTTCACCACTTACTCTCCCAACTGAATGGAAGGGTCATGGTAATTTTGAATATCACCCTCATGCGAATGCTGGTGGGGTAGGGTGGGATCCATATGCACAGCAAGGTGGTGGTGGTGGTGATGATCACTGGTCTAGGGGTGGCTCTTCCCGTGTCCAGCAGCAGCAGCAGCCTCACGTAGGCATGCCACACCATCATATTGCTGGACACGCCTCACCCGAGTTTGCATTCCATGAAATGTCGGGGGCGGTTTCTCCCTTCACATTGCAATTCCCCTCCTTCCCAAGTCCGACGCAACAGTCGAATCATTATCCTCGTCAGAATCATCATTATAATCACCACCAAAGTATCGCACCTGTCGCATCTCGGTCACAAACAAAGTTAAAGGAGAACCAACGTCCTCGAGCGTCAACGTCTCCCTTTCAAACGACTTCCCCAACAAAGCCCTTTTATAGAGATGAAGTTGATCAGGGAGGACCTGGATTGAATAATGCATCATCATTAGAGAAAGAAGGCTGGTTCCATCCTTTGGATCAGAAGAACGCCCAATCAAATCACTCAAATGCCCAGCGTAACAAGGAGGTACCGCTCGGGATGGGAGCGGTGATGGCAAAGATGAGGATGCAGGAGCAGCAGAAGGAGCATGCACTAAAACAACCGAGGGATCGCTCCACGATTCCACACATTGATGTCTCACGGACAAATGTAAATTACTACCAAGGACACCACGGTGTTATTGAATCCGAAGATGCCAAACAATCACGGGGGGAATTTGTTGTTATTGAAAGTCAACTGGAAAGGCAGGCCTTCAAGGAGTTTGGCAAACAATTTCGTCTTAAGGAGAATGAGTCTCTTATCGCCGCGAGGGATTACGCATTGGCATGTCTATCCGAATCCAATCGTGATGTATTCTTACCCTCTACGACACACTGGCGAGTACATCTTGAATTGGCCGACGTGGCAAAGCGATCGAATCAGACTAGTATTGCTAGAAGTCATTACCTCCAGGCATGTGCATTACAGCCCCGTGCAAGTCAAGGCTGGTTGGAACACAGTAAGCTTGAGGAAGAGAGTGGCAACTTACGCAAGTGCTCCATTATATTGCAGGAAGGGTTGAAACAATGTGAAACGAATGAAAATCTGCTCATTCGGGCTGTTAAGTTTTACGAACGAATGGGAGATTTAGACCAGGCACGACAGCTGCTGTCAAGGTTGAAATATCTCAGTATTGATAAATCATGGAAGACTATGCTGGAAGGTGGACTGTTGGAAGCAAGGGCCGGCAGATACTCTATGGCAAGGGAAGTGCTAAAGTTTCTCACGCATAATGTCCCATGGTACGGGCCACTTTATTTGGCTCATACAAAGTTGGAACGCGACTATGGCTCGCCTGTTGAAGCATTTTCAATTGTTGAAAAGGGGCTCAAAGAACTGCCACGTTATGGGCCACTGTACTTTCAGGCCTTCCGTCTTTTGGAGAAGGAAGATCTATCACGGAAGGAATTTCACCTTCCTCGAACAATGGAGATGATTTCGCGTGCAGATAGTATCAGTAGGGAATTGTTGTGGAAGGTACACTTGGAAGCAGCCCAAATGCATGAAAGGGCTGCGGAGTTAGCGGTTGAGGACAACCCTACACGGTTGGATTTAAAGGTGGCTCTGCAAGCTACTCGCCGATCGTACGCCAAGGCTATTGCTTTGTGTCCTTCCAATTTGAGCTGGAAGATTTGGCTTGTGAGTGGTCGGACAGAATTATCATGCGGTAATACCAAGGCAACTCGGGAGCTATTCTTTCGCGCTTATGACTCCGTGTCTGAGAAAGGTCGATCAACTGTTCTGCTGGAATGTGCACGACTTGAGGAATATTGTGGTGATTTGTCATTATCACGTGCAATTCTTCGTAAAGCACGTGAGCAATTTGGCAAGAGTGATTGGAAGGTTTGGCTATCATCGATTAATTTGGAATGTCGATGTGGTCTTCGAGAACGAGCTATCGCATTTGCCCAAGAAGCTCTGAATATACACAGAGGCACTGGACGTCTTTGGGCAGCTCTTATACAGCTGTGTCATGATGACGGGGAAGCATATCAAATGAAAGTCCTCAAGCTTGCATTGCACGCAGTACCCAAATCCGGCGAGGTGTGGTGCGAAGGTGCACGGATTCATCTCAATCCATTTTCCCCAACCTTTGACTTACCAGCTGCATCACGTCACCTATCGTACGCTGCAAGATTTACTCCTCAGTATGGCGACAGTTTTTTGGAGCAACTACGCTTATTGATGATCGACCAATGGCTAATTCCCTTAGCCACTCCATTTATAAATTCAATGCAAGACGCGTTTCCATCTAGCGAGCTAGAAGATGCTTACAAGTTCATTGTTGAACATACCAAAGAGACAGCTGATATTGTGAAAATACAGCTCAAAGAAGACAAGAATTCAGTTATGATGGATGTGTTGGACACATCTGAGCTAGAATTGCGCTGTTCTAGCGCCGACCCCAACTATGGTCATTTATGGTTCCAATTCCGCAAAAGTCCCATTGACACAGCACGAGAGGTAATTGCTCAAGCTAGAATTGAGATGGCGGAATCAATTATTAATTATGCTCATTTATACATTGCAGCAATGGTCCGTAGGGCTGGCATACTTTTGTTAATCTACTATGAGAGTGACGACAAGTCTGGTTTACCTCATCCCAATTCTGAAAGTTGGGATGTTGTGGTTGACACACGACTTCGATCGGCACCATTTCTGGATGAAATACTAATAGAAAGCGACGTGGGGTCAACACTATTTACAACGGGGTCTGTAGAGAGTAATCGTAGCTGGGACAAGCTTTCGCTGGCCGAGAAGCGCAAGATACTTTTCGGCAGTGATTCTTTAATCAATTGATGGTTTTGCAGCTACTTCTTTGGAGCGAGACTAAAGATTTAAGCAATTTTTCGTGATCGTACCAATCTAAATATATGTACAATTATCGTTTCTCATCTCTTTATCACGCATAGAATACTTGATGATGGTGATGTTGAGATGTTTACGAGATCACCCATAGCCATCCCAACCGCAAGTGAATGTAACCCTGTATATAGTTTTACATCGGAATGTTGATTCAGGTACAATTCCAGGGCATTAAGGAATCCCTGAAAAGGAAATAGCACCGTCGCAAGTTTTCGCTCGCGTTCACTGGCCTCCATCAAGTCAGTTTGTGTGATTCCTTTCTTGTAGTCATTGTACACTTGAGAATTGATCTCTTCATTCATATCAACGTGAATTCTGACTAGACAAGCCGACTCATTGCTAAGCCCTGGACTCAGGAACGTCGGCATAATGACATGTCCATCACGACCCTTCGCTAGAACTGTGCCCACATAGCCAGTCTCCTCCTTTAATTCTCGAATCGCTGCCATAGCAGGATCCTCGCCATCATCGATCAGACCTGCTGGCAATTCTAAAGTGTGTGCGTCAATTGCAGGACGGAATTGCCTAACACAGACGATCTCATCGCCCGAAGGAGACAATGACGACGAAGATGAGTGTCTTATTATGGCGAGGATAAAAACAGCATCGATTGCATCTTCGGAACGCTTTGTTGTTCGTACGGCTCGATCCCATTTGCGCATCGTCGTCATCGTGGAGGAATCAACGGAAGACGACGACGAGGCATCGACTAGATAGGACAATGTCTCAAGACGCATCCAACGTGTCTCGCCGACGGTCACGCAGCTGGCGAAGTCCACTCGAGGGAGTCTATTACTGTCGTCGGACACCATTGTTAGCTACGGTCAGGGTCTCACAAAATTAACTCACAAGTAGATAGAATAACCATTAGACTAAAAAATGTAGCCCTTTAACAATCGGAGTATTTTTTTGAATATATAGATATTATTCATAGAAAGGATAGGAGATAGCAATTAAATATATGGTGACATTTGTATTATCTTTTAGACCGATCTGTTGCGAGCAATCATCAAAACTTGGTCTTTCTTAACTTCTTCTTCGCAGTAACTTTTCCAAGCGCTGAATTCATTTTCCCTGCCTTCGGCCGTCCCGTACCAAAACCAGCACTCGATGATATAGACTTTGAAGGAAACGATTCAGTCGTCATGCATTGCTTCTTCAATTGACGTGATTTATGACTCATTGCCAGCGTCCCTCCCTTTACCTCCGATTTGTGATTCGAGACAACCAGTGATGACAAAAATGCAGTATTAATCCCACCGAATGATGTCACGCCATTGTGAAAATTGAGAAAATTATCATCCCTACCATTTACATAGTTATTATTTGTTGGATGAATAGCCTTCGGAACAACAACTACGACGTTCACATCATCATCATTATATATTTTGGATGATGATATGTTTGATCTGTTTGCCGCATCGACAACGTCGGCGACTCTTCGTTCTAACGCGGCCTCTTCTATATCTTCTCGATTTCGTCTGGATAATGCAGCATTGACCTGCTCTTGTGCTACTTCAGCCCACGACGACGTTACCGTGCTGCTATGTTCGCCATCGAACTCTGTTAAATCAAGTCCAGTGGAGAAGCATTTTTCGAAAGATGAATTACTCTCGATAGTCTTGGCGATGGGATTGGATGCTCCCTCTCTCGTCAGTCGATGCTGGGACGACATTGTCCTCACTTTCTCAACCTTTTTTTATGTTGTGTGGTCAGGTGCGCGGCTTGGGAGCGGGTAGGTGGTATCTACATATCGACTACATAGATTGATTCCATACCTCGTTAACCTCTCTACGCTAGTGAAGCGAACTTTCCTTTTCCGCCGGTAGCATAGAGGAGAAGCATAAAGGGACGAGCGAGATACTTAAGTAGTAGATAATCCGCATCTCCTCCTCCGCTCCCCAACCAATCAATCCAAACCCATCTCCACGCGCGGGCTAGGGGCATTTTATTCTAGCTTGCAGCGTCATAGTAATCCGTCTATATATAACAACAACCTGCCACGATGGGGAACCGAGTTAAGGGCCGTGCGAAGAAGAAGTCGATCAAGGCTGCCGTTCATTCAGGCATGTCCACACATCGTAAGATCTCACGGATGGGTAAGAAACAAAAGAAGGATCATGCCGGACTCGACGCAACCTTCCTTGGTCGGGCAAAGGTCCTTAAGAAGCTGCAAATCTCACTTAAGGACTTTCGTCGATTGTGCATACTTAAGGGAGTATACCCTCGTGAGCCACGTGGGCGTGCGCCAAAGAATAAGAAGGGGCAGGTATTCTACCATCTCAAGGATGTTCGGGCATTAGCACACGAGCCCCTCCTTGATAAGTTTCGTGAGTTTAAGACATTTATGAAACGTGTGCGTAAATCCGCGAATCGACATGAGAAAGATGAGGCTCGACGGAAGCAGGCGACGTTGGCGCCCAAGTATACATTACATCATCTAGTCCGTGAACGGTATCCCCGTTTCGCTGATGCATGTGGTGATATGGACGATGCTTTGTGCCTTGTGAATCTATTCGCTTGTTTACCCAGTGATGGACGTGTGCAGACTAGTATTACACGAAAGGCACAGCATCTGGCTGCAAGTTGGGGTGCTTACTGTGCCACGACGGGGAGCATTGTGAAGAGCTTTATCAGCGTCAAGGGTGTGTACATGGAAGCTGAGATTAGGACATCGGGACAGACGATACCCGTACGGTGGGTCACACCTCATAACTTCACACAACACATTCCAGAAGGTGTGGATTTTCGTGTCATGCTTACGTTCTTTGAATTCTACGAAACGTTGTTGGGTTTCGTGCTCTACAAGCTGTACGGTGAGCTAGGGGTGCGTTATCCTCTTCCTATCGTTGCCGCCACTGCCGTTATGAATGGCAGCAAAGGTGATAGTGGAAAAACTGTGAACAGCAGCAGTAGCGCTGCCACACTTCATCCTACGCTGGGAGGACGAGCATCCTCGGTTTTGGCTGCCAATCTAACGGCTCTACAGATGGCTTTGCATGACGCGTCAAAGGGCAATTCCGCAGCCGATGCTATCAGGAATGCAGTGTTACAGAATAAAAATGCCGTTGATAATGCTTTGTTTGAAAAGGGAAGGTTGGATACGTCAATGACGAAGGCGAGTAGAAAAAAGCAGAAAAAATTGATGCAATCAATCGATGAGGCATTAGCAGGTGTTGACCAAGACGATGAAAGTGATGATGACAATGAGGATGAAGAAATGATTGACGAGGAAGATGATGAGCAAGTACCGATCGCGGCTCCGCTACGCGAAGCACTAGAAGCTATCGATAATTCAGCACTTTCCACTGAAGAAGGTGGCAACATCAGTATCATCACGGACCCAGAGGCCCGGAAACGTCATCAACTATTCCACAATCTAACCTTTTTCCTTTCACGCGAGGTCCCACGAGGTTACCTGGAATTGATTATCCTTTCTTACGGAGGAAAGGTTGGATGGGAGGGTCAGGATACGCCCGTCGCAATTGAGGATGCTAGCATCACGCATCACATTGTAGATCGCCCTCAGCTGCTACCAGGATATACCAAACTGCCGAAGTCAAGAGAGTTCGTCCAACCACAGTGGATATTGGATTGTGCCAATTTTAACTTTATCCTACCGATAAACAAGTATGGTGTTGGGATGGCATTACCACCTCATCTTAGTCCTTGGGTCGATGACAAGGAGGAGGGCTACGTGCCAAAGTATAAAGAAGAGGTAGAGAGGCTACGAAACGGAGAGATCTTGGATGATATAAGTGATGTTCAGTTAGAGGCAGTGGTCAAGACTAATGATTCGATTCAAGATGAAGATGAAAGAGACGAAGCAGAATCATCGGAAGAGGAGAAGAAGGAGCGAACAACCTTTGGAAATGATGATGATGATGATGATGATGATAGTGAAACCTCTGAGGAGGAAGAGGAAGATGAAGATGACGACGACGAAGAGACTGATCAGAAAGCGGCGAAGAAGACACGGACAGAAGATGAGGAGGCAGCCCACCTTGCCAAGGCCCTGATGTCAAAGAAGGCCGCACGTCTCTACGGACGTATGCAGCATGGCATTGCTCAGAAACAGACCAAGGTTGACAATCTACATAAGAAACGCCGTGAGATTGAATCGACTAGGGAGAAGAGCAAGGATGGAAAGACTGTGTTGAAGCAAAAGGTGGAACGATTGAAAAAAGAAAGGAGGGATAAGGAGGACAAGTATGCAGAAACTGGAGGTGAGAAGTGAAGTAGTATTGCTGAATTGTGTATCATGCCTAATTAGCTCACACTTTTATGTTTGTAAATTCGACAGGGAGCATGAAGAAAAAGAGGAGAAATTGATTGAATTTAGTTTTGGTATTCTAAATTCTTCCATGTGGTGGAAAGCCATGACTTGTGGATGTCAATGAAGATGAGGAATAAGAAGATACACAGCAGTCCTCAGAAATAATATTTAAGTTTCACCATGAGTAAAAACCAAAATCCTTTCTGTATGGTAATTACTTCTTCTTGCCGTTTGATGATATGTAGGTAGGTAAAGACAGGGATGTATCTACCTACCTATGTAGGTTGAAAAAAATTGGTTACAATGAAGGGTTGTAGGTATGTATGTAGTACTTCCCATCAACCATCAATTACGCACGATTTCGCTCTCTGAATCATCGTCCCATAAATTTTGCGTTGGCGACATCTCTATCATCATATCATGCTGCCTCCCTCCTCCTCCTCCTCCTCCTCCTCATCATCATCATTCTCATCATCCCGACGTAGACGACGCGTATCGGCTATGGCAGCTATGGCGACGATGGCCGCCTCCTCTGCGTTCCAACTTCCCGCTTCGTTACCGCTTGGACGACGACATCATCAATCCATCAATAGGGGTCCTTTGACACGGTCACCCCCGCAGTCACCCCCCTCGCGTAGCAGCAAGCGAAGGGCGATCTTTGCAATAGTAGACCAGGCCATTGCCGACGTGGCCATTATGGATGTGGCCGCTGATAATTTAATCATGGATGATGTGGTACTGTTTGACGATTTCCCCCCTCCCTCGTCACCATCACGGGTGGAGATGGACGACGTCGTGATGGTGGTGAACGGGGACGAAGACCGTAGTGACGGCGTCGGTAGACCTAGCTTTTCCACCCATCAGCAGAGGCTCCAACAGTCGTCGAATAATAATAACCCCAACAACGACCCCACGTCTGTCGCCGGTCGACGCATACGTGCCAACGTACGTGAAACAGGCTTCGACTCTATCAAGTATTATATGAAAACGATGGGTAATCATGATCTATTACAAAAGAATGAAGAGATCGTATTGGCACGTGAAATACAAATATTAATGAAGTGGGAGGTTGTGCGTGATGAATTAGAGGCCGAATTAGTCCGCCCACCCACCTATCAAGAGTGGGCCGAACGTATCCGTCCAGGTATGACTGTGGTGCAGATTAAGAAACAGATACGTCGTAGTTTACGTGCCAAGAGTGCATTAACGGAAAGTAATTTACGTTTGGTCATTAGTATTGCGAAGCGATATCAAGGACGGGGGTTAAATATGCAAGACTTGTGTCAAGAGGGTACCTTGGGTCTAACACGTGCCTGTGAAAAGTTTGACCCCGAACGTGGTTTTCGTTTTTCGACATATGCCACGTGGTGGATTAAGCAGGGTATCATGCGTGCTATTGCCGACCAGGCACGCACCATTCGGCTACCGGTACATATTCATGATCAACTTGGGATTGTGCGTAAGGCTGAACGTGATTTACAGAATGAGCTTGGTCGAGACCCCACGAAAGAGGAACTGGCACAGAAGGTGGGGATCAAACCTGATAAGATTGAATTCCTAAAACGTGCAAGTGTCGGATCAGTGTCAATGGAACAGGAACTTGGAAGTGGTGCCAAGAAAGGGTCTGGGGCTGGGACAGGCGGGAGTAGTAAGGGAGGGGGAGGTTCTGAACGGTCCTTCACGTTACAGGACACACTTGGTGATCCTGATCAAAAACCTGTGGATATGGCACAATATCGTATGTTGCAGGATGATGTTGGACGGCTTATATGCACTCTCAATGCACGGGAACAGGCTGTCATACGCATGCGATTCGGACTTGACGATGGCAGTCCCAAGACGTTGGAGGAAATTGGGAAGAGATTCTCGGTAACAAGAGAGAGGATACGTCAAATCGAGTGAGTTTGTAAATACTCATCATTCCCTTTTAATGATTTTACGCATGCACTAACAGAACTTCATATTTGTTGTCGTTAACTCGATAGGGCGAGGGCATTGCACAAATTGCGTCAGCCTTACAGAAATCACACTGTTAAATGCTACGCCAGTGAATTATAGGGAGCAACATTTACAGGTGGGATAATGTTATTGTTATAGAGTAATAATAGTAGACAAGAAATAAATCCCTCGTTTGTGTCTTCCCTAAAATGTTCTACTACGATTCAATACTTTCATCAATGCCCGTAAAGTCTCGAAAGAATGCTGTAAATAAGACCAGGCCATCCGTCAAGTCTTTCACCCCCATTGTTTCACGTATAGAATGCATTGATAGTTGTGGAGCACCCATATCAATTGTACGTATACCCGTATTAGCACTAATTATTGGCCCTATGGTACTCCCACAACCACAATCATTCCGTACCACAAATTCTTGTATTGGTGGTAACTTTGCCACACGTGCTAATTCACGCATAAGTAGTCCAGTGACACCATTTGTGGCATATCGCTGATTTGAATTACGTTTAATAACCATCCCCCCATTCATTATTGGTCCATGTCCTTTTTCATGCTTGGATACATAATTGGGGTGTACTGCATGTGCCATGTCAACACTTAGACAGAAGCTACGTTTGATCATTTTATCGTACATTGATGAACCATTATTGAATATATTACCATCATTACCACCACCAGTAGTAGTAGAGCTTGATGACGATGATTGCAGTAATGCTTGACTGATCCGTCGAACAGCTTCACCAATAATTGGGGATCCGGCACCAGTTGCAGATGTGCTCCCCACCTCTTCATGATCAAACATGGCAATCAAACTAATGTCAGTATCATTGTCCAATCCAACAGCACTACTACGACCACCACCACCACCACTATTGTCATAATCATCGTCAACGGCAACAACAACATGATCAATCAAGGCACGATATGCCAAAAAACAACTTGCTAAATTATCCAATCGTGAAGAATGTATAAATTCTGAATGTACCCCGCCGAGAGATGCCGATTGTACATCAAACAAGTTTAACTCAAAGTCAACAATGTTTGACGTGTCAACATTTAGTTCAGTAGCAAGTAATTGTAGTAATAATGGTTCTTGATGCTTCTTCCATTCATCATCATTTATGTTACTACTACCAACGCCACTGCTAGCAGAAGTAGCAGCACTACCAATTAGTGACTTTATCACAGCCGATGCAATAATTGGTACTAAATGATCTTCTTTGTTGATATCAAATGCCTCACGCTCCTTCGGTGTTTGTAAATGTATAGCCAAATTGGGTATACGTAAGATTGGTCGACTAATCTTAACAAGCTTTTGACGTATAATCATCTTTTCATCCGTGTTGTCTTGTCGAATAAATACACGACCAGATAGTCCAAGATCACGATCAAACCATGTATGCCATAAACCACCACCATAACATTCAACTGCTAATTGTATCATCCCACCCCCACTACTACTTGTTAGCCCACCACCTCCTCCTCCTCCTGATGTAGGTGTGAGTGTTGTACGTTTTGAACGTGGTTTTACTTTTAGATTGGGTGAATCAGTATGTGTACCAATAATTTTAAATCCCCCTCCTCCACTACTACTGTTATTGTTATACTTGCTCCCAATGGCAAATGCCACAAGTGCTGACTTATTCTTGGTAAAGTAATACTTGCCACCGGGCACTAACACCACCTGACTATTTCCGTCATCTTCTTTCCACTCTGCAAAGCCAGCATTTTGTAAATGAAATATTGCATTACTAACTGCGTGGTATGGATCAGGTGAATTGTTAATATATGTCATCATATCTTGTGCTAATGGCAAATAGTCATTGTAATTCTTGTAATGTCCTACTAGTAAATCTCCCATTGTTCTGGCGACTGAAGTTTTCGTTTCCAATTCAACGTCATTGTTAAATTCGCTTCCGCTGGAGGGGATCGCGACCTGACGCAACAACGACGACGAGCAGTACTGTCGTTGTTGAAGTAGCGGCCCAGTCGATGACAAGGATGCGATGCGTCCCCCTCCTCGTCGTTGAGCAATGACATCATTGGACCTGATGCTACTACAGAATGAGGATCCACCCCCCCCAACACCAATGGAGTGACGAGAAGCGTTACTGCCGCGACAACTACTAACAAGACTGCGACTCCACGTCGTTGTGAATGTTGTTGTCGTCAAAGTAGTCCAAGCCATTGTCGTCATGCCTAAATATCGACGACCAATGACGAAGATGATAATGGCACTCATCATAATATTTTATGCGGTTGTGAGGTGCATGCCGATAGGGGCTCCGCCGTGGGGCCTCTTTAAGCCGCTCCCTTTTATGTTTCCACACAGCGCTGGCTAGATCCGTTATCCCCCACAGGTTGGCTACTAATGATCAGGTGCCAAATTAAGCCACTCATTTTCTCGGCTGCCATCGTTGTATCATCTCGCTGTAGATCTCCTCCTAATAGGATTTTTTCATCCGTTGTGGCTGCCATATCAACGACATCTTCTTCTACCACAGCAACATGTAACGGGGGAAAATCTGCCATCATCTTCCTTCATGGGTTAGGTGATAGTCCCGCTGGTTGGTCTAGTTTGGAGTATGACTTACCAGAGATACGTAAAAGTCTTGCAGAGGTGCACTACGTCTTCCCCCCCGCACCAACTATAGGACTGAGTATTAATGGAGGTGCCAAAATGCCAGGATGGTTTGATTTATACGATTGGCCTATAGATATTGATGCGACAGATGATAGAGATGGAAAGCTCGCGGCAGTAAAACAGATTGAAGATACAGTCGTAAAGCTTGAGAAGGATGATGGCATTCCTCCCAATCGTGTAGTAATTGGAGGATTCTCACAGGGAGGTGCAGTTGCATTACTTGCGGCTTATCATCAACGCAAAGTGGGGAAGGTCCCATTCGCCGGCTGTGTCTGTCTTTCTGGTTGGCTAACATTAAAGGAAGACTTAACAATATCAGACGAAGTCGCGAAGGCAACGCCATTATTTTGGGGTCATGGTCAGTTTGACGATAAAGTATTATTCGAACAGCAAGCACACGGGGTGGGGAAATTGCGTGAACTGGGGGTTGATGTTACCGACGGATCGTATCCGATGGGACACAGCAGTCATCCAAAGGAAATGAATGCATTAGCCGAGTTTCTGGAGAAGGTTTTATTCCCCTAAATGAAAAATGATGCTCAAAGATTAATAGAAATAGGAGTAATATCTGCAAATTCATCTCAATTCATCCAAAAATAGAATAGTAGGGTTCCCGCCGAAAGATCGGTCATAGCCTCGGTCACCGATCAAGCCCCGATCGATATGACGCCGATACCGAGCCCGGAATATAACAATGGTGTCGATGACTTCAAGGCCTTCGTCACGTCATCACCGTTGCGGCCGTCGAGCCCAACGACCAATAATGAAGTCTCTTCCACAACGTCGGACCTGTCGGAAGCCTCCACCAAATCCAGTTCCAGTTTTCATACTTGCGTCGAAGATTTTGACCCCGATGCTGTCGACTTTGAACCACTACTTGTGTCAGGGACCGGAAAAGTCTTGACCTACCATTCATCTTTTGATACAGATGACATTATTTCTATTGATTCGTCCGTGGCAACACCCATCACGCGGAATGGAAACCGGTACCGCCGCGCTTCCTGCTCATCCTCTCGTCTGAAGCAGTTGGTATTGATAGCGATTCTTGCTGCGATAATTGTAGAGAGATTGTCTTCATTATCGATTGACACTTTGAATAGTACAGAATCCACGGAGACTGCGATGAATAGAATACCAGGAAGACAGAACATGCAGGATGTTGACATGGCTGCATACAAAGCTTCTACATCGCGGATTGCAGTTTGGGATCCGTTCTTGGAGGATGCAGTCTCAGCGAACAATCAAAATTTAATGATCATTGTGTCACAATGTTTCGCTCGACCAACTTTTTACTTTCGTAAAGAGAACGCCGGTTCATATACACTTCAAGAGACATCAACCACGGTAAAAGAGTCAAACCAACAGCAATTACCATATAATAATAATGTCAACCATCTGATGGCAATATTTACACAAAACTTCAATCAAGTCGCACTTGATCTGTTCGATAATACAAATCTAGGTGCTTTCGTCGTAATACTTCATGATCCAGTTGCTATCTACTTTGAAAGATATTCGAAGGGAATATTACAAAGACAAAATACCAAATACTTGGGACAATATGCAAAGGAATATCTTCCTGAATCCACAATAAATGATAACTTGCTTGTTCGGTATTTGTCAGGGATCAATGATATAAATCGCACCGTTAACAGTGATGACTATGATATTGCCCGACATGTGTTGATGACAAAGTTTGTTATTGCAGGATGCAATTATCCTATGAACACTATAAGACGATTAGAACGAATGTTTGGTCCATCTCATGATAGTTTCGGAGTCGAAGAGTGTTACGCCGCAAAACAGAGATGGAATGAAGAATGTAAAAATACGAATGAAGTTACAAAGCAACGCAGAAGTAATGATTCATACCAAGTAATACTTCGAAATTTGGAGTCAGATAATCACTTTGATTTCAAATTGTATGAGGAATCAAAAAGCATAATGAATGAGCAGAATAAACTGTTTGGATTAGAGTAACAAATAATACCTGTTTAGCTAGTAGGTGCGGCATTGACCGGAATCTTCTCAAATGATTTGGCGGCAAAAAATGCAACATGTTCGTGGGTGTTGGCGAAGGTGCAAAAGAGAATGCTGAGACTTCGACTAGATGAGAAACCGAACAGTTGTTTTTGTTGTCGTTGTCCGTCTTTTTCTATCCGTGGCGTTTGTCCGGATCTAATACTATCATCATCCGACATTAAGGTTGGTTGTAGCATAAAGTCAAGAAGTACTGCTATTGTTTATTTTTGTTATATATGCAGCAAAATGTATAGTGTGTTTATTTTCCCTCATCATCTGCCCTCTTACGTTTCGATTGTTTTTTGAGTTCCGTCGCGTCACCTTCAGGAATCTCACCAACAGACATCCAAACGTTGAGATCTGTTGGCATATCTCTACTGCAGGCTCCTCTGTATTTCACGAAGTTTTTCCTTTGTTTCCCTTTTGCTCCCGGCTTGAGCTGGAACTTCCCTACCTTTTGCCCATACTCTTTCAGCCTCGGGATATTATCCTGTGCGTTTCTCACTTTGTTAAACACCTTCAGTTCGACCATCTTTTCAAGCATTGGGGCGTCGGTACGACTGTAATAGGTCTCATCCTCGAGATGAAGGACAATTATCTTGCTCTCATTGCCTCCTGTCTTTGGTTTACCAGCTGACTCTTCACCACCAAGGGCACCACGGTCCGACATTGACATTGTCTTGACTACTCCCGCACCCACTCCATTGCGCTTCAAGTGTGCGCCAGTTTCCTCGCCTTCATCAGTAGCAGCAGACTCCAAGCCACGGTCCGACATTGACATTGTCTTGACTACTCCCGCACCCACTCCATTGCGTTTCAAGTGTACGCCAGTTTCCTCGTCTTCATCAGTAGCAGCAGACTCTTTACCACCAAGGGCACCACGGTCCGACATTGACATTGTCTTGACTACTCCCGCACCCACTCCATTGCGTTTCAAGTGTTTGCCAGTTTCCTCGTCTTCATCAGTAGCAGCAGAAGCTCTGCCACGATCAATATCTGACATCGACATCTCTCCATTCTTCATACGATGCTGCCCACCCTCACAATTGGGGTCTGTCGCATGAGACTTAATCCCAGCCACTTGTTCGCTTGTAGTTATACTTACACCGTCGGCCGGCAACAAGCGATTCTGTTTGAAAACCGTAGCCAAAATCTCACATCCTGGTATAGTCTTCATTAGGTGAAGCGCTGACTGATCATATCGCATTTGATGGCC
>Ga0247831_1004993_pt1 | contig 17040 bp, 16 predicted proteins | sample LaCruzMarch2015__9_FD_192406 | JGI IMG/M metagenome (GOLD analysis project Ga0247831, IMG submission 192406) | Freshwater microbial communities from meromictic Lake La Cruz, Castile-La Mancha, Spain - LaCruzMarch2015_1m | ecosystem: Environmental > Aquatic > Freshwater > Lake | place: Spain... | reverse complement strand
CAGCTTGGATGAAGATAGTGTCGTATCTCATGAAGCAAAGGCAATCTTTCTCGACAATATTGTTCGATTCTTCGGCATGTTTCCTGACGATGTGGAAATTCTACTATTCAAGGGAGACCTGGAGGGCTTGATTGGCACTAACAATACGGATATGAGAGGTGAGAAGAACACTTGTGCATTGTTACCATCCCTCGTCTGATTTTTGTGTATTCATCTCATGATCTACTTTTAGACTTTGCTCTTGATATCCGTGCTTCATATGATGTCAACGAACATGGGCGACAATTACTTTGATTGATCACTTCAGCCATTATCACATTCAACTGGGTTGTATCTACCGAGCTTAATGCTACCAATTGAGTAATAGTGCTGATCAACAAGTGTGCAGGTGCAGTGTATTGATCACGTAAATAATGTTTAGTTTGTGAAGTGGTTTGTTGTTTGTTAAATCTTAATTATTAATATTGGCAGTTCTACTTATCTCTTTGCGTCACTGCTCATCCTTTCTATTGTCTCACTGTCGTCAAAGCATCAGCATTTTACATTACTCTGGTTTGATCGAGGTAGTAGGAGTAAGAATAAGAATTGCGGGTGATTTCGAGGTGTTTTCTTAACAAGAAGAGAGCTGTAGAACAACGACCTATCAAAATCCACGAGAGGACAACGATATCCACGAGAGGATTGAAGCTCGAGTCAATCTGTAAAAAAGAAAGCATTGAAAAAGTAGTAGAGCCGGAGAGCTTACAGGAACGTTTGATCTGACAGTTTGATTTTTCATGAGCTTCAGCATGTTCAGAACAAATAGCCGTTTTGCCAATATTCACAATTCCATGAGATCGGCGGCAGCGGCATCTCGATCCACCCTAAACTCCGTCCGTCGAGTGATCGTTCATCGTCGCTATCGTCAGTCGTCCTCCTCCTCCGCGGCGACGGCGGCGACGGCATCATGGCATCCACGGCGATTAGATCAGCGCGGAACAACAACGACGACACCGCCGCGGGTCCCTTCTCCATCATTCTCCGCCATCATCGACGAACCAAACTACGACGCACTCGGTCCGACATCGCGACTTAATTTCTTCACGGCCGTCAATGTCGCCATGCGCACGGCAATGCGGACCGACCCCACCGCGATAGTCTTCGGCGAAGATGTCGGATTCGGAGGCGTCTTTCGTTGTTCGCAGGACCTGCTCGACGAGTTCGGTCCGCATCGTACGTTTAATACCCCGTTGAGCGAGAATGGCATCGCGGGCATGGCGGTGGGATACGCATCCGTGGGCGGGACGGCCATTGCCGAGGTACAATTTGCCGATTATATCTTTCCCGCATTCGATCAGATCGTGAATGAAATGGCCAAGTTTCGTTATCGCAGTGGTAATCAATGGAATTGCGGTGGCGTGACGCTACGTACTCCATGTGGTGCCGTTGGACACGGCGCGCTGTATCACAGTCAGAGTCCCGAGGCATATCTCGCTCACACGCCGGGGATTGTTGTGGTTATGCCTCGTGGTCCACGCTGCGCGAAAGGTCTGTTACTTAGTTCAATTAGGAGTAAGGATCCAGTGGTATTCTTAGAGCCAAAGATATTATACCGTTCGGCCGTCGAGGAAGTACCCGATGCCGACTATGAAATACCATTAGGCAAGGCTGAGATTGTCTTACCGGGATCAGATGTTACATTGGTGGGATGGGGTGCACAATTACGACGTCTCCAGGTGGCGTGTGAATTAGCCGAGAAGGAGGGGGTGTCATGTGAACTAATCGACCTGCGGACAATATTACCATGGGATGCTGATTGTGTGATAAATAGTGTTAAGAAGACAGGAAAGCTTATAGTTAGTCATGAGGCACCGTTAACTTGTGGATTTGGTGCCGAAGTTGTGGCGACGTTGCAGCAGGATTGCTTTTTCCATCTCGAGGCACCGATTCAAAGGGTGTGTGGGTATGACACACCCTTCGGACTGGTGTTTGAGGAGCATTACTTGCCTGATGAGAAGAAGAATTTAGACGCAATACGAAGGGTGATGGAGTTTAGCAAGTAAAGGACTTGAATGGCTGTTTCAAGAGAGAGAGAGAGCGCGAGACGACTGTTTGGACATGAATAATTGTAACAATAGAAAAGCTTCATTTGTATTTAACATCAAGGTAGTCGCAATGATAAAATCTTTTTATTTTTGTGATAATGTCACACTTGCAAATTATTAAATGTTAAACTATGGAGAGTCAGAGTTAGTGAAGCACTACATATAGCCAACATATACAAGTCACTGTTATGAGGAGGCTGCCCGAAGGAGATGACACTGCACAGCACCGTGCTTAGAATCAGAAATTGAATTGTTTATTTCTCAGAAGTGTGTTTTGACGGAGACGTTGGTATATTCTTTTTCAAACACTCGTTGGTGTGTGTGTATAACTGTTTTTTCAAGACATATATTCCTTCAGACGTTTGTTGTTGCCAAAATCACTTAGAATTGCACACTCTTACCTACCACATCTATAGTCTTTAGTCATTGATCAAATTTTAGAAAATATATTTCCGATCCCAATGTGATGACTGCACATTCCACCCAAAGCAAACTTGCTAACGTATCCGAATATAATGTCCACATACCCTCAAGGCCAACTAAATCAATATAACTGCCAAGTACATTCAGTAAACACCCACCCAAGAAACATATAGTACCGACACGTGCGAATAAATAATGATGTCTATGTTGTTCATTAGTAGTAGTAGTAGTAGTATTATTATTATTCGAATTCGACTTGTCATTGTAATCTTGTTTCAACATGGGATATACTTCGAGTAAATACATGTGATTACTAATAAATTCCCATACAAATTCAGAGCGCGAGGTATCGGCCAAGGCACTGAATATTCCCGCCACACCAGCCAATATGAGACAAATATTTAACCAATCTAAATATCGGAGCCAATCGAGTATACCGCTAATAACGAAGAACGATGCACCACAAATAGTATAGAATTTGTATTGCATGTTATATGTGTGTCGTGCAGTTTCAATGATTGAATCCTCATATTCTATTGCATCATCATCATTATTATCAATATTCTCATCTGCTACCGGCGTACCACCTTCCCATGTATGCCATGTATCATCATCATCTTCCTCAAGTACACTATTCGGTATAGCATACTTATAATGTGTATCTTGATACCACGATATGCTCGTGAGTGATAATTTTAAATAGAATAATGATGCGAATATGAAACAGAAATGGGATGCAAATGCAAGATAATGCAGTGCTGCTTGTTCCTCTGTTGCGGTGAACCAATAGCAGCGGCAACTTGAAAAGAATGGAGATGATAATAATTTTATTTGATGACAATATTGATTTGGTAATCTATAACAATAATCTACAATCAGAGAACACGACATGCACGGTCGTTGAATCCAGCTATAAGTATCCCCAACATCATTAGCATTGTTAGTGTCGTACGAGTAGTCAGGTAATAAATTTGCAGTCACCGATGATGACGATGATGATGGAATAACGGCGACAGGCATCTCTTCGTGCATCTTCTGTATTCTGGCGGGTTTGATTTTGATTTTTTGCGGGAAACTGAAAATGAAAAATTAAAAAACCGGACGGAGGTCGAATAATAATCCTCAATTAACAGCACGGCTAGATCCAACATCATATCCACCATGGCCATAACAAGACTAACGACCGAAAACACGGCCCATGATAAGGCGCAAATGTTAGAAGAGAAATCCAATAATTTCTCAGACAACGGATGCTGTGATTCGTTACCAATCATCTTACCCTGGATGACGAAATATCGTATATGGTGGACCTTCACAGTGTTGGCCGCTATTGCATCTGCGTATTTAGAAACATATCTAATCGCATTCAGCGAAACTTGGACGCCGGCCATGTGGGGTGCCGTATTCGATTTTTGCTTGACGTTGATCTTCCTTTTGGATATTGGCATTAATTTCAATTTGGCATACTACAACGCACGTGACAAACTAGTGTATAAACGACGTCAGATCGCTCAACATTATTTACGGTATTGGTTTTGGATCGATTTACTATCAGTTATACCATTCTACTCGATTGCGATGATAATTACTGGTAAAGTCGGACAGGAGAATTATTCGGCCCAAGATCCTTTAACCTTCTTACGCCTGTTCAAGTTACTACGACTTCTAAGACTTCATCGAGTATTTACCTTCTTCAAACTTGTTCGATACTCTCGACGACTGTCCATCGTGTCATTAACATTGGTTAGGAATTGTACCGTCGTGTGCTTTTGGTGTCATTTATGGTGTTGCATAATGTACTTTATTGCAAGACAATATGGTTTTGATATAGATGACACCATGTTTGGGCCAGGACATGATGCATTAACCGAATTTGAACGATATGCTCTTTCTCTATACTGGTCAGTGGTAACATTTTCTACGACAGGATATGGAGATTGGCACCCACAAAGCAGTGTCGAACAAATCTTTTGTGTCATTTATCTATTGTTGAATGTTGTCATTATGGCATGGGTCATTGGATCTATCACGTTGCTCATTGTTAAAAACGACGAAAATACTAGCACATATCATGACACACTGCAGATGTTGTACAAGGTGATTACATTTGATTTTTATTCCTACTGCTGGCATCATCATCTTTTTCTCATTCATTCCACGTCCCTCATTATCATAATATCGTCAGTATGCCACGCTTCATGAATTCGATGAAAAGCTTACTAAACGGCTAAAGGTGCAGCTGAAACTAGGCTTTAAGAATAGAGATATTGCAGATGAGCAAGTGCTCCAATTTTTCCCTGCCACTGTTAGACGACAGATATTACGAAGGCTTTACATGCCATCTCTCATGTCCACAATGCTCATGAAGGGGACTCGGCAACAATTTATTGACTCGTTCTTATCGCTCTGTACAGTTGAGATATTCAGTCCAGGCGAGGAGCTGCTACAACAAGGATCAATATCATCTGATTTGTATTTATTGCTTGAGGGATATGTGGAAGCTTGTCGTGACAAAGAAGATGACGACTTCAGCTTACGAGATTTGTCGACGTTCTCTGATATTTCCGACCAGACAGTCTCTCCTGTAGGTAGCAAAACTGATAGAAATACGGGAGATTTTCTTAATGATTTAGGTAAGATGAAGCCGTCCATGCTTTCTTCTTTTATATGAGAATCCACTTTACTTCAAACATGCTGAAAGATACCCCTGTGCTACGCTCAAAACAGGCTTTTTCACGGAATCTCCCGAGGATGAAACCATACGAGCACGCAGTACTTGTAAAGTCCTCGTCATCAGTAGATCACACATGAAAGGGGTTGGAGCTGATCACCCAGGTAGTGCAAGTGTTGTACTACAAAATCTGCTGAAGAAATTTGGAGATCGCAGAAGTGGATCATTTCAAATGAAAATGCAGGAAAAAATATCAAGATTGTCCTGGGCCACGGATGTAAAAGTATCAACCACCGATAAAGCTGATCAACGAGATGATGTCGCCTCTATACGAAAATTGATCAAACTGCACATTAACAAACAACAAGATGTACACACTAATTTGTTTTGTTTTGCTGCCTCACGCGGTGATGTTGGAACAATAGAGTCCATGATGGACCAGGGGTTCGATCCAAATTCATCAGACTGTGAGCATTATGTTATGAGTTTGCTTTTTTCGATTAATACGAACTTTTTCTCACGCGTCCACATGCATCGCCGTGCATTTTCATTTGATAGACGACAACGTTACGGCGCTAATGGTCGCTTCAAGGAAAGGAAATGTTGAAGTTGGTAAGAAAACTAACGTTTTCGTATTTGTATATCGCAGCATAAGCTCATTATTGCTCAATTTACGACATTCAAAAAATCTGAACAGTTAAAAAGCTCTTGGAGTATGGTGCCGATCCAAACCTAAAGGATGTTCACGGAAATAGCGCTCTGTACGAAGCCACAAAGAACAATAATGATAATGTTGTAGAAATTGTTTTGAAACACGGAGGTGAACTTTCTTTGAGTAGAAGTTTGTCAGCAAGCGCTCTGTGTAACGCTGTATATGAAGGGGACATTAAGTGTCTAGAACGATTGCTGAAAGGAAATGTTGAGATTAATGCGACTGACTACGACAAACGCACTGCGGCTCACATTGCAGCATCTGAGGGCAACCTAGCTGCGTTGAAGCTTCTAGTTAATGCTGGAGCCGATCTATCGCTGAAGGATCGATGGGGGAATACTGCAAGGTGTGAGGCTGAGAGGGTGCAAAATGGATCAGTACTGGTGTTTCTTGATACGTTGAATCAAGGAATTGATTATTCGTAGAGGGCAGAATTGACAAATATCTCCTAGTTAGTGTATAATTGTGTGATTCACTTACTCATAAATCGAAAGCCTTATATTTCGAGAATGGTCACTGGTAACTACCGATAACTCCATGTGTATCGACTGCTTAAGAATGATCAGGTTTCAGACTTCTTCGCCAATTTCCCCACACGGTGTCCAACTTTTACTCATTCCATGAACGATGACCTTTCCGAATATGTACAAGTACCAACGGCGTAAGCAATCATTACGCTGCAATCAGGAACGATCAACCCGCCTCATTGCCTATCACGAGCGCATGATATGAGTCAAGAAATGGCCAAAGTCCACCTGTCAAACTCGGCTTTGACTAGCTGGGCTGGTGACGAATATTCGAGTATATTGCTCGAACAGATTGCTACCATGGTAAAGAAGGAAGATGCATTCTACTCTTGTGTGGACTACATCGGAGAGCTGCCGGAGTTGGATAACGATTCTATCGACGGTGAATGGAGACAAATGGCAGCAGAGTGGATGTTCAGAGTGATAGACTTTTACGATCTAGACAGAGAAATAGTAAGTCAGTCTTGATCTAACGCACCATGAATCTCGCTCTTTTGTATCAATTGATTCACTCATTTCACTATGTGTCGTTATCCAGGTTAATGTAGCAATGGCGTACCTTGATCGATTGTTCACGACCTCCTCGTTACACCATCGATCGGACAAGAAGCAATGTGGAATTGTTCCGATTGCCTCGTTGAAGCTGGCAATCAAACTGTTGGAGCCCAGGACGATGCATATGCACGACATGTTGAAGCTGGGTATGAGGTTAGGAGTGACTATCTCGTCACACGCCGTTGTGGAAATGGAACTGGAGATTCTGTGGAAGCTGAAGTGGAACATATTCCCCCCAACCGCATTCTGTTTTGCTCATCATATGATATCCTTATTTCCACGAGAGGTGCCAAAATCTCCAACAAGATACATCATGCAGGAGCTAACAAAATACATGACCGAGCTGGCAGTGTGTAAGTGTCAGTGGATCCAACTACTTTATGGGCCATTCCCGCTCTTCATGTTTCACTTATTCTAGTGCTCTTATTATTTGGTCAGGTGTGTACGACTTCGTCAAATTCAAGGTTTCGTCAAAGAGTTTTGCGTCGTGTTTGGTCGCCATGGATAGGTATGTTCTTAAGTACACATCTGAAGCCACCTTGTTCTCGTTACCTAAATTTGTCTCTCTCTCCCTCTCAACCCCACTCTCCCTCGTCCTCGTACGAAAGCTTGGATGATGATTGCATAATTACTCCCGAAGCAAAGGACATCTTTCTCACGAGAATTTACGACTCGTTTGGGCTTCGCCATGACGATGAAGAGATTCTGACCCTGACAGGTGAACTACAGGCGTTGCTTTGTCACAACACCGATTTGAAGGGTGAGTAATGTTCCTCTACTTGCTGCATTCCAGTATCTAGCCAAACAAATTTAATCTCGGTGTATTGCCTCCTACCACCAAGAATTTGTTGCTCTCATCCGGGCATCAAACAAACCTGACCAATCTGACGACTCTCCAAAAAGTGCAGTAGTCAAACGTTATTCGAGTGATAAGTCTTCGTAGAAAAATATAGCGTGTTTTTCGTTTCTTTGCTCATTGTTGATTGATGTTATATATAATTAGCTTGTGCTCCATGTTTGGTGTGACATCCTACCATAGTATCCAAGTAAACAGAGTAAAATAGCAGAATTTTGGTTCGTCTTACTTCGTCCACGTCCAGCCTGAACGTTCAACGGTGCTCGGATCATCTTGCACTGTGAGAGGTATCAGTAGCTGTACAACCAGTCTTGGGCTATCTTGAGTGCCTTCTCACTTGCTCTATCGATAATTTGTAGACGTCGCTGGAATAATTCAAATCCAGCAATCTCAATTGCGATTTCCTTTGCATCAGTCCTTTCTTTGTGCGTGAGACCATGGAGCTCGACTGATACAGCCGCTCTTAACACTGCAAGCATAAACCCTTGACTCTCTTCGACTTTGTCAACGTTCAATGATTCGTAATGAAGTCCTCTTACTTCTGATTTGGTTATGATATCTTCATACAACGTTAAGATTTTCTTATTCAGAACATTACGCTTTGCATGGTCACTGGTTGTGCTTATTTCGCTCACGTAAACGTTGAGTAATAGTTCAACGTCCAATACCTGTGGCATGAATGGAGCAACATCCTTACTTTCGTACGTCACCGCTGCATCCCATATGGCATCGGCAGCGTCCGATCGCCTCGCCTTTTTGGCAGCTTTAAGTGCTCCTCGCCATGTACTTGGGGTAGGCTCGATTTTATCAGATTTCATCTGACGTAGTACACCATGTGCATTGTCAATATCTCCACTCAGTGCACATACCTTCAGGAGAGAATTAAAGCATGCCAAGTCAGCCTTCACTCCCGCTTGTTTCATTTCTTGGAATACAAGGAATACCTTCATTTGCATCGATGAGTCGTTGCCATCGTTGATAAGTAAACGCATAAGTTCCGAATATAAAACGATTGCCTCTGGTGTCGATGTTTCCGATGATGACAAATTGCGTTGTCTAGACTCATCAAACTTGTCAATAATCTTCACCTTGAGACCATTCTTACGGATGACACTTTTATCAGACAATGTAGACAATATACCCATTAGACTCGTGAACATGACTTCTGATGGGGTTAATTTCTCATTTTTCATATATTGCAATACCTCCAAGGTCTCCGTTATGCGAATTGGCATTGCTTTGAGGAGACAATCAGCAAGACAACCGCAGGTTACTGAATTTGGTTTCACACCATACTTCTGCATCGTCCGAAATAGTCGTATGGCGGTATCAGTACGTCCTGTTTTACCACATGCATTAATAGCGGCTGTCCATGCCCCCACCTCATTGAATAACAATGTTTGTCGATTGTACGCTGATTCCATTTCACGCCCCCGAGACTTCTGCTTTAACATTAGTCGCAGCCCCGCTAATGCAAGATCTGTCCTGTTACATCGCCCGCAAACGTCAATTAAGGCACAGTACGTTACACCATTCGGGATAATCCCATCCCCAATCATACGTTGTAATAATGCAAATGCTTGATCTGGATCCTTCTCCCCGCCACTACGTACATCTCGTCGTTCCCAGCAATTCCACGGTTTACGTGCCACGGTCGATATTAGTATAGTATACGTTCGTGCATCGGGGAGTAGCGATGCATCGCCCGTAACATTAGCCCTTGCTATCATTAATTCTGGCACTTCCAATGCCGCGCCCAAATCGCCCGCTACCTTACATGCATCGGCCAGGGTATTGTACGTGACCACCGTAGGATCAGTGGGCGGTATACCGGATATAATATCACCACCCGTAACCATGGCATTTAATATCGATCTTGCAGCCTCGTGATTACCCAACTTGGCATATGCATTCATTAATGTATTACAAAGTATTACATCTGGGATTAAGATATCGTCATCATCAAACTCGGCGATGGTGGTGGTACTACTACTACTACTACTGCTACTGCTGTTTTGTCCATGGTGTGCATAAAAATTCACTTGATTCCTCATTAAATTCCACAATCTCAAAGCGACCTTGGGCTTACGTAGACTAATTGCTCTCGACATTAGTGCCGAATACGTAACCAATGTTGGTTTTGGTGGATTTTGGACCATATCAATGATGCCAAATAATGGAACAATGACTCTTTCATCATCCGTGATGTCGACATTGTTATTAACGTTGTTAATGTTGCTATTATCGTTATCAATGACAAAATTCGTCACGTTGGTGGTACTACTGCCGCCCTCGTCATCGTCTTCTTCTTCTTCGTCAACTTCGTCATCATCTTCTTCTTCCATCATCTTCCTGCGCAATAGAGTCATGATGGATGCCGATTTGCGCATTAGCGCAAATAGACGCAATGCACGACCAAAGTCTCCGACGTCGCCAAAAGTTGCCAATGCCGAGTTGCATCGTCGGACCGATGGGAACAATAATACATGTCGTCGTCGAACGCCAACGTCGCCGTCACTACCACGCCTGCTTTTGCCGCGGCTCAGTCTCCGATGAGCCGTCACGGCGTCGTGCAGCGAACGCTCCACGAGCATCGCCTCCTCCATGCGCAGTTTCGACGAGCGCAACGACTCGGCCTCCTCCCGCGTCGTTGCATCGCAATCGTTCCCATCGTCGCCGGTGCCGCGCGTCCCTCGACTGGATCGTCGTCGTTGTCGTCGCCGAAGACTGCTGCCGATTCGACCGGCGCCGAGATCAGTTCGCCGTCGATTCGATGATGGCGAAATGAGCGCCGTGGAAGATCGCATCGTCATCATCCACGGAATGGTCGTCCACCACCGCCGCCAACGCCGACGTCCTCGGCCCGACGAGACTATTATCATCGACGAGAGAGAGGTGTCGGAGGAACAATAATGAGGAGAGAAGATGCGAAGCCCCAATCATAATCAACGCCCCTTATTTTTTGAAGCGCATACAAGCCGATCGGGGCTTCGCCGCGCAAGTGGTTGGATTCATTGGGGTCCTAGTTTTCATGATGTGTGAGAGTGGATATTTTTCGTACAACGGCTCCGGGATTATGGTGTAGAAGAATAAATCCCTCCGCAAGCTAAAGATATCATGTAATCACTAGTTTAATTTGGTGTGATTGCAGGCTTTCTTTTTGTAGTTAGTGTATGTGATTGTGGGCTATTTGTTGGATTGGTGTGATTGCAGCTTTCTTTTCGTAGTTATTTTCTACATAAATGGTTAAGAGTACGAAGATTTGTGTGTTTGACAAATTTTTGTCGATAATTTTTGGCCTCGACAAAAATTCAATTCAGATGGACAATTTTGGGCCTCACACACACGGACACACAGACACACAGACAGACACACTCTTAATCTTTATACCTATTGAAGCTACCCGCCCCAAAAAAGGCTTTTTCCCAAAAAAGGCTTTTTTGGCCCTCACACGGGGATTTTGCCCACAAACCTCACAAACCATGGTGTCCGCGACATCATCTTAGCAGCACCCATACACCACCCACCAGTACTTTCATACCTCCCCACCCGGCGGAAACGACAGAGCGTGGTCCATAGATGAGTGCGAGTCGCGGAAGTCCGGCGTTTCCGGCCTTATTGTGACAATCACGGCGATGGCCGGCGGGTCTGTTTCGGGCTCATTATTGTTAGTGAATTTACACGGGCGAGGTCGCCGATGAGGCCGAAAAATGTCATATTACTAGAGATAAATATAATAGTAACTAATTTTAACGACGTAGATCTATTTTACTACTTATTACTCGACGCTTTTGCCCGGCGCCTTCGGGTATGGTGCACCATTGTGGCCGTGGAACCGTGCTGGCCGCCGTCATTGAGCCTACTCGCGCCATCATGTCTTATTTTGCTCAGATCTGTGTGTGTTTTTGCTTCCACGTGGCCCGAGGCTTTAAAGCCTTTTTTGGGGCCGGTGTAAGGTTTTGTCCTGTTATCAGGTTTTCCTTCTTGTTCAATTTATGGGTATATACGAATTGACAATGAATCTTCGGACAGTAGGTTGAAACCCCTACTTGACTTAGAGAGGTACCGGTATCGATAATATGATATATAGGACGTTGTTACTATAGCACCTTACCTCTTCCTCGTCGCCTTATATTGTTATATTGCTGCTGTCGGATTATTGATGTTTGGCTCAAGCACAACTCGTTGTTCCGAGTGGGCATGAATTAGCTGCTCCTAACACATTTTCCATTATTTAGATGAAAACTCTTTATGAGAGATACGGAACCTTTGGGCTAGAGTTTTTGACACTTCGGCTGGATAATGATAAGGAATGTCATGAACCTCCAGTGCAACATTGCTCAATTGGACACCTGAACACTGGCATCTAGCAAGAACAGGAAACTCGAGGTCAAAGCTACTTTTCAAATTGTTTTCTAGTTCAAATATGCTAAGCAGCTGGAACTTCTCTCCACATGCCAGTTCTGAAACACACCAAAGTACAATGCGTTTTGACGCATTCCACACCCCACCGGGAGGGTTGCATAGCAGAGTCTCGCCAAGCACTCCATCTGGAACACTCATTATGATGGTTAGGTTGACTAAGTCAGATTGATTCAGGGGGTTTGAGCTTATTTGAAGGGCAATGCGGCAGAAATCTCCCTGAGCTTTCACACGACTCTGGACACGCTACGTTGCTCGCAAAAAAAGAGTCAGTTAGAGATGAAGTAAACAATCTAAGAATGGGTCAGACTTACAATTGGCACAGGACAGAGTGCAGTACCACATTTATAGCGCAGAACTGGGAAGTACTCCTCCTCCCTGGGAACACTGATATGATAAGCAAATTCTCTTGTGGATATAGACCCTTGGATAATGTGCCTGACAAATTTTTTATTTTCTTGCAATGCTTTGATGTGGCCAGAGTGATCCATGAAAATTAAGGTGAATGGTGTGGCTGGCTGCTGCCGCTGATGCGGACTAGGCTCCTGTTTGTATGTTGTCTTGACGCTAACTTGAACTGTCCCGTCAACAAAAAGCGACGACAATTTTGAATTGTAGTACTCACATGTCAAATCCTCATTCAGTGCTAGACCAACGTCCAAATACCTTGTATACTCCTCGTTTGATGCAATACTACCATCCAAATATCCCGCATGCCCAATACTAGCACGCATTTCTACATCATCTTCCGATGCAATGCCAACGTCAAGATGTCTTGATGGTTCAAATGCGGTAGCGGTCTGCGACAAAACAATACCCTCACTTGTTGTATGGTTGTTGGAAGATATTGCAATCTCATCAGTGGATATACAAGCAGATGCCCCAATATGATCGTCACTCAAATTTTTGTTGTCTGCTTCGTAATCTTTGAAGTTGTCATCAATCCTGAAAGGATCATATATTGTCTGCAGCAAAGGCCTGAGCGTTGCCTGCTGGGCCATTGTTGTCTTATCCCTCTTCTTTCGCTGCAAGAATCTTGATCTGCTTGTTTCTATTGATCCTGACGACAAAAAATCTCTTCTTGATTTTGAAAGCGTCGGAACTAACGACGACGTGCAGGCCAAACTTGTTGTGTACCTCGAAACAACGGTGGAAGAGGAAGTTTCGTCACCTCCGGTCATCATAGAGAATTCGTCTGAATCTATCAATGACATGGATGCCGTTGTGACTGATGCCTGCCGCCTCCGCGAAGATGGGCAATACTCAAAACTGGAAAGGTCCAATATCGCTGGCGGCCTCCCATATCTTCTGGTCACAGAAAAAGCACCCATTACACCAAATCCTCCAACGTAGGACCTCCATGGAAATCTCGCAAAGAAAGATAAATTTCTTCCTCCTCCGACAACGGGGGCATGAGAATACTTGGGCAGCAGCATTTCGTCCTCAATTATAGAGAGGAGCTCTAGACGCTGCGCAGTCTCCTGAATAATATCGGCATTAGTTGCATAAAACATTCCTCCCTCATGATAATCGGCCCCTTCTATAATTTGTCTTGACACATTATCTGATGAGACTTGAACCTCCACTGAACGACCCTTGCTGAGCGAAAAGGTGAACAGCTTCTTCCTGATGGCGCCACTGCCACCCCGATTTCCTGATGGGCATGACGCAGATTCGACAGAAATTTCTGCAGACAACATAGTCGTGCTCCTTAAGTTCATATTATCGTCATCTTGCAATAAACCACCACTGTTGTCCACCAGAGTGGTGAGGAGTGCCAAATGGTGGTTTGCCTTTGAACCATTCCCTCTCTTAGACATCTTCCCATTCAAATTCAAAAAGTCCAACAATTTTGTCATGCAACCACGCAGACTCGCGGAGACTGAAGAGGCGCTGGACAGTTGGCATGCCGGACCGCTCATCTCGACGGCGATGAGGAGAACGACACGGTCACCAGAAGACTCCGATGCGTTCTGCACCGCTATATCCAATCCCAGAGCCTTTTGGTCAACCTCCATCTCCCCTGACAGAAACGTCCGGTCCCCCATGTATACTGTCAAGTAGAACAGTGTAATCCCCAGGGGGCATCCCAAGTCGCACCTCTGAGGACGATACACCCTCACCTTCAGATGCTTGCATAGCAACTGCGATTTTACTCCGTAAGAATTAGAGTTTGCGTCGAATTCAGAAGTACTCATGGCCTGCGGTGACCCCTTGGTGTCGTCGTGAAATCTCACACGACCACCCTTTCGTCTCGCATCGCCCTCGATGCATTCGATATGAATTGGGGATTGATGCTCCCCCGCATCAAAACCGAACCCACCTTCCTCATCGTCATCGTGATCCTCGATATCCTCCGTCGCAAAAACGTCTCGCACCCCAAGCTCCAATGCAGCGACACGGTACAGCCCGTTGATACATCCTTTACACGCGTGATCGGGCAACATTGTCACTGGATTAATCACTGTAAGTCGCTCTCTCGGTGCGTTGTTTCGTGGCTGTGTAAATTGTGGTATCATTGTGAGCGAATCAAGCCCCGCCGCATTGTTAGCCTGCGCGTCATCAAGAGCATCGACATCCACGGGAGCATCATTCTGCCGAAGAAGCTTCGTCCCTTTCTCCCCTTCGTCTTCTTCGCCTTCTAGGCGGCATTGGAGCAAGATTGAAGCGAATTGGACATGAAGTGAATTCATTTTCCGTCCTGCAATTCTGGGATATTATGGCGTAGCCGATCGGGGCTTCGCCGGGAAAAGCACCCCAACAGTGATAGGATGTACTGCACCAGGTGTATTGTTGCGAGTTTGTCGTCGATGGATGCGTGGTGTATGCTTGAGGTTACGCTTTGCCGTTGGATTACGTGATTGCATGATTGGTTGTGCATTTGTAATACGGGGGATGGTAATTATTGGTGCGTCGTCGGTCACCCTTTGTTGTCGCTCTTGTTCAACAAATCTCACCCTTTGTTCTTCCGTTTGAGCGGCAGTTGAGTTGATTATGTTGGCAAGGTTGGTTTGGAGTTGCTGCAACAATGTGCGGCCCTGTTGAGTTTGGGCGGCGATTTTCGTTTCTTCAGTAAGCTCTTGAGTAAGCGCCCGTCGATGCTGTAACATTGTCAAATTTGGAAGTTGACAGTGTTGAGGAAACAGTTCTGACAATCCTGAGATTTGGTATGCTCTTGTTTCGGGGATGTAGTAGTGGTCACATCGGTAATGATCTTTGGATGGTCCAAGGTACCAACCGTCAACTCCTCTTGGGGCCCATGATCCTCAGGTGCTCGCATCTTTGTATATCACAGCTTTACAACCAAGCGGTGCAAGAGGGTAACGGTTCCAATCATATGGGCCATTGAGTGCTTCGTATGCTGAAATTGCAGGGTTACTACGCGAGGCACGCATGAGATTGAGGCAGTCTTGGACTTGTGGCGTCAATCGGTCCCATAATTGCAGTGGGAACTCAGAGTCTGTCGTTGCCAGGGCTGCAATGAGTGCGTCTTTCCACCGTTTAATCTCTTATTACCCGGCTTGACTAGCTGCAATTTGCACTCATGCTGGTAAGGAATTCCTTAATATGCTTTTTTGCTTGATTGTCCATTATTTTGACTTTGAATCCTTTTTTCTCGAGCATGTCAAAATACTTTTTGTATGCGTTGAATATTATTATATCCGTCATACCGTCGATGGGAGTGGCTAGAATTGCGCTGGACTCATAGTGGTACATCACAAAGTAACATAGGCTTCCGTCGATCGAAAACAAATGGTAAATTTCCTGTCATATCATTCTACACAACTCCTGAGTTCTTATCGGCGAAGACTCCAAAACAAAATAAGTTAGCTATTGATGCATCGCAGTCGTCTGGGATGAGGTTGTGCTGTTGGAGCGGCTCAAGGAATATCGGTGGTACTATTACTATTGGCGGTACTATTATATCTATCTGCTTTTGAATGGTCAGCGTCTTCTTCTGCGTAGTACTTTTTATACCATGTCGTGGTCATTTCATACATCATTTGGCCGTGGCTGGGCTCGGATTGAGGTACTTTAGCACCAATTCTTTGCTAATATTTGGGCACCCTGTGAGGAATCCCTTGTGAATGGCTTTGACGAGCTTTGATATTTTTGGATTGCACAGTGACTGGTGGGCAAATTTAACCTTGTTAGCTCTTGTATCGATGGAATGAGTGAATGTGGCTACATTCTGTAATGATGGAGTAGGATGTTGTATTGTAGGTGTTGATGTCAACGGTAGTGTCCACAAGTCCGTCGATGGGTCCTTATAGCCTCTTAAAATTAGCTTGCCGTCGTTGTAATATACACCACAGTGACGTTTGCTAAATGTTACCTCACATCCCGGTTTGCACAATACTCGTATTCCAATTAATGAGGCAATGGATAGTTTTGGAACTATGTGCCCTGTTAATACTTTAGGTAATCCCGGTATCGTAATGTCACATTCATGAGTAGACATTACTTTTGTGCCGTCCGGTAAGTTGATGATAAGTGGTTTCGTTGCCAATCTTTTATTCTCCACCTTGGATCCGTCCATGATGAATATGCCTGTTGCACCTGTATCTGCAGTGGCGTGTGTGGGTGCAATGGTCATATCATTCATGGCGTCAATTTTTGGATTGACGTGCGTAGTCGATGCTATGGTGTGAGGGTAGGGGTTGGTCACACTATTGCTGGATGTGGTATTTGATGTTACTACTGTGTGACATAGGCGCCATGGTATCGTAGATATTCACGTACCGCGATAGTAGGACGATTCGTATGCTATAAGATGTGATGTACATAAC
>Ga0247831_1004990_pt1 | contig 17043 bp, 19 predicted proteins | sample LaCruzMarch2015__9_FD_192406 | JGI IMG/M metagenome (GOLD analysis project Ga0247831, IMG submission 192406) | Freshwater microbial communities from meromictic Lake La Cruz, Castile-La Mancha, Spain - LaCruzMarch2015_1m | ecosystem: Environmental > Aquatic > Freshwater > Lake | place: Spain... | reverse complement strand
GCCGCCATATCTCGTTTTTGCGTAACCTAGGTACTACGTAAGGCAAAAACGAACGAAGATGCTTGGAAATCCGTTTTGTGTGCGAAGGTTTTGAATCACAGAACTTTCTCAGCATCACATCTTATAATACGTATCGTCCTACTATCGCGGTACGTAAATATCTACGATACCATGGCGCCTATGTCACTGCTACTGCTGCGAGGAAGTCACAATCATAACCTAACATGAAGACACCTACATAATCTTCTACTGCTAAGTCTGAGTCCACCAACTCTTTCAGTCTCATTATCAGAGAGTATATCAATATCAGGTTAGAGTAGTATTCTCATGATTTACCACTGCATATAAACAAAACACATTTATATGGTTTGTAGTAAATGCAAGTACACACAATATTTTTCAAAGCAATGTCAGGTAGCCCACTGCCACTGGCCGTTGCATAAGGTACCTTGCGGTTCAGCTATCAGATCAAATGCATGGTGTGTAGAATATATGAAATGTAAGTGAAAACGTGCACAATATTTGTCAAAGCACTGCTAGTTAGCCAGGAATAAATTTATTTTGCTTTTCAACCAGCTTAGGATACAAATTTGAGGAGACAAGAAGGAGGGGGGTTTGTTATATTTTTGGATGCAATTCAACCAGATGGTGTTGCAAAGTGGATTACATAAGCAGATATTACACATTATTAATCACACTAGTCACGTAGGTGTTCGATCAAAGTTCTTCACTTGATCTTTCACTGTTGGTAGATCCACAAGCAATGCCTTCTCAAAACATGATACGAAAAGATCAGCATCGTCCTTAGAAAAAACCATTGGTGGCTTAATGACAATTACATTGTCATGTGCTCCATCAACGCTTGTTAGAATCTTGTATTTGTCCTTCAAAGTACTACAAACAAATGAGGTTTCCTCCGTCGCAGGCTCTAAGGTATGCCGGTCACGAACAAGTTCCACTCCTAGGAATAATCCAGATCCACGGACATCTCCAATCCATTCACATCGTGATTGCAGCTCTCTGAAAAGGTCTAGCATATAATTACCCACATCATTTGCATTCTCTTGCAACCCTTCCGAGGTAAGGACATGAAGCATGGCAAGTCCAGCAGCGCATTGAACGGGACTTCCTGCAAAGGTGTTAAAATATTCAACGTCTAGAGTTTCAAAAGCGGATGCAACTGAGGGAGTTGTAACGACGGCAGCGAGAGGCTGTCCGTTACCAAAAGGCTTCCCAACTGCAACATATGAGAGAATGAATAACAGTAAAAGTTGCACCTGCGGACATCATAGAAATCAACATACCTGTTACAATATCTGGAATGATAGGATTATATTCCTTGTCCTCTTCATTGGAATGCTGGAAAGCCCACATACATTTGCCTAGTCTACCAAAGCCAGTCTGAACCTCATCTGCAATATACAGTCCTCCAGCTCCATGAACTGCATCAATACATTGACGTAAATAAGATTGCGGAGGTAGGATTACACCTGCAACGCTCATTCCACCCTCAACTATGAATGCACTTATTGGATTCTGCTTGCATTCAAGCTCGACATAGGATGCATACTGATCAGCAGCCTCAAGTTCACTGTTGCAATATTGTTTCCCATTACTATGTTGTGATCGCCCATCAGAATTATAATTGACTGAATGAATACCTCTATAGACAGCTGGGCATGGGACTAGCTTTACATGTGCGGGACATTTCACTATCTCTTTGCCCTGACGATGCTTATATGGACTAACATCTAAAACTGATAATGTATGTCCATGGTATCCATGATCGATGGCAATGATGCAATCTGTACTTTCGTCATGAGTCGATCCATCGTGCCTCGATTGCTGTTGCATTCGATACGCACGAGCAAGACGCAGTGCAAGGTCATTGGCCTCACTGCCCGAGTTTACAAAGAATACCTTCTCGAGTGATCCTGGTAGCATATCGGACAACTTTTTGGCCAAGAGAGAAGCATGGGGGTGCAAGTATCGTGTATTCGTCTGAAGCAATTTTGCCTGATGAGTTATCGCGTGAACTACCTCTGGATGTTCATGACCAACATGTGAAACGTTATTGCGTGTGTCCAGATATTCGATTCCATTAACGTCAACAAGACGTGATTTATAGCCGTGGCTAATATGAAGTGGGCCGCTATTTTTGTAAGACACAGAGCATGATTTGCTCATGTATTGTGATCGCAGACTTTCTACATCTTCTGGACACAGCCGAAATGACTCCATGAGCGATGGAGGAGGGGCATCAGAAAGAGAATATAATGGTCTTTTCGATGCTGTGACCTGCACAGCACGCCTTACCACCAACACTATGCTACAGAAAGCCAACATGGATGACGACGACGCCGAGACGGCCATGCCCATGCCATGTGGAGCCCCTATCACTCCCACACTTGTATTATATATTTATGTAGAAAATAACCGAAGAAGACAACATATCTACACACACAAGCGACATGAAGGAAGATACATCCGAATCAGATGAGAATTCTCAGTGCTTTAGTTTTACAGTGATGAAAGTTTAGTGAAAGTGATCAGATGTCATTTGGGTCATATGGATGTGCTAGACGAGGGAACCAATAAAAATACAATAAGATAAACCTTGTTGTCCATTATTTACACTATGCAGGAAATTTACAAACATCGTAGCGTCTTCGGCAACTCCTGTGTTATTGGTAATCAACGGTTCTGCTATTGACGAAAGTGCGGCTAATAGTTTCATTGAATAAGTCGGAGAATTCGGTGTGCAATCATCAATAGTTAAAGATCTCTTCCTTGTTAATGTTGGCACTATTGGTTCAGACTGCCCAATACCATCGGCACTGATTGTTGCAAAGTCTGGGCAGGACAATTGCTTTTGCCTTCCTTCTTGCACGAAACTAGTCTTCGGTGGAAGAAGATTCGGCAATTGCTTAGATATTGCCAATATTTCAGAGGATTCGTCGATCAAGCTTGCAATAGATTTCATTGCATCTTCAATGTCCTTCTTACTATTGTTTTCTACTATATCCTTCGACAAGAGAGTTTCAGACCTATTTAACCACATTGCCGTTTTAACAAGATCATTCTTCGTTTTGGTACTGTGAATCATTGCACTTTTTGTTGCACGTTTCACATGCCGCTGATTATTTACATGCAAAGTGTCTGCTAAAAAGTATGAGTCAGTTTCAGTTATGGTTGTCATGGACTTTCGTGCTATTTCTTGTACCTGTGATTCTAAATGTTGTTGATACAGGAATTTAAGTCTTGCCTATAAACAGAAACAAATTAAAAGTAAAGTTCAGAATTTGTCAGTGGTTTTGTGTCGGTGGTGGTAAAGGGCACAACTCACCTGGGAGTCTATGATATCCTGCAAAATCTTGGGATCATTACGATCTGCTGGATGAAACACCTGAAAGACGGTGAGAAAAAAAAACGAGTGACGCATTTGCAAAGGTATATTACTCGAAGCAGTAATATCTGTAGGTATAATTGTGTTTCAGCTGGGAATATATTACCTCACCTTCTTCCCTATACTAGCATCACCGGTAAACTTTTTAGTTATCCTCATCGGCTCACATTCTAAGGTTTGTGATAAATATGTCCTAAGTGTAGTCCCTGGCGGTGCATCGAGATAACCAGAGTTGAAATCACAAATGGTCGCGTGGGCGTATGCCTCCTCTTCGGCAGTCCATTTTCCTCGACGGAGGGGTGGTGAGCTGTCGATGTTGATGCTCTTACTTCGTTGAGGATTGATAGGGTTGTGCAGCAACTCATTCACAGGATCATCGCGTTCGTCGCTTTTACTACCATGATTAACATCACTCATCATATACTCCCGTGGACAGGAGGTTGCTGGAGGTTGCTGGGATGTTGTTTGACAATGCTCTTGTCCGCCGCGAAGGCGTCAGGTTTCTAAATCATCGTCTTGTTGTACCTATGTATGTACTTCTCTTTTCCCTCTTCATCAACTTCAACTCTGCTCCCGCAAAATCTATTTCCGTTTTGTCGCGCCATGACGACGCCGGGGGAGAGGAGATGGTGGCTGTGGTGGAGGAGACGAAGAAAAGAGGGTGATGATGATGAGGAGATAATATCGATAACACCATCACGACCAAATCAGTTGCTTAATACCAAACTTACACGCGAGTTTACCCGACTAGACACCTCACAGAATGGGATGCTATCTAGAGAAGAAGTGGCAGAGGGGTTACGTGAACGAGGATTGGCCGTCTCGAAGGATAATATTGATAAATTCTTTTTTCGTGTTGATAGTAATCGTGATGGGATGATATGTGAGAAGGAATACAACAAGTTTGTCATTGAGCGTGTCGAGGAATGCCGAAGTGTTTACAAAAAGGTCGATGAGAATGGTGATGGTCGGTTGACGGCAGCTGAGCTTCGTTCGGCTGCATCAGAACTTGGTTTCTCGATTTCATCAGAGCAATTGAGATTTCTCTTGAATAAGGCCGAAGAAGAGAGTAATGGAGTCATCTCATTTGATCAATTCTGTCTTTTCCTATTGCTCCTACCCGCGGTCAATCCACATGCAGCATTTGAGGCTTTGAGTACGCGTTACTTTGAGGGGAGTCAATCAGAGTATTCACCGGCAGCGGAGGTATTGAGCAGCGATGAGCGCAAGACACTGTTAGCATCCATTGCGTTTAAGGTATATGCTGGATCAGTCGCAGGTGGAGTCAGTCGGACCGTAACGGCACCGCTTGATCTATTCAAGACAATGTTGCAAGCGTTACCACCAGGTGAACCATCACGTGGAGTGTTCACTGGGCTTCGTGATATTTATCTAAAAGGTGGGATCCGTGCCTTCTTTCGCGGTAATGCGGTAAACGTTCTTAAAGTCGCGCCAGAAACATCAATCAAATTCGTCAGCTTTGACTATTTGAAGGGTTGGATTGCGGTCGATAGAAATAATGTCACAAGTGCCGAACGTTTCATTGCAGGTGGGGCCGCGGGTGCAATCGCTCAGATTTCTATATATCCCTTAGAAATAGTTAAAACCAGGATGCAATCTGGGGTCTATTCTGGAATGTTCGACTGCTTCCGATCTGTGATCCGGCGTGAGGGCATCGGGGCATTATCCAATGGACTGGGCATTTCTGTCATTGGCATTGTGCCATTTTCTGGCATTGATCTCATGGTTAATTCGGTAATAAAGGATGCTGCTTCACAATTCTACTCAGAGCGGGGGGAGGAACCTGGAGTCAGTGTTGTGCTTGGCTGTGGTATGCTTTCCTCAACTGTAGCTATGCTGTGTACCTACCCGATCAATTTGGTTCGAACACGTTTGCAGCTGAATGGGATGGAGGGAAGGAAGGAACTCTATTCCGGTCCACTAGATGTTGTCAGGCAGGCATTACGTGCGGGAGGGCCCAGAGCTCTATATCAGGGTTTGGTTCCCAATCTACTCAAGGTTCTTCCGGCCACAAGCATTAGTTATGCCGTTTACGATCAGTTATGCAAAGACGCACCTGGTGGTGGTGGTGAGAAGGAAGGAGATGACCCCTACAGAGGGATTCAGCGTCAAAACACTGGTGCAGAATGAGAGATAGTTAAAACCAGCCCGCCGATGCAGAGACGAGTGACTGCATTCGGCACGTCACATGCTTTCCTACGCGACACGACATAGCCAAAGATTCTGTATGGAGGCATATACAAAGTGCATTTTGATGATCGTGCGTCTCTTTCTTGAACGATGTAAGTTGAGCTATCGCCAAAGAGAGACCATAGGTCTTATTTTCAGTAAGCGTGTGTAGAGGCATTCACATGAACGATAAAATCAAGGCCAAAGCTTAAATTGGCCAAGAGGTGTTATCTGTGAAATCGATAATGGAAGAATGTGGACAGTGATAACTCAATTACAACAGGGAAAGATGTAACAAAACATAACTTGTCTAAATGCTACTCCTCATTATGAAATACAATGCTTGTCGAGCGTCAGAGCTATCCGTCTCCGACGGTATGTGACCGTCTACAATTCTTTCTTCGCGTCCGGAGCAGCCTCCACCTTCTTGTTACCAAGGAAGCTCAAGAAGATATTGTACCCAATCTGGATAGAATTGATGTACAATAATCGTTGACTTGGTGGGATGAAGGCAAAGTTGATCGTGTGTGCGGGTACCCAAACTGCCCAACTTCCCATAACAGCCGTTTGTAAATCAGCTTTTAATTTGTTTGTGTAATCCTCAAAGCTCTTCCCCTCGACGGCATTTAAGTAACCAAAGAACATAAGACCAAAGATGGGATTCCAAATCGTTTGATCGATTAATACCTTGGATGCCACGGTTATGGGTTTAGTACCGGGTAGTTTGCCATCGAGGAAGCCGTAGAAATAATGTCCGGTCGTACCATGGATGAGGAATCCGAATGAGCCTAGACGGATTGTACGCATAACATCATATGGCTTGCCATCGTCGTTGACAAACTTTTGTGCAAGGATGTCACCGATGGTAAAGCCCGTTAGAGAGGTAAGGGCCTTCGTGAAGAGAGGTTGTGCCTCAAGTAAAGCATTATATTTTGCCCATATTCCACTCATTTTGTTCAAGATATAGTAATGGTATGTATCTGGCGAGAATAAAATTGTGAGCGATATCAGCTGCGTTGATCACATCGCATGCAGATTGGACGAGACTTACCCGATAGAATTAATGACAATCGGTTTCGGGAGGGACGATCAATCAATGACGCCGGCAGGTGGAAGAAGGGGTTGCGACTTCAACCTTAGAAGTATTTAAGTAATTACGTAAGTAGATATGTCCCACGACAAAAAAATGAACAAAGGACGATGAACGAAGGACGAAGGAACGGCCAACGCCCAAGACACTCACTGTTGCACTTCCTCCTATGGGCATCTTCTCCTTCTTTGCGCATTGCTGATTGTGCTTCAACGTCAACAACAAGCGACGATAATGAGGGTAGACATCATTCACGTGCACATCATCATTTATTTCATGAGATTGATTTCCTAGCGAAACAATCAATGATAATGGGAGATTATCACGTGCGAGATGATGTAGGGAATACAACTATATCAAAAAATGAGGAACAAATTTTTCGTCTACGATTCTTGGAAAAGTCTATACTTATAGAGTTGGAATACATGAAAATACTAGACGAAATAATGACGAAGAATCCTGATGAGATCCTATCAGCGTACAATGCTAATAATGCAGCAAAGGCTCATCAAAAGAATAAACCTACAACGCTTGGAGAAACGATAGCAGATACAATATCGAGTGCATCTTGGCCTACAATTGCATCTCCTCCACAACTCAAACACACCGATTCTAGTTTCAAGCTTGATCACGATTATGATTATGATTCATCGTTGAAAAAGGGTTACCTTGAAATGTATAGCGATCTCAATTGCTGGTATCATGCACGTGATCAGAACAAACCAATGTATACACCTGAAATGTGGGAGATATTATGGAAAGCATTTCGTGAATCGACACTGTTTCCATTTCCAAGTGATGAACGCCCAAAGGAACCATTTTATGCAGCGTATACCAAAGATGATAAAGGTAGAGGAGTATTTGCATCAAGGAAAATTACCAAGGGTTCCTTAGTGCATGCTGGGTATCCCAATACTGTCTTCTTCTTAGATAAGAAGTCTTGGTTTCGCTTTGTATCATTACTTCCAAAGATGTTTGCATGTGGTAAGTCAGAGTGTGCCCAGTATTATACAATTTCAATTCTTGATAACCCCTTTTACTGACAAATCTCCGCTTTTCTTGACTGTTGAAGATGTCATGGAGTTTGTTTGGACACAGGATTTGACCGACAGTGGGAACATTGTGCTTTGTCTCAACTTAGATGAGGCCGCGTTCTTGAATAATGGAGGCGAGGTTGTCCCTGATTTCGATGTAGATTTATATGAATATAGTTCCAATATTGAGGTTAAGTCTCTCAGCTCATTGGACTTCTACGCGGTGAGAGATATTCAAATCGATCAGGAGATAATGTATGAATATGATCGGTTCGACTTTGACACGGAAGGAATGGGCCTTTGATCGTAGAAAGATTTGGTCACAGACATTGCAAGCAATACAGCATTTGTCTACTAATGGTACTTATCCTACAATTTCATAATGTTGCCCACCTATTCAATGCAAAGTATCCTCTCCACTCGAAAATATTACTTCTTCTTCGTTTTCGCCCAATGAAACTGATCCATCATGACTTCTTTGCTCGGAGGAGTCAGACGATGAGCTTCCAGAGGAGGAAGACTCAGATGAGGAGGATGAATTGTCGGTTGCTTCTTCTTCACTCTCTTATCCATGCCCACCATCCTGCGCCGCAATGTTCTCCTCTGGCGCTACATCCTGTTGATCCCCTTCTGTCGATTGTGACTGCTGTTGTTGCTGTGCATCTTGCATACTCATTGCAATCGCCATTGCCAACTGTTCTTCTTCTGATACTCCTCTCATCAGCAATTCGACAGTGTCAATGTGCGTGGATGATCCTCCCATTCGGTTGAATTGACTACGTCCGACACTGCGAGTAGGCGAACGAATGCTAGACGGTGGTCTGCCGCCCAGTCCAAAGAGATTCGCAATGACATCCCTCTCGTTATTGTTTCCATTAGATTCCTCGTTCCCACCACCATATGACCGTCCACTTACGGCTCCCCGATGACGTAGACGCGGATCTTCGTCCATACCAAGGAAGAATGCAGCCTCCAATCTCATCAACTCCTCGAGACTACGACGATTCGCACCCCCACCTCCGCTAACATTTGCCGAGTTCTCCATAGCACGGAGCAACCTGCTTAGACTCGCCGAGGGAGGGGGAGCCCGTCCGAAATCTCTCTCTTCGCCATCCCGTGCCATTAGTGACGTGTCATCTCCCTCACTATCACTGCCACCACTACCCGCCACCCCATCCAATCCTTCTCCTCCCCCACCACGACGCATAGCGCTCATCCTTTCCAACAAGTTCGTTAGTTCAGCAAGTCGTGCCTCCCTCACACGACTGCGTGTCCCCCCCGTACCACTATACCACTCACGTGCATGTCTCATCCGTGCCTCCTCGGCCTCAATCTCCATCCGTCGGTGTGTTTCATGTGATAGCTGGGCACGCATCTCCGACTCGAGCGAACGACGATCGTCGGGACTCATTGCCAATAGCTGAATCGACGATGTAAGATCGTCGTCGGAGGCCATCGCACTACTACTTCCGTCCCCCCCAGTATTATTACGTGTTGGTGTTGTTGTTGGTGTGCCTGGTCGACTACCACTATTGTTCGACGAGGAGCCAGTATAAGTGCGTGAACGATTGTAATGCGCCAACGATGAACCAAATGATGATGATGATGGAGAATCCGGTGTTGATGACGTGGTGGCGGGCGGTGCAGGTGATGAGCTGCACTCACCATTAAGCTCCATAACTCTGCTTTTGATTGTTGCCTCAATAACACGTTGTTCCTCCTCCTCCCGTCGTGCTACATCTCCATCGTCCATACATCCCTGGACTGATACAGATAATTTGGGATTATTACAAAAGGGGCAGCATGTACTCTTATCCTTCGGCGTCTTTACCTGGAGGTAGCATTCGGTACATACCGTGGCATTACAACATTTCGTTTCATTCGTTTCGGGGTAATACATGAAACAGATTGGACATTCGCGATCAGTCTTCGTATTGCGACAGTCAGACCCCTTGAGTCGAGCCGCGATCTGTCCGTTCGAGATAAGTCGACGGATTTGTTTGGTATCCCATTCGCAGGAGGGATAAAGGCTGTTTTTTTTTCATATTGTATCCATATTACGAGGTGAGCGAGGTGATGAAAGGTTGGATGAGTTCAGCGGAACAAAGAATTCCATCTATTGACGCACTAAGAAGGTAGACACGGTCAATAAAAGAAAAGACTTACCCCGAAGACTGGCATCTACTGTCCAATTCGGTTCGAGTCAAGCCTAAACTACCACTCCGGAATGATATTACCGGCAGGTGTCCCAACAATGATGATGTCTGTCTACCAACATTATAATTCGAGCCACCGCCAGTTATGCGATGATTTAGCAAGTTAATACTAGGTCCCCCACTCCCACCACCACCACCGAAAGGAGCGTTGCCATCGTTCCGTTCTCCTTCAGAGGAAGACGAGGGTGCGTTCCCCATCGTCGGATCCCTACCGAGCACAGACTCCTCTGCGAATTTGTGGAGAAAAAGAATCATTTGTTCCCGCCACAACTTCTTTGGGGTAGAAAATACAACCTTATCGTACTGACTCTACAGGTTGGGAGCCATCTCATTGTAAAGTGAAGGAGCAATGTCAAACACCGCTCTTCGTGCCTTGTCCGGCTACCGCCGCCTTTTCCGCGCTCGTCGTCAGCTCTTTATCGGCGATAATCGTGCACTCGCCGAGTCACGACTAGCCATACGAGCCGAGTTTGATAAGAATCGTCATATTACCGGCCCACCTGACCACATTGAGGGATTATTATCAATGATTGATGATGCCGAGGATATGCTACTACATGGCATTGTGCGAGGTGAATTAAATACCGAACGTAATGTTGTCGAGGTGAAGATACGACCAGAACATGAGGCTCGGATGGATGGTGAAACGATGACACACGTCGATGCGATTACTGCCGAGACGGGTGCAGCGATGATGGAGGGTGGAAAAGGAGGTAAGATGAAAGTAGAAATCACAAAAACCGATGGTGCCGATTCAAGATGATTATTATGTGCAAGAATGCCAATACCAATACCAATGCCAATAACTATATTTCGCAATGAAATAAAGGATGGATACAAAATTGTAAAATTGTTTGTTTTTTTAGGACAGAGATGCATCACAAGAAGCAATTACTGAGATTGCAAGTATAATAATGCTAGCAAACTGTCACCATTCCATTACCCACATCATTTGCTGTACTCTAGAATCACTATTGATTTCCGTTGCAACCCATGTTCCGTCATGCACATACGAGATGAAGTCATGAATTACCATCACAGCTATTAAAATACTTTCAATCTTGCTAAGTTATGTTGTCTCTACGATACAAAAGATATCGAAAAAATAGTATAGATAAATAACATCCTAATTGAATTTTATTAACAAAGACATATCCAGACTCAATGATGTTATCACCAAACAAACATGGACTCAAATGATCTGTTTACTCATGGACAATATGTATCTCTCTAATACTCTCACTCTCTCTAAGCTAAACAGGAGATTAAAAAACTCTTGATGTGATTCTCACATTCTACTTTCTACCCCATTTCCTACCCTTTTTCGTCTTAATCTCTTCTTCATGCACGAAATCAGCATCCTCACCATACTCCCTCCCCTCACGTGCATCGCCGATTTCAATATCATCATCATTGGCTCCATGAGGAGGTGGTGGTGGGATGTCACCGAAGTCTTCGTCGTCTTCGGGATCAAGCTCACGGGATCGCGATGACCGGCGTCTCTTGGCGGCTACGACCGCAAGAGCAAGAAGCGCTGCAGCACCCGCTGCGATACCTCCAATGGTGCCGGCGCCAAGACCTGTTTTGCCTGCCACCTCGTCTGTTGATGTTGCCTCAGAAGTAGAGGCGGAGACTTCCTGTACAGGTTCCTCGACGTCGGCTTCTTCCTCAGGTTCCTCAACCTCGGCTTCCTCCTCAGGTTCCTCAACCTCGGCTTCCTCAACCTCGGCTTCCTCTTCAGGTTCCTCGACGTAGGCGGCTGCATCGTCGGTGTAGGCTGCGTCATCAGTTTCCGCAACGTAGGCGTCATCGTAAGTTCCGTCGTCGGTTCCGTAAGCATCGTCGTAAGTTGCATCATCGGTTTCGGCAACGTAGGCGTCGTCGTAACCATAAGCATCGTCGTAAGTTGCGTCGTCGGTTGCATCGTCGTAAGTTGCGTCGTCGGTTGCATCATCATTGGCAGCATAATCATCAGTGGCTGGATCAACCACATGCCACACCATACCGGGTTCGGGCGGAGGCCCGGGAGGTTCGACTTGCAATTGTCTTGCATGTGATGTCGTGCTTCTCAGAGCAAGCGATCCGATGAGTACTACGATGCCTTGAATTCCCATCTTACAATCTTTTACCAGCACCGTATTGTAATAGGAGTAATGCAGAAGTTTGGTTGACGAGATAAGTGATTACTTAAAAGAGGATCTCTGTAAGTAGTCCTCGGTGTGTTAACTTCGGAGAAGACGACAAACATATCGGCCTCGTGTAGGTTTTGTGTTGATTTTCGGCCTGGAGTTGGCGGAGGGCCTTCGTTCCCGGCTCACCTAAATTTTTGAATTTTTGTCTGTGAAAAAAGACACGTTCAAATTAAAAGCAACATAGGAATAGTACATCATGTTTTAGAGGAAAATAAATGATAAAGGAGGTTCTCATACTACTTTTTTCGCCATTTGGTATGTACTTTTCGCGTCTCTGGCGCAATGGTAGCGCGTGGCACTCCTAATGCCGAGGCTCCGGGTTCGAGTCCCGGGTGGCGTTGTACATTTTTGCATAATGAGGACTTAACCCTTTGTTCACCGGACGTACTTTAGTAGACAATTTAGCTGTTTTTTCCCGCTAAATTTCGGGCTATGGACTTTGACCATGAATATCGCCCCTACTACGATGTGTTAGGTCCTGGGTAGAAATGCGATTAGGTAGCTCCGATAGTCGTCTATCCATTGATGTTAATAGTTTAATATATGACGGCAGTTTTTTATGACATTTATCTATTCTCGATATCGACCCTATTTAAGATTCTTGAATGGGCCACTAGTTCCTACGTAGGCTCGGTACTGAAAAAAATTTGCCAAAAATTTGCCACGGTGAACAAAGGGTTAAGAGTTTATCATTGTTGCGGTTAGTAAAAGTCCTGGTCATCTCTTGTTGACTTTCTCCTATTGTTCTTGTCCTTTGCATCCAATCTGGATTTATCCCTAGTTGCCTGATCCACTGCTGCCGTCCTCTTAGTATTCTTTACCCTAGTGCCTAACTTTCTATACCCTGTCTCATCCCACGCTGCACCACTTTTCTCCCTTGCCTCCTTCAAGTCATCTGATACATCGTCAGGTCGACCAAGTATAGACTTGCCCTCTTGTCGTAAACTTACTGCCCCCAATGGAGCTCCTCGAGGTTTTGTGATATGCTTAGGCTCAGCAGTAGTAATTGCCGCCTGCCGCTCTGTACGTGCGTTACTATAGAATGCTGCGAGATTGGCAGCAAATTGTAAATCCCTATCTGTCACCTTGGGACTGCCCCGTCGGACACAAAGTAAAACATGTGCACCAGGACAGCCACGCGAATGCATCCATATATCTGTTGGTTTGGATAGTTGGAAACATATCGCTTCATTATCTCGACGGTTTCGACCTACCAAGACTCTGTGACCAGATGGGGATATTAATACACGAGGGTTGGGCCCTTTTGCAAAAACTTTTCTGGTTCCTTTATTATTGCTTGGCTTCTTACGGCCTTGCGGTGATGCTTCTGACGACATTTCACTGATGTTTGGATTCTGGAACCCTGTCTTCGTGGACGAGAGTTCCAAACGTTGCTGTATCGAAATCAATTTTCCCTCATCCAAGTCCTCGTCAATATCTAGTATTACCATGGATTCCAACTCTAATATGACCTCATTCAATTCCTGTTCCGCATTCAAACTACTTTTCATTAATTCTTCAACAACCTTCGACCCACGTTTCATTTTACGTGCCAATGCAAACAACGCATCCGATTCTTCTTGTGCTGAATCATATTCTTTAGTGTTTAACACGAGCTCTATTGTTGCTCCATTCTCCCAATCGTCTACTTCAATGGAGGTTGTTCCTTGAGGTAAGCGATAGAGATTAGCAACGATGAGATTGGCTCGCTTCATTGTTTCTTCGAGAGATCGCGCTTTGTCGAGCTCACGTTGGAGAGAAGTAGTTTTTCTGGTCAAACCATCGAGTGCAGATTGTACAGATTTTCGTAATGCTTCGTGTAGCAATGATAAACGTGAAGGAGTATCAATCAGTTCATCAGAACTTGCGGTGATACTTTCGTCGTTGACGTCGACATCATCAAAATCATCATCATCGCCTTCGTCATAGCTGTTGTCATCTCTGTCATAGGTCGCAGCGCCTGATATCTCGTCTACAAGTTCCTCATTTTTACCGATTGTTGACATCAGAGACCACTGTTCGTTTTCATTTGACAAATTTATTGATCTCAACCAACTCGTTGATTGCAATGCATTCCTATTCATGTGCACATGTGATGATGGTAGCGTCATTGGTGAAAAATTCTCAATCGCTCTTCGAAATGCAATGGTGCAGCCTCTGCCAAGAAAGGCAGTGGCGTATGATGTTATCCGCACCATTGCCGAGAGGGAGGGGAAGGGGGGTTATCCCGCCTTTCCCCAATCCCACTACACATCTTGAGATAATCTCGGTGTCAACTCTTCTCCCCACCCAGCACTCCTGCCCCGCTCTCTCGTCCCTTTAGCGTGCATTAGATATACTTCTTACTTACCTCTTTTGCTTCCTGTCATGGAAAATAACAATAGTAGTCCGAAGAAGCGTCGTCAGCGGAGCGACAGCCAAGAAGAACGTGAGAGTCATCACCAACATCACCAACACGAGAGCAATGGAGATTTATCGCCATGCGATGTATTGCATTTGAATGTGGGTGGGACACTAACTGCAGTCCTACGCAGGACATTGACATCGGTGGAGGGCAGTCTCCTAGCATCACGTTTTTCTGGTCGATGGGATGAGTCGATTGAGAAGGACCGAGATGGGAATTACTTTATCGATCAACCCATTGAACTATTCTTACCAATGATAAATTATTTACGTGCCAAGAATTGCGAAACCACACTCGCACCTCCAGTAACATCACCCGAATTTGATAGTGAAGAGAAACGACGAGACTTTGTACGGATGGTGGAATATTATGGCATGACATCGGGAATTTTCCCAACCGTAATGGAAATGTGTCGAGGTGTACCAGGATCAGCTGAAATTTGTGGCCAACAGCCAAATTTAAGCGTCACGTCTCCAGAGTGGGCAACTTTTACATTAGAAACTCGTGGACACAAACGTCCTATCATGTCATTTAGTGTCGTGTTGGGTAATGTTGAGCGAGCACAGATTGGCTGGGTCCGTCCGGGCCACTTTGTGAAGAAGCTACGACCAGGCGATCATAAAGGGGTGGGGGAAGAACGATTTTCATTTGGTCTAGATTGTTTTCGAGGTGGCTTGTTGTATGAGGGATCATTCAACGAGTTAGCTGGTCTTGCAACAGTAGCAGGGACTGTCATACGTTGCGAGAATAGGGGGGAACGCTGGCTTGTGAATGGACATCTTGTTGCATCATCGATTGCACTCGAGGAAACATTTCAATTGCCACCCGATCTCCAGCAGTATTTTCTTATCCCTGCAATTTCTGGGAAGGGAGACTTGAAAGTGTGCCAGGTAGAGTTGGATCCAATAATTGCAGATCACAAGTCTGTTATTTCACACGCTCATCGGTAGTTGTTACTCCTACTTTTTTACTATGAACTAGAGATAAGTTAAGCAAATTGAACAGATTCTAATAATCGGATTGATATGACAGTAAAGACCATGGACGGTTGTATGGTACGATGTAGAAGAGGACCCGTCCGCGGCAGACGGCGAGGAGCGCGTGGGGCTCTCCATGGTCTTATTCTGCTTGCTCCGACCTTTTGTCATGGTCGTGCACCGGTTGTAGTTAAAACGAACCGGTGTGGGTCGAGCGGCGGATGTCTATCGACGCCGTCGAGCACAGAGGATGCGCCGCCGAGCGTTACCAGTGCTTATAAGCAGCGGTGATGCAAGGCGGAAGGAAGGGGGTCATAGCCTGATGTCCTCGTCAACCTAACTGGCACCATGATCATGGACTAGTAAAGGGTAACAAGAACTTATGTTTACGTACTACCTAATTAACTAAGTTCTACCCACTTACAACAACAGGCCTAAACATAGAATCTGACAAGTTATTTTTTGTTAACAATTGTCCGCAACCAGAAGGCATTATATCAAAAGAGCAGAAAGACACTACTAACCCTGCCCTACTTGTTCAATCTTCATACAAGTGGCCAAATGCAAGATGAAGTAGACTTTCAGTAGATTGACATCACTCAAGTAATGTGTTCCGTCCGAAGTTTGAGCATCCATTGTCAGATTATGTTGATCTAGTAAAGTAACTGGGAATGGTTGCTGTTGCAGATAAGAGATGACATAATCATTGAAATCAGAAGCTTTCCCACGACTCTGATGTGGATATTTGTCATCTAACGTTCGTGATTGAGAAGCATGCGTTGTCCAAATAACATTGACAGCACCTTTAATTTGTGAGCATGCTTGAAAGCCAGGCTGTTGGAAAAAAGGTGCTAGGCTCTTATTCACATATTTGACTGTGTTGGAACCATAATGTAAGCCTCCTTGTAAGACCAACAGTATGCCTCTGAAGGTATTATGATTATGATTGCTTGCAATATCTCCTTGTTTGCATAAGGTTTCAAATACCGCGTCATTCCAATCTTGAGAAAACTGAAAACGATCAGTGTCAACAGGAAGGTGAGAGCAGACGTGATACTCCCTTGGATTAACAAGATTACCAAATAGTCCCCCCAGTTGACGACAGCTTAAGTTTTCACTAAATTGTCCATCACAACGACATGAATAAAATTGATCGTGATTGACACTCCCATCGGGAATAACCATGCCGCCATCAATAAGATTATCTAACATGGCCATGAAAAATGCCTGTCGCAAATGTCTTGTTAATGAATCTCCAATTGTTATAACATACGAGTATTCATTCATTATATTGCAAGTTGGGGTACTGTAAATGCGGGTAAATTTCATGTTGCTGGTACAAAGTAGGAAGGCAATTTTTCTTTTTCCAACGATGATAAATTCTCATGTGTCACATTGATCCAGTGTTTACCACCAGCTGCAATGGCATGCATGGTATCGTACACTGAATCACAGATGGCATCATGAGACGATTCCAACGCTTGGAAAGTTTGAGGTGAGATTGAGTAGGGTCATTTATCTTGTCCAGGATCAT
>Ga0247831_1004989_pt1 | contig 17046 bp, 15 predicted proteins | sample LaCruzMarch2015__9_FD_192406 | JGI IMG/M metagenome (GOLD analysis project Ga0247831, IMG submission 192406) | Freshwater microbial communities from meromictic Lake La Cruz, Castile-La Mancha, Spain - LaCruzMarch2015_1m | ecosystem: Environmental > Aquatic > Freshwater > Lake | place: Spain... | reverse complement strand
CTTTGGGGTTTTTGTGGGGGGGGGGGGCTGTATGTTTATTTACAAAGGGACAAAGGTTGGATGTATTGTAAATGACAGTGGGCCATGCCACTTTATAAGGTTGGATGTATTGTAAATGACAGTGGGCCATGCCGCTTTATCTTAGTCTATGTTCATCATGTAGTGTAATGTAAAAGAGAATTATAAAATATGTTATTTGCTCTAGTCCTCACGGGCGGGACTGGTCTGTTGTTTGTTTGATTTATGTGTGTGCCAAATAATATCAAATATAGACATGGGTAAAAAGAGACTCTGTGGGTAATTTCTATCTAATTATTTTTGGATAAAGGGATTATCACACTGTCTTATATGCAAAACAGGAGTAACAATATATAAGGTGTAGATCTCATTGACGTCAATGTCAATAAAATCATCTCAACCATCATGGTCCAAACAATAGGATAGTGTCAATCATTATTTAGTCATAAAGATGTTATCCAACAATTTTAAGTTATTAATCCTAAAAAATAATGGTGATTATACACATTATTCTATAACAAGATAAAAATGCACTAACGAACAAAATGAACTCATCAGAAAAAAGACACACCATCATCTATCCTTCTTCCTTCCTGTTCGCAGTGATCCCTCACCCGATCCCCAACTTTTTACTTTGACCCATACATTCTCTATAGCATCACCTACCACACTAGATGATGATGATATTGTTGTTGTTGTTGGTGGTGGTGATACTGCACCCATTCCTATTCCTAGCGATGTCGTTGACCATGGTGGTGATGATGATGATATTTGACCATTGTTATCACCCACAACTTTTTTCCTTACACCACGACTTTTCAACATGCCACCCTCTCCATAACCATTACTACTATTGTGATGATGAGTGGGCAATACCGTCGTCATCGTCCTCCTCCTTCCCCCTTCTCCATCTCGTCTTACTACCAACGATGATGACGATGGTGGCAATTCATCATAGGAATCATGATCAGGTATATCATCATAATGTCGTCGTCGATATCTATATATTGAACTAACAATTACACGTTTTGTATGACACATACGTCCAGATATATTTGCTAAAAATGGAAATGAATATTCCAAATAATTCATATCTTTGGCCTGGAGGTAAACATAGCATGATACCATAACGACAAAGTATGCTGCACTTGCCTTGAGTGCATTAGATGTTTCTTTACGAAAACAACTGTAATAGTAATTGTCGTAGTAGGTTGGATCATATTCAATATCACTTCCAAAACGATTATTAGTACTGCTACTACTATGCATATTTGTTGTTGATGATGATGACTTTACAGATACACCCTTAATAAATAATGGTTGTGTTTCTATGATAATTGCAACGAATGTTAAAAATATCATTGCAATAAAGCAATATATAGCACATGCATTTGCTATAAATGTTGGGTCCATTATTGATCCCGATTCTCCTTCGTGTTGTCCTCTTTTTCTATTATTATTTCGTTTTGCACTCGTACTACCTAGACCTCTATATCGTGTTGGTCGTCGTCCTTCAAGTAAGTATTTTTGATAGCAGATGTCGTTGATAAGAAAGTCGGACAAATTTGGTGGTTGTGGTTGTGTTTGGTGACTATTGCTGTTGCTACTACTACTAGTACCTTTACTACTACTAGTACGGAAGATGTGATTCTCGTTATCATTTTCATCATCGTTATCATTGTCATCATCTACTATTAATGTTTGATTGTCTCTTGATCGATCATTTTCATCATTCACTATCTTCTTCCTGTCAGTTGTAAACATTGTTGTTGTTGTCTCCATCCTTGATGTAATTTTCGTATTCGTCGTCATATGCGTCGTTGTGGGTGATGATAAAAATGAGTTTGTTTCACCGTGACTAAACTGCCGTCGTCGACGTGTTGAAGTAGGTGCTACAATAACACCGATATCCTGACTATTATCACTAATAGTATTCCAATGATGATAGTTATTGGTGGAAGTAGTATTCACAGTCATTTCTAATGGCGAGGTAGGTCGTCTTTGTTGTCGTTGTTGTTGTTTATCACCACTCACCCGCGCCGACGTTTCGCCAACAAACGTTTCGCCGACAACACTCCCACCACCGCCACTTTCATATGACATGGCCATGGGATCAAAATTGTAAGATGATCGTGGTGGTCGCAGCATTACTGCCGAACCTCCTCCTCCTACTGACGCGGCGAATGGTTGTGGGTGAGAGGAATAGTTAGAGGGTGAGGGGATGTCAGTGTACGATGATGATGATGATGATGATGATGATGATGATCCCTCTTCATTATTATTAGTATCCCTTCCTTCTCCTTCGCCTCCTCCGATGGTTGTCGACGACGACTCAACGCCAACTACACTACGCCGTCGTCGTCGGGAGTGGCTGGCATCTCCAGGCATCATCATCATCACTTCCTATCTTTTCTCTTCGCCTTGGGTGTCGACCGGAATCAGCTCAAACATTGACGATTCCACACTCTACACTAAGGACTCACCTTGGATTAATAAATTAATGCTCAACAATAGTAAAAAATACTAGAGTGGTGAGATCGTACTATTGCCTCGTTACCGTTAACATCAACGACCATGGCTTCTTCTTCGAATCAAGAAGAAAATAATTCGGCACTAACCAACAACCCTATTGTTAATAATGATGATAATATCGAATTTCCTAATGATGAATTAGTGGACGATGCCAACAGGGTAGATGAGTTGCCTAATGAAGAAGTAATGATTAGTTTGTCAACCAACCCTGGCGATGACTTTGGTGATTTCGAAGCACCCCCCAAGGAGACGTTGTGTTCAAACTCGATCACTGATACCGCAACTAATACAATTGACAAAGATAAAAGTAATGATGATGGTGTAAACTCGAATGAATTACAGAGTGTAGTATCCGACATTGCAAATTTGGATATTATTGATGAATCATCAACAGACTACTGTGAAAGTATTGCAATTAATAACCACCCCGCGGCAGCTGTCGATGTGGAAATTGATAATTTCGGTGACTATGAGTACGTGAATGAGGCCACAACAACAACAACTATAAAAGAACGTCCCTCTGATGATGACGATGCATTTCCCGAAGCTTCACACAGCAGCAACTTAACAGACGTTGTCAATATTTTCGACCAAGGCGTACCAAAAGATGATGATAGTGGTACATTTGACGGCTTTGTTGATTCGAAGGTAGTCGAATCAAGTGAGTTGGATAACAATAATGCTACTCCGATTAGCAGAACAACTCTCCTCCCCGTCGTGATAGATTCAGTCGACGATGACGACTTTGGTGATTTTGGTGAATTCAATGCATTCGAAGAGACCCCATATGCTACTGATATTGCAGCACCAAGGTCTGACAATGATGCTATCGATGGTGATGGCTTTGGTGAATTTGGCGATTTTAATGCATTCGAGGAGGGCGAGCTTATGGAAAATAGCAACCTCAACGACGCTGACATAAATGTGGCTCCAACTGCCGTGACTGCACCCGCTGTTGTAGTTGTTACTTCTCCCAATGATGAATGCAGTGATGAGTTTGACGACTTTGGCGAGTTTGAGGATTCGGATGCAGTAGCACAACAACCAGATGAGGAAAAACACGGTTCGATAGCACCCGCTGTTTCACAAGAACGACCAGACTTATACCTCAGTGAGGATGTGCGTAAGGTATTCCAAAGGGTATTTGCGACCGAGAATGATGAATTTGATCCTGACGAAGATTGGAGGAGTAGAGAAATGTGCACTGAGCTACCATGGAATATTCCCATGCAGGAGATATTGGTATGTTTTTTTTTCTTTTTGCATCACATTGATTGTTCGCTCTAAATATTTACAACATTTGCTCACCTAAAAAATTCGTTTTAATAAATTACCAATGAAAAAAGGACGACTTACCTCCCAGAGAGAAGACCGCTCGTCCATATAAAAGTGAACGTGACCTTGCCGAATTGCTTGATTTCTTTGCAAGTCGTACCCCCTCGAGACCCCAGGTCATAATTAGTGACGAGAATGTGTACCCCTATTCGCAATATGAGTTCAATTGGGATGATGGATCTCCGACGATCAAATTGGGCAAAGAAAATAAGAATAAAAAAGTCAAGCCCGCGGTACCCGACTTACTCCCTATTGTGTTACCAGTGGGGGAATTCGAGACGCATAATAAAACCGGTGGTGGATCTAAACCACAGTTGGCGTCGTCGTCTCATCCTACCATAGTTAATATTCCCACAACCACTTCGGAAATCGGCAGTGAAGGAAAGGAGGTGGATCCCCAACGGAACGAAAGGTATGTGTGTGGAAACAAGCAATTTGCACAACTCGCTTGGTGACACGATTAATATTTTATCTTCTCACACCTCAAGTCTTGTTATCATACGAAAAAAGTGATCAATTATCTGCTACGGGAAAGAAAATGTTAGATCAACTTCCCGATTTGTCGTACATGTTGCAATCAACGCTAAGTTTGCCCTCACTGAAAAAATAAGATTGTGTAAAGCATTAACACTAATAAATGTCACCTGACAAAACCCACCAACCAGTTTTTTATTTTCCCACCAATGATGATAAACATGGCAATTCATGCCCTCTCATTGTTGATGAATCATCGTCCTTGTCCCCCCCACGCCCGCATCCCCTCCTCCTCCCCCCCCCAAAGCAACGCGCAAGTAATATATATGTATATATATATATATATATATAACAAAACATACATATTTTACGAAGCTTTTACAACGCCCACCTCCGCACTACGAATGACACGATCATTTAACATGAAACCGACTTTCACGACCTGTCCAATGTGACCCGGCGGCGGACTGCCGGTGGCAGTCGTACCGCCGGACGAGCCGTCGTCGTCGTCGTCGATATGATATTCGAATAATGCCATGTGCAAATTCGGATCGAACTTATCGCCGACGTTGCCGAATTTCACGAGCCCGACTCGATTGAACGCCCTGTTCAAATTGATTTCCGTCATGACGATGCCCTCGTACAGGTTGGCCAATATCGGATGATTCGCGCGATCGGTTCGCGATTCGATAGGCACGGCCGCGAGCGCGCGCGCGAGATCGTCGGACGTGTCGAGCAAACCTTTGGCGAAGGCGGAGATGGCGTACGACCTCGCATCGGCCACGTCGCGCGCGGCGATGCGTCGGATATTCTCCTGCTCGGCGAGCGAGCGCAGGAGATTGTCCCTCAGGCCCTTGATCTGCGCCTCGAGGCGGGCGATCGTTATTTTCCGAGTTTCGCCACGATCCACGCCTTCGTCGTCGCCGGCGTCGTCGTCGACGCTCCTCCCTTCTTTTGCGTCCTTCGTCGAAGAAGCGCCGTCGATATCTGCGTCGGCGGTCGATGGGTCGGTGTTTGGTGGATTCGCACTATAAAGGCGTTGATGATGATAGTCCGACGCAGATCTTGCAGTCGTGCTACGCGGCGACCGAGAATGAACAGCACTGACGAGTGGTCGATGCTGCCGCCATGATGCCGCGGAGACACATCGCCGTTGGTGAGAAGCGGACTGGAGCTGGAGCTCTCTGGTCGTGAGAGTCCTGGCTAACCGAAGCCCTCGACGGAACGACATATTCTAACTGACCAAGTAGTATTGGGGCGTTCCCTTACTACAGCGAGTTTAGTGTCGACCTCTCGTGTGTGTTTCTAATTTGGCGGGCTCGAAATAATATAATGTTGCTGACGACATCATCCCTACTATTACGGCGACGATCACTCATGACGTCGACGACGGGGCCCGTCGGCAAGGCCATCGAGTCGAAACTAATCGCGGCATTCTCGCCCATACATCACATGGAGGTCCGGAATGAATCGTACATGCATAATGTACCGACGGGATCGGAAACGCATTTCAGGGTGATCGTAGTTTCCGACAAATTTAGCAGTCTCGCGAACATGGGACGACATCGACTCGTTAATGATGTATTAAAGGACGATGAGAGTGGAAAATTGCCAGTACATGCATTAAGTATCGTGGCCATGACACCTGATAAATGGCAAGAGAGGTTGAGCAAGGAGGGTAGTGGGAATAATAATAGTAGTGACGCTGTGGTGGTGGTAGGTCCATCGCCTAATTGTCGAGGTGGGGATGGATCTTTACCAAAGAAGAAGAATGTGTGAATGTGTAGTAGTAGTAGTAGTACTAAACAAGCTGTTTTATTTGTGTGTGCGTGTGTGATACATTCACACATGTGATGTTTAATAATAAATAATAGATACTTTTGTTGGAAATGGGACGAGTATTCACGCGTAGGAGGAGCTCATAAAATAGGATCATATCGGGGGGAGCCATCTGTAGGGGATCACATCCGAGTATCGGCGGTGAAAGACCACGACGATTCTTCAATACAACCACTGATGAGTGTGCTGGTGTGTCGTCATTTAATGAGTGGATGACATGTCAAACATTTTATTACTATAATAATTTAGACTCGGGCGCGCATCGCTCCTCAAAAGTGAATCCCGTCCTCCGTGTTTTCCCTCTCGCTTTTTACAAATCCATGAACGGTGCAAGTCGCCGAACGTCTACCACCTCATCGATCGGGTCATCCACTAATCGCTATGACGGAAACAATAAAATGGGATTGGCAAAGTCGGACCCGGCTCTTGTGTTTGACAAGGAGGTCGATGATCTGCGTGAGCGAATGTTGCTATTGCAGCAAGAACGACGAGCGAATATTGACAAACTCGAAGCCAACAAGGTTGCGAATGACACCGAGATCCGATCATTGAAGGAGGACAATACCAAGATGAAAATGAAACTGTCAAGTTTGCAGAAAAGTGCGGCATTAGACAATGATGGGAATAATCGTAGTGATGTAGACAGTCTTAAGAAGCTGGTATTGCAGAAACGCTACGAGTATGATGCGCATAAATCTGCCGTTCTCAAGCTTAGCACCAAGCTTACGAAATTGGAGGATGAGGCTCGATGTCTTGTGAAAGAACAGAGACCGAATCTAGAAGGACCGCTAGCGAGACAGATTCGATCGTTGGAAGATCGACTCGACAAGGCCATGATACAGTACAACGAGGCTCATGGTATTTGTAGTACGTATGAACACATTGTGAAGCGTCTTGTGGAGGAGAAGGAAAGCTTTAACAACCAACTAACGGCACTCGAGCGAACACTCGAGTCAAAGCATCATGACCTCGAGGAGTTGACGCTCCTATCTGCCGATGCGAATCACGCCAGGGAAATGGCACAGCAAAACTTACAAAAGGCAAAAGTGGCCTTGGAGGATGGCAAGAGTCGACGCTTACGAGAGGTTCGTGATCGTCAACAACATGTTAGGATTCGTAAGCAAATGATAGCGAAGCATGAACGAAGTGAAGATGAGAAACGAAAAGTTCTCGGTTCCGCTAACAACAACAACAACAACAACAACAACAACAACAACAACAACAACAACAACAAAAATAATGACCTCGACTTGATGACGATGCCAGTACCCATTGGAGGCAATAGATATTCAAATAATATGCAGTCAACGGTCGATCAAGAGCATGCTTTGAATGTTTACGAGGCTGCATTCCGAAAAATCAAGGACGCTACCGGTGTGAATAATGTCGAAAATGTGATTCGGAAAGTATTAGGCCAATCATCGACGACGGACAATCTCAAGTCAGTGACTTTGCAGAATCAAGTAAAGTTGGAAAATCTACGACAGTTACAAGCGTTCCTCATCCTCGACGTTGACAAGATGAAACACATTAGTGATGTGTCGGGATCATCCCAAAGCTCGAAAGCGATTGATGAGCACCACGAGCTGCTATATTTTAGAACCAGTTTGTCCGAACGGACTAAAAGTCGATTGGATTGTGTATCTTTGTTGATAATGTCAATCAAAGCCGGTGTCGAACATCTTCGCGAGAAATTCACCAACCTTCGTGGATTTGCCGAATTCGATGTTGTTAGTGGTCATGGGACATTGTTGGAAGACCAATTGTCTGCTGTCATTCGATCGAGTGGAGACTTGTTGGTGGACGTGCTTCGAAAGACGGAAGATAATGAGTTGCAGCAGTTGGTAGAACCATCACCACCACCCGTCTCGAATCAACAACAACATGCCGCCAAGAATCTCCAAAATCGTCGACCAACGACTACTCAGGGTGTCAATGGAGGAGACAGACCATTCAATCAACGTATTACTCTCCCCTCCGCGAAAGAAACATCGGCATTTGATCACGATTTCAGTGAAACGGAAGAATTTGGCACCTCAAGTGATTTTGATGCCGAAGAAGAAATATCACGTGATGGTGTGAAAAAGGCCTCGTCTATTGTTATTGCCATGGAGGACCGAAGAACCGTCGGGTGATTATTTTTACTATCAATTTAGACGATTTTTTCTTCTTCTATCGGTCCCCCGCGTGTCTCATTTTTTTCCCGCCTTCCATAAGCAAAAGATAAAAGATCTTCAAACACTGAAGGTGTTGCCCCCTCGTGCACCAACACCGTCAAAAACACAACCACATTCATCATGCATATGCCAGGACATGGCGAGAATCGCAAGGCGATTAAAAATCTCGCAAGGAAGTTAGGTGATGTCACACTCCGCGGCGGCTCTGCCGCGGGGAATAAGATCGCCACAATCTTCGACGATGTGTTCACCCCCACGACGCGTATTGTCGAATTCGAAGGCACGACACATCAACATAAGCGCGACGCCAGTCACGCCGAACAAACCAAGGTGGCACAGAAGGGCACACGGCACTTTCAGGGTATATTTGCCAAACCGGTCAAACATGAAATTAGTTTCATGGCACCGACATATCCGAAGAATGAGGCTGATAATGCCTTAATTGATGAGGCATTAGAACGTAACTTTGTATTCGACACCCTGCCGAAGGAGAAACGAAAGGTACTTATTGATGCATTCGAGCCTATCATGGTCAAGGCAGGCACGACCATTATTAATCAGGGTGACACTGGCGATTACTTTTACGTATTGGGCGTAGGTGAAATTGAATGTCAGATCGATGGAAATGTCGTCGGACATGTCGAGAAGGGGGGATCATTCGGTGAACTTGCATTGCTCTATGATGCACCTCGTGCAGCAACATGCATTGCCGAGGGTCAGTGTGGACTATTCCGGCTTGATCAGGCGACCTTCAAAAGGATCCTTGCTCAACAGATACAGGAATCACACAATGAGGTCATTCAGATATTGAAGGGAGTAATGTACTTTCAAGACTTGGAGGATAAGTATCTCGAAAAGATTACAAGCAATCTCAAAATGCAAAGTTACACTGATGGAGAGGTCATAGTGTCAAGGACACTCGGAACACCTAAACGATTTTACATCATCAAGGAGGGCAAGATCGACATCACTAGTATCCAAGCGGATAATAAGAGTTCGATGGATATGAAAAGTGATCTAAAGGGTGCCGGACCGGGTTTTTTCTTTGGTGAGTATGCTGTGACGGAAGGGAAGTACGCGTTTGAAACAGCCACTGCCAGGGGACATGTTGTGTGCTTACAGCTGGAACGTGATGACTTCATCAAGGCGGTGGGGAACGATATTGGACAGCTAATCCAAAAGGGTGCAGACATGAAAAAATTCGTAAGTTATTTCGTATGTATTGATTTGTTGTGTGCTCCTCTCTCTTACTTTACCCCACCAAACGTCCGTAACTTTCTATTCAGGCATACATCCCTTTCGGAAACACGAAAGTTAAAATCGAAGACCACAACGAACTCTCCTCGCTTGCCAATGCAGTAAAAGAAATGAAGTATAAGAAAGGCCACGTTTTCTTAGAAGAGGGTGATCTTTGTTTCGCTGCAGTATACTTTGTGCGTGAGGGGAGTGTCCAGATCCATTCATCGAAAAATCTCGATCTAAATGAGACATTAGGATTCAGTCTTAGCAAGAAAGCTGACAAGATCATCGAACGTCACGGATACTTTGGCAATGATATGATGACTGAGGGTGAAAGTGGTGATTTTTTCACTGCACAGTACACCGTTACGGCACTCGAGGACGTCGTGATGGGAGTGCTCGACTTGGCAAGGATCCAATCTGTCATCGAGGCACGAAAGCAAGTCAAGATAACGATGGTCGATTTGAAGCTAATCCGAATCCTCGGGGCTGGGACTTTTGGCAAGGTTTGGCTTGTCCAACATAATGATACGACTGAAACATATGCGTTGAAGATTCAGAATAAGAAAAACATTGTTGACCTCAACCAGACCGAGGGTGTGATCCGTGAGAAGAATATCATGACAAAGCTTGATCATCCATTCTTGATTAAGATGATAAGTTACTGGAAAGATACAGACAAGCTGTACATGTGCATGAAAATGTACCAGGGGGGTGAATTACAGACCATCATCCATACGGAGTCGAGAGACGGTGTGCCTGAGTGGGCCGCGAAGTTTTATGCAGCCAACATCCTCGAAGGTCTAAGCTACATGCATGAACGCAACATTGTGTACCGTGATTTGAAGCCTGCAAATGTCTTGTTGGATAACGAAGGCTACACTGTAATTGTGGACTTTGGATTTGCGAAGATAATCAAGGATAATAAGACTTTCACATTCTGTGGGACACCGTTGTACCTGTCTCCAGAGATTATTACTCAAAAGGGTCATAATGCAGGTGCCGATCACTGGTCGTGGGGTGTCATGTTGTATGAAATGATCGTGGGTATGACCCCATTCTACGACGGCACGCAGGATCAGATGGGCTTGTTCAAAAACATTGTCAAATGTAATATGGCCTGGCCAAACGACGTTGATAACTTTATGTCCAAGTCTGCACAGGACTTGATCACACGGATGTTAACAGTCAACCCTGCTGATAGATTGGGTGGTTTTGCTGGAGGTGATAAGGATATTAAATCCCATCCATTCTTCGAGAGTATCAATTGGCAAGATCTACTGTCAAAGAAAGTCGAGGTTCCATTCAAACCCAAGGTTTCTGATCCTCTTGATGGATCAAACTTTGACGACTACAGCAAGCTAGAAGCAAAGGTGAAGAAAGAAATTCTGGTTCCGCTAACTGGGGCAGAACAAAAATTGTTCGATGATTTTTAGGATATGTGATGACTGGTGCAGAACTCCATGATGATCAAATTGTGTGTTATAGTCTATGCTAGCGATTGAAAAAGGCGTTCTTTTTTTCATTGTATTCGTTGCATAGTGAAGCGTTTGGATAACAAGTCTAATGTTTATATTATCCTTAGTCTATTATCAGCTTCAATCACTTCTTCATTACTTTTGAAGCTATTTTGGCTACTGCGAGTGCTGTTTCCATCTTTCCTACAGCTTTTGCACCCCCAACTGCTCCTGCTGCAGCAGTCGCTGCTTCCGTTTTTCCGCCACCTCCTCCAACTGCATTCACTGCCGCAGTCGCAATTGCAGCAACCGTGCCACCAACCCCTCCAGCATTGCCAGTTTCCACATCAGGTTCCGGTCTTAAACATACAGGCCCGCCTCCACGTTCAATATCACATGCAAACAGTGCAGCGGCGATAGCATTGGTCAATGGGAACACCACGCTGCCAGCAATTGGTATACTTTCTAAAAATCCACAAGCAAAACCAAACCTAGCATAATCGTTATCAGCATCGTAAGTGGATGAGTAACATAAGGCCGCGCAGTCTGACTTTTCACGTCCAAACACTTCGATCCTTTGTCGATCACTTGGTAATTGTATAGCATCAAAGTATCGATCCATATAATCCCATCCAGTAAAGGTAGCATTAATAGCAGAATATATGACCCCACCAATGAAAGGGATGATTTGTATAGGCAAGGTAATGATTCGTACAACAAATGCTTTCTTGATAAGATTCAAGTCTTTAATCGTCGATTGACGTCGCATTTCACCTTCTCGCCATACCCCCTCTTGACGCATTGTGGCAACGAATAACTTCGTTTGTGCCTTGGATTGTGATACGCACAGGAGTAGCGTGGCACAAATTGCCGACTCGAGTAGTACGAGGAATACACCCAGTAGCCACGCCCACCATTCCAAATTGGAGCTAATTGCCGTAGCCTGCGGCTTCAATGTGATAGCCAGGAGGATGATAAGGATGAATAGTGAAATGGCGCACCCCCAACATGCCACACAAAGGACGATGCGGAACATTTCTGGGTGGGAGAGTGCATAGTGAATCGATTTCATTGGATAATGCAGCGGATCATGACCGTATTTGTTGTTTAGTTTTATGACAGATGGTCGGGGAGCCATGGTGATTGCGCCGTACATCAACCACCTTGGTTGCAACTGTGGTAGGGTGTCTCCACCCTAAACCTCACGATATCCATGTGGAGAATGAGACTTCGGGTTGGGTAGGTGTTGCCTTCAAAACAGATCTTGGGAAAAAGGGGGGAAGGTTCCTTCTTCCCCCCCCCCAGCCGTCCGTACATTCGGGAAGAGGAGAAGCGATAAGAGGAGAAGTATTTATCCCATGCCTACGTCCACCACCGCCGTAGCTGCCATTGCGGTTGGCTGCTCCCTCTTTGCCTATCGTCATATCACTGCTAATTATTATTCATCAAAGAAGACATCATCCATTGACCTCGATGAGCTCGACGACGACATCGACCTTGTGAACGACTTCGATTGTATTACACCCGACATTGTCATTGCGGTATTCGACAAGCTTTTCATGTCAATGCAGGCAGTGGTTATGCAACTATCCCAGCAGGTCCAACAAATTCAAATGTCGGGACAGGTCATACCGGAGCGACAGCTACGTCAGCTTCTCAAGGCAGAGTTTGAACGTGCATTACTTGCATGTCAGGGGCAGGTGTATGAGGATAATGATGTTGATGCTGACTGCCTCGAGGAGGCAACGTGGGAATTTATGGACAGTCCAGAGGAATATCCAAAGGTTAAGCGTGCAGTTGAGAGATTTCAGAAGCTATATGAAAGTATAAGTGGAGAGGACGTTGTGGGATGGACGCCTAAAAGCGGCCACAAGGCCGGGGGAGGAGTAGGCGTAGGAGGGTCTGCTCAGGATTGCAAAGTCAGGAAGGAATTAACTCCCGATGAACTCATGACAGCCGCGGCCGTGTACTTTAATGCCATTACCAAGAGCATGATAGAACTTGCTAAGGCATGGCGTGCTGACGGTAAGAATTTCGATGACCCTAACGTGGTGACGGAATTCCAATTGGAGGCATCGACTGATGCAAATGAGGCCGGGGAGGGGCAACTCGAGAGCGAGTTAGGGATAAGCATGGGTGACTTTCGTAGTGCGATTGATCGACATTCAAGGATCCCGAGTGTCGGGCAGACGTTGGGGCTATTGCAAATGAAGCAACAGCAGGAGCTGATGGCTGCGGGAGTGCCAATGTAACGGGATGATTAATGACAAGTGTGCCATAGGGGGTCGAAGTGATGTTTTACTAATGGCAGTTTTTATTCTTTAATTTAATCAATGCTATCCGTTCTATTGTTTTCCCTCTTGTCTAACAAAATTGAGTTGCAATATTTACATCTCTCTAATCGCTTTCTGCTGTAACTATATCTACTTGCTCTTCTTGAGACAAACGGGCCCACCACTCCTTTCAATATCACAAGCAAATAAGGCCGCCGCGATGGCGTTTGTGAGAGAGAAGACGGTGACCCCAACAATAGGGATCGATTCCAATAAGCCTGCCATAAACCCAAGTCTAGCATAGTCGTTATTAATATCATAAGTGGACGGATGGATTAATGCGAACTTATCCATATGCTCTTCACCGAAGACTTCTGAACGTTGACGTTTTGATGACAACTTAACAGCCTTGAAATAATTGCGCATCAAATCCCATCCGTTGAATGTGGCATTGATGGCAGAGAATGCAATCCCCCCAAACAAGGGAACGAGTTGTATGGGAGTTGTAACAAATTTAACAACATCCTCTTTCCCAACGGTGGGCAATGCCAAGTCTGCGATAGAAGATTGTGAGACCATATCTTCCTTCCACATTTCCTCCTCCCGCATTGTTGCGACGAAGAGTTTTTTCTGAGCCCTAGACTTTGAATTGAGTAGTATAAGTCCAGCACAGATGGTCGATTCAAATAGTACCATACATCCGGCAATCGGCCATGACCACCAATAAAGATTGGAACTGATCCAACGTGCCTGTGGCTTAAGTGTTGTGCCTAGTAGCACTACGAAGCTGACGAGTGCCAGAGTGCATCCCTTCCATGCTACATCAAGAACTATCTTTAACAAAGAGGGATGAGAGACTGTATATGCTATTGCCTTGATAGGGTAGTGCAGAGGGTCGTGGCCGTATTTGTTTGAAAGTTTTATAATCGACGGCCGGTCCTTCATGATGATAGTTCATGAAGAAGTTCAGCAATGATGAGATCTCAGATGAGATCTCAGATCTCAAATCTCACATACAAAGCGGAGCCCCTAACAACCGCCGCCTCAAAGCAACACAGCAGAGAAGAAGAGCAGAGAGCAGCGCCGAGCCGAGCAGCAACGGGGAGGCATTGTGGGTTTAATCGAATGACATCATGCGTTTCCCAACAGCTCCGAGTAGTCCTCCAATCGGTAATGGTGGTCGTGCCATTCCATCGGCGCCATCATCCGCGATTGCTCCTGGAGAGCCCTCGAAAGCGCGTCGTGAACGACTCAAACAGTACGAAAAACCACCAATTGAGTTATCCAACCTTTGCCCCATTGACAGATACTATGCATCCGCTGATTTAGTCTTGTCACAATTTAGATCGCATTTAGCAGAAGGTGAATTAGACGATGCATTCGTCATCGGGAGGAGATTTGCTCTCTTCTCTACAATCTCCCTCCCAAATCATGATTATTACACCTCCCCCAACACAAGATTGGTGCAGCTGCGTATTAAGAATCAGAAAGATGCACTTTGGGTTACTAGGGGACTTGAACGGATCGTCGAGGTCATGGATAAGGAAGAAATAGAGAAACTTCAACTCGAGGCCGAGAGATTGGTAAAAGAAAATGAAGAGAAGGAAAGAGAACAATTAGAATGGGAGAAGCATATGAAACGACGGTTAGGATCAAGAGTCTCATCGAATAGTTTCAAATTAGACATTAATGATGACACTGCTTTTGATGTGAAGTCAAAGTTGGAATTACTGAATCTTGCCTTTCCAAAAGAAGATGATGAACACATCATTTCTCATGAATCACTGCTCCCTCCTCTGCCACCACCAATTGCACCTCCACAACAAAAGGATCACCGTAGTATATCTACATCGGCGGTACAACAATTGAAGTCCAATGGAGCAACACCCATGTTTCCTGAGTCACCACCTGCATATAATGATTTATTTCTAGAGAGTCTGCGTACTGCAACAACGAGTACTACTTTATCGGCCACAGACGAAGCAGAATTGGCCAACTTAAATATTATGCTCCCAACTAAACCAAAACCAGTTCCACCACCACGAGTACCAATTCGAACAATGCAACGAAATTGTGAACGACATGTACACACTTTGAGAAATTCAAAGCAAATAGAAACTTATAAGCTAGGGACATACCAAGGTCGACTAAGCTCCTCGGGTCCAAAGTATGACTCTACGAATGGTTGTGCAGTAATATCGCCCTTGGTAGTTGCTGCACATATATCAACATCGAATAAGGAATATGGTATATCCAACAGTGCAATTAATGATATCATCGACAAAGTTGCTCCTCCAATATTGTCAAAGGTACGGTCGAAACTTGGATTAAGTCAACATGCACTTATTATACCCAGTGATGTTCATGATTATTTAATGGATGAACATCTACTACCCCAAAGTAACTTCGTTGGTGTATGTGGAGGAGATGTATTAAACGATGACCATATAGGTAAGTTAATTTCGATGCTCGTTAATGGGAAAGATGATGACAACCCTCCACGAGACGTGATGGTGAATGGTCCAACGGACGAACAGTATGGCAACCGTCCACAAAAGGTCGGAGCGGCACTGTTCTTTTTAGAGCATGTTATCAGTATAATACAAATACCACTTAGAAATGGAGCATGTTACTACGATCTTATAGATTCACTTCCATCCTCCTCTGTGGGTGGGATGTCCACACGTACACGGTGTAAGGATCTGGCAGCGTTAGAGGCATTACTACGATGGTACGCCTGTTCCAAATTTAAAGAATCTCAGTTTATTTTTATTGATGATAATTTTTGGAATGAGGGGATATGTGACTTTGATCCACGAACATTTCAAGGATTTGTTTGGCGTGGTAATACTTAGAAAAATATATGATAATAAAAACAATGTTCCTACTCATCCTTCATTTTAAGTCACTGGCTACGAAAGAAATTGTGTTTTCCAACCCTCCAACAACTCCAAATTGACACCGCTACCGCCGCACACCTCTACAATTATGACACCATCCTCATCGTGACGTAACTTCTCGAGTAACTTTACGCGCAGTCTTTCCGAGTACAATGGTGCCAATGCCGCACCACATGCTGGCTCGACTAACATACGATGATCTGCCGCGAATTGAATACATGCATCCACGGCCTCACCGTCGGTACAAACGTATGACAAAACATCCTCGCCACTACTACTACTACCACCTTCATCTACTTTCCCTCGTTCCTGGTGTCGATGAGCTCTTCGAATGACCTCGGGAGTGACCTCCAGTGCCCCCAATGAGGTAGCGATGGATGTTATACCGCTCAATCGTACCATTGTCACTTCCTTCTTCCCCCCTCCTTCAACGGTAGTAGTAGTAGTAGAAGCAACAAAGGAAGCGGCAAACGATGCCGCGCCCTCCGTTTCGCATGCAACTACCTTACATCCACGAATGATATTCGATTCGTTGTTGTTATCATCATCACTCTTACCGAGGTTACGTTCGATCCCCTCGAATATACCGCAGAGCAAACCGCCGCCGCCCACGCTCGCGAGTATGGCGCCAATTTTCACACGTCGTCGTGATGAAGACGATGACGATGACGATGACGACGATGACGACGACGACGACGAGGAGGAAGAGTCATCAAATTCGAGTAATAATTGATGAATAATTTCATCGATCACGGTAGAATGTCCGGTCCATAACAAGTGATTATCGTACGGACTAACGTAC
>Ga0247831_1004985_pt1 | contig 17069 bp, 16 predicted proteins | sample LaCruzMarch2015__9_FD_192406 | JGI IMG/M metagenome (GOLD analysis project Ga0247831, IMG submission 192406) | Freshwater microbial communities from meromictic Lake La Cruz, Castile-La Mancha, Spain - LaCruzMarch2015_1m | ecosystem: Environmental > Aquatic > Freshwater > Lake | place: Spain... | reverse complement strand
CTCAGCAACTTCACGCCCAAAGGCCGTTATGTAAATCCTTCTTCCAATAACCTCAGTTAAAGGTATATCAAACTGTTCTTGAAAGTTTCTAAGCTGTATGGAAACAGCAGGTTGGGTAAGGTGAAGTTCCTCAGCCGCCCTTGTCACACTCTGGGTTTGCACTACTTTGAGAAATATCTGTAATTGATTGAGCGTATAGTTCATAAATATTGTTTATGTAAATAATTGTAAATATAAATAAAAAATTATGAATTAATCTTAACAAATTTGCGTTACAAAAAAATAAAATCATGACAAAGTTAACAATTAAATTTTATTTGATTTTCAGCCTTTTCATATTCCTATTTATTGCTTCGTTTTTTACAAAAGACGCTATTCAAACAAATCTACTTGCCACATCCCCGTTCACACACCCCCGCTCGCCCCTGCGAAACCCTGCGCAGAACACTGCAAACCCCGCGTTAAAAATTCGTCCCCGTTCGCACATTCCCGCTAGCACATTTCCGCTAGCACATCTCCGCTCGCCTCCACATCCCTAATCCATCCTCTCATCAGATAATTGTCTTTCGTATAAATCTAAATAATAAGGACTAATCTTCAATAACTCTTCATGGGTACCCGCGTGAGCAACTTCCCCATCTTGAAAAACTAAAATCTTATCAAAATGTAAATTGACATAAATTCTATGCGAAATAATAATAGCCGTTTTATCCTTTAACGAAGACTGAAAATAATTAAGAATTTTATTTTCAGTATGGCTATCCACCGCAGACAAACAATCATCTAAAATAAGAATTTCAGGATTTTTCAACAATGCACGGGCAATCGAAACCCTTTGTTTTTGACCACCACTCAAAGTAATTCCCCTTTCGCCCAAAATAGTATTTAACCCATCAGGGAAAGTTTTAATTTCATCAGTGAGAGAAGCATCAAAAATAGCCTTTTCTATTTCAGCATCCGAAGCATCAGGCTTTCCAAAAGTAATATTATGTTTTAAACTATCTGAAAAAAGAAAAACATCCTGTGGAACATATCCAATTTGCTCACGCAACCTGCCAAGATTCAAATCTTTAACACGCACACCATCAAATAAAATTTCCCCTTCAGATACATCATTCATCCTAAGCAATAACTCCGCAAAGGAAGATTTTCCCGACCCGGTTTTACCTATAATGGCTATTTTTTCTCCCGCTTTAATATGGAGTTTTATATTTTTTAAAGCACAAATGCCTGTATCTGGATAGGTCAAGCCCACATTATTAAAGACAATTTCACCGTTGAGTTTAAAATCCTCCGTATTTCCCGAGAGAATAGAAGGCTTAGTCTGCATAAATTCGTTAATCCTTTTTTGACTTGCGGACGCTTGCTGAATAATCGAGGCAATCCAGCCAATAGACGTTACAGGCCAGGTTAACATATTTACATAAATGACAAATTCTGCAATGTTGCCAGTAGAAATACTTCCATTAACAACTAAAGTACCCCCTGCATAGACCGTAATCAAGGTACTAATACCAATTAATAAGATCATTAGCGGATAAAACAAGGCATTAATTCTTGCCAAAGAAACAGATTGTTGATTGTATTGCTGACTTTGAGAAGTGAAAAATCCTAGCATAGAATTTTCCTGAGTATAAGCCTTAACTACCCTTATTCCAGCATAAACCTCTTGAGCCGTGTTGTTTAAAACGGCTAATTGTTGTTGAATTTCCTCGCTTTTCTTGTGGATGAGGTCACTAACATAATAAATAGATATAGACAAAATAGGTAAAGGAATAAGGCAAAACAGCGTTAATTCAAGACTTACATTTACCATGGCATAAATGACAAAGGCAAATAAAGAAACCAGATTTATTCCATAAAGAATGGCCGGCCCCAGATACATTCGCACCTTATTCACATCTTCCGTGATTCTGGCCATCAAATCTCCCGTTTTATTTCTTTTGTAAAAGGCAAGATCCAGTATTTGATAATGCTCAAAGATTTCCTTTCGCATATCATATTCAATCACTCGGGACATAACAATGATGGTTTGTCTCATGAAATACATGAATAAGCCCATAAGGCCAGCAAAAAGAAGTACAAATAACCCAAAAATTAATAATTGTTTTCCCAGAATGGACTCTAAGCTTCGTTGAAGTTTTGAGCCTTCAAAATTTCGATAAATACTTACGTTGTGTATCACCAGATCTAATGCTTCCCTGATGGCCTGCGGTTGTAATACCCTGAAATAATTGGATAGAGAAACGAAGAAAATTCCCCCCAGAAAGTGCCAGCGATATTTCCAAAAAAAGTGATTTAAAACATATAAATGATTCATCTATTCTTTTTTATTTTGGAAATGAATGTTGTGTTAAATAATAAAACCAGCCTCACGGAGACTGGTTTTATGTGGAGATAATGGGATTCGAACCCATGACCCCTTGCATGCCATGCAAGTACTCTAGCCAACTGAGCTATACCCCCAAATTAATGGACGAAAATAAGTAATTAAGATAGACTTTCCAACATTATATTCATTTTATTGCCAAGTTATTTAAAATCTTTATTTTACGATGGTTTATTTTTTTAGTAGTTGCAACTTTTTGCAAGATATTGCCATATTTTAAGCTTAAATTCGTATATTGTTGCATAGTACTTACTTATATGGAAAGAATTACAGAAATGGCTTCGACCTACCGGCATTTGGAAAAAATGTCCGTTAATGAGTTGTTAGTGAACATGAATCGGGAAGATCGGACCGTTCCCGATGCAGTGGAAAAGGCCATTCCTCAAATAGAAAAACTGGTGAAGGCTATTGTGCAAAAAATGCAAAATGGCGGCCGCTTATTCTATATCGGAGCAGGAACCTCTGGCCGATTGGGCGTTTTAGATGCCTCAGAATGTCCGCCCACCTATGGCGTACCCAAAAATTTGATTATTGGGATTATCGCCGGAGGGGATGTAGCGCTTAGAAACTCGGTCGAGTCTGCAGAGGATAATCAACTGCAGGCATGGCACGATTTGAAGACTTTTGATGTTGATACAGCTGATATCGTCGTCGGAATCGCCGCTTCGGGCACTACGCCTTATGTTATCGAAGGATTGAAAAAATGCAGAAGTGAGGGTATCGCAACCGCTTGCGTTACCTGTAATCCCCAGTCTTTTTTAGCTGAGGTTTCAGACTTTCCCGTTGAAATAATTACCGGCCCTGAGTTTGTTACCGGTTCAACAAGAATGAAGGCTGGCACCGCGCAAAAACTTGCGCTCAATATGATTAGTACTTCTGTGATGATTCAGAGGGGGCGTGTTTTAGATAATATCATGGTTGATATGCAGTTGAGTAATTATAAATTAATCGATAGAGGCATAAAGATGATTATGAAGCAATTAAATGTGTCTTACCCTGAAGCAAATAATCTGTTGCAGAAACATGGGAATGTGCGCAATGTGCTGAATAATCATGCTCAAAATTTGAGCGTTAATTCCTGAATATATGTCTCCTTTAAATATCCTACTGGTAGAAAGTGGTGCGACAAAAGCAAATTGGGCACTTCTCTCCAATAATGAATGTGTTTTTAAAGAAAAATCACCCGGCTTAAATCCTTATTTTCTTACCGATCAGGAAATGACTGATCAGTTTATTAGTGTAAGGAAAAAACTACCCAAAGAAATTCATCACATCTATTTTTATAGCACAGGTTGTGGTGCAGAGGATCAGAAAAAACGTGTGGCCAACCTCCTCGAGAGTGTTTTTGAACCCGACCATAGTGCTTACGTAGATACCGATATTATTGCTGCAGCTCGTTCAATAGGTCCACATAATATTGGCCTGGTTGGTATTCTTGGTACCGGATCTAATGCCTGTCTTATAAAAAATGGACAGATTGACTCCTCGGCAGGTGGCTTCGGATTTATCTTAGGCGACGAGGGGAGTGGGGCTGCTTTGGGTTTATTGCTAATCACAGGTTGGCTGAAAAATGAATTGCCTCCAGATATTCAGTTGCTTGTAAATAGCGACTTGAACCTTGATAAAGCGGAAATTTTTCAGGCAGTGTATAAAAATCCTTTCCCCAGCAGATATCTGGCCAGTTTAGCTCCTTTTTTCTTTAAACATAAAGATTTACCTTGGATAAAAGATAGGGTGAAAGAACAATTTGATTCGTTTGTGAAAAGATATTTTTTAACGCTGATAGATGAAAATCAGGCTGTTAAAGTATATTTAATTGGCTCCGTTGCTTATTTTTTTAGCGCTATTATGAAAGATGTACTTAAGGAACATCATCTTGAATTAGGTGCTATTGTTAAAGATCCAATGGACGGATTGATAGCTTTTCATACCCATCATTAGGGGTAGGAATTTTTATCTGTTTGATTATTGCATTTTATTGAATAAAAAAAGATAATAAATGGCATTAAGTTGCAAAAAATAGGGCAATATTTTGTATTTTAAGATTTATATTTCTTATTATTGCATTATCTTAAAATTTATATTTTGACTTTCATCTTTATTTTTGATGATAATACCTATTTTTTTTATTGAACACATAAGCAGATTCTGCTAACTAACCACCCTTTAAAAATTTTATTACCTGGCAATCTATTCCCAAAAAAAGAGTAGATTGCTTTTTTATTTAATGTAGCCATGTTAAAAAAAGAAAGACTTTCATTGATTTTGAGGGAGGTGAATATTCACAATAAGGTTATCCTCTCTGATTTGAGTCAGAAATTGGGTGTTTCTGATGATACTATTCGCAGAGATCTTCAGGAACTTGCAGATGATGATAAGTTAATCAAAGTAAGAGGAGGGGCTTTGAGCAAGTCCTATCAAGCATATTCCTATAAGGAAAACGATATCTATGCATATCAGGAAAAAACGATGATCGCCAGAAAGGCCATTAGTATGCTCAAAGATGATATGTTGGTGCTGATATCAGGCGGGTCAACAAATTTGGAAATTGCCAGAATTCTTCCTCCCGAGTTGCGCGTAACCTTCGTCACAGTTAGCCTGTCAACCGCTATGCAATTAATGGAACATCCTAATAGTGAAACCTTATTTATTGGAGGAAATCTCTCGAAAAGTGCAAAAATAGCCGTGGGAGGTGAAGTCATTCAGCATTTAGGCGAAATTCGACCTGATATTTGCTTTTTGGGTGTGAATGGCATTGATGCGAAAGAGGGGTTGACGGAGCTTGAAATGGAGATTGTAACCGTAAAAAGGGCCATGATAAAAGCGTCAAGAAAGGTTTATGCCTTAGCTATTGCTGAAAAATTAAATTCTGTAAGGAAAATGAGAGTTTGTAATCTTTCAGAAATAGATGGCATTATCACGGAACTTAATCCGCAAAATCCTATACTTGCTCCCTATCATAATCTGAAAATTCAAATTATTTAAAGAATTAATTCGGGTCAACGTCAATGACAAACCTTACAGAGGAAAAAGATTTATTATTTCTAAGTAATTGTTGTGCACCCAATAGCATATCTTTTGCCTCTTGTAATTTACTATTCCCATTGTCCAGCTTAAATAAAAAATCGATGAGATAGTTATTTCTTACCCGACCAATATAGGGAACGGCCGGACCTTTTAATCGGTTGCCAAAGATGGGAAATAAATAGTCTTTCAATGAGTTAGCTGCCTGGTTAACGGTATCAGGATCAACATGTTTCAGGGAAATACGGATTAGCCTTTTAAATGGCGGATATTGAAATTGTTCTCTTTCACTGAGTTCCCTTTCGTAATATCTTTCTGTTTCATTTTCCAGAATATCGATGAGAACGGGACTGGAAACATTCATGGACTGAATGTAAACCTGACCTTGGCGCGCTCTTCTTCCCGCCCTTCCACTTACCTGAGTCATTAATTGAAAAGCTCTTTCCCCTGCTCTGAAATCGGGATATTGCATTAATTGGTCAGCACTCAAAATACCAACCATGCCAACATTTGCAAAATCTAATCCTTTTGTAACCATCTGTGTGCCAATCAAAATATCCAATTCTCCTTCCTCAAATTCCTGAATTAAACGGTTATGTGCAAATTTAGATTTTACGGTATCCATGTCCATACGCGCTATTCTGGCCTCCGGTAAAATTACTTGTAGCTCGGCTTCAATTTTTTCGGTGCCGAATCCTTGAAGAAGTATTTCCTTACTTCCGCAGGCGGGACATTGGGTTGGAGCAGGGGTATAATATCCGCAATAGTGACATTTTAATCCTTGTCTCGATTTATGATAGGTTAAACTGACATCGCAATGGATACATTCTGAGTGCCAGCCACAGGTGGTACAGCGCAGGGTAGGGGCAAAGCCTCTCCGATTTTGGAATAAAATGATTTGCTCCTTATTGGTTAGCCGCTCTCGCATCGCCTCAAGGATTGTTTCCGAAAACTCCTGAATCATTCTCTTATTTTTCTTCTCCTCCACCAGATTTATCATCGTTACTTTTGGAAGAATGGTGCCACCATAACGCTCATCGAGTTTTACCCAACCATATTTTCCGGTTTTACTATGATAATAGGATTCCAAAGAAGGCGTTGCCGTCCCTAAAATTACAGGAGATTTCCAGATATGGGCTAAATAAATGGCGGCATCGCGACCCTGATATCTAGGATTTGGCTCATTTTGTTTGTATGATGGATCATGTTCCTCGTCCACAATGATTAATTTCAGATTGGAAAATGGCAGAAATAGAGAAGATCTGGCACCAACCAATAATGGTTTTCCATCTTTCACCTGCTGCCAGCTTTCAACCCGCTGCTTGTCTGTTAATCTGGAATGGTAAACCAGTACTTTGTCATGAAAAACAGCTTGTAATCGGCTGGTAACCTGGTTTGACAGGGCAATTTCCGGCAGAAGGTACAAAACCTGTCCACCCTGACTAATTACCTCATGCATAAATTTCATGTAAATCTGCGTCTTCCCACTTCCTGTAATACCTTGCAATAAAACCACCTTATTTTCCTGATGAAAATCCTGAATAGCTTGATAGGCTATCGCTTGCTTAGGGGTTAATTTTATTTCATTTTCAATCCCTTCCTTCCATAAGGGCATATTGAAAAGAATTTCATCGACTTGTAAAATATTTTTTTTGACCAATGCAGAAAGAACAGAGCCATCCACCCCTGACCTTTTCAACAACTCTTTTCGGGTAACCTGGCTTTTTTCATTTTTCAATTGGAAGTAGGTCAAAAGTAGTTGTTCCTGCTTGGGAGATTTGCTTATTTTAGTAAAAAGGGGGCCAATTAACTCCTGTTTTGATAAATAGGGCTCCTGGAGGTTTACAAAAAAAACGGTGGGTGGTTTATAGGGGTCTTTGAGATCTTCCTTAATTTCAATAAATCCTTTTTCAATTAGATTTCTGATGACCGGATAAATGGTTTTGATGCCCAACATATCCTGTATGTCCTGAAGATGAAGATATTCTCTTCCTGAAAGGGCTTCAATAATAAGGTACTCCTTATCGGGTAAAGAAAGAGGGTCAAAAGGTAACTGGGGGAGTAAAATGATTAACGATTCACTGGAAAGTTTTAGATTGGAGGGAAGGGCTGCCTGCATAATTTCACCCAGACTGCAGCAATAATAGGTGGACATCCAGGTCCAGAATTGTATTTGAAATACATTCACCAATGGCTTTTCGTCAATTAAACTCAACAGGTATTTTGGCGAATGACCTTCTGGTTTTGTATTATTTATGCTATAAATGATGGCAGCGTACCTCTTTTTTTTGCCGAATTGGACTTCGACACGCATGCCAATAGTAATCTTAGCAACCAATTCCTCCGGAACGGCATAAGTATATAATCTATCCAGCGCTAAGGGTAAAATGACGGTACAATAAGTAAGGGCGCCAGCAATATGTAGGGAATCAGGCACGGTGATTTCCTCTTTCATCTTTTTTTTCCAAAAATACAATAACTAAGTTAAAATACGCTACCCGTCTTGTTTTCATAAATTATATCTCACCCCCTTTTTTTTAAACTTAAAAACCTTACATTTGGAGTGAGTAACCATTTATGCTTAAAGTTTATGAAAATGAATATTTCAACACCTGTTTTTGGACTTTTATCCTTTATCTTCCTCTTCTTTTCGTCTTGTACTGAAAAGGAGCTGGTAGCACCAAGGGTTGATTCCACCATATATAATCAATTGCAAGGTAAATTGATGGATGCAAAGCCTGGCGATATCATTGAAATACCCGCAGGTACTTTCTATTTTGACAGGCCTCTTTCCTTAGAAGGAATTCCAGGGGTAACTATTCGTGGTGCCGGCAAGCTGAATACCGTGATTTCCTTTTTAGGCCAAAAGGTAGGTGCGGAAGGTATTAGAATTATCGCTGATTCTGTGATACTTAGCGATCTGACTATTCAGGATACAAAAGGCGATGCCATTAAAATTCAGGATGCCACCTCGGTTACCTTAAGGAATATTCGCACTACATGGACAGGGGGCCCAAAAGAGTCAAATGGTGGCTATGGCATATATCCTGTGGCATGTAAAAATGTTTTAATCGAAGGTTGTGAGGCTTCCTACGCTTCCGATGCAGGTATTTATGTGGGACAATCAACCGATGTGATTGTGAGAAATTGTCATGCACACGGAAATGTGGCAGGTATCGAAATTGAAAACTGTAAGCATTCTGCCGTTTTTAATAACCTCGCTGAAGGGAATACAGGGGGAATTCTCGTTTTTGATTTGCCAGAATTACCCGCCGGAAATGGCTTCGATTGCAGAGTGTATAATAATGTTATCCGCAATAATAATTTAGCGAATTTTGCACCAAAAGGAAATATCGTGGGTATCGTTCCCGCCGGTACAGGTATCATTCTACTTGCCGCAAAATCAGTGGCTATTTATGATAATCAAATCCTTGGACATAAGACCATTGGAACAGCTATAGCAAGTTATGGGATTACCCAAAAGAAATATAAGGACAATAACTATAATCCTTACACTTACAATATTTCCCTACGAAATAATATTTATAAAAGGTCAAAATCTTTCCCGGATTGGAGAAGTGATTTTGGTAAAATGGTGATTATGCTCTTTTGGGGAAAGTCACAGGATATCCTTTATGATGGTATCCTGAATCCCGAATGGTCAGGTAAAAATCCAATGTTTCTCTGTATTGAACAAATTCAACCCGACCTGCGTTTCGCCAATGTTGATGCCGGAAACGATTTCAATAAGGTAGTAACTGATATGTCTGTGCATTTATGTAAAAAATAAAAAGGATAAAATGTCTGTTTTTCACAAAATATCTTTTCTCCTCTTCCTTTCTTTTGTGTTGGTCAATTGTGAACCAGTAAAAAAAGGGGATTTGCCTGTTGAAAAGTCATTTGCACTGGTTGATGTGCCTGTTCCAGAGGCCATTAATACAGCTATAGATAAATTTCCCCTTCCATCTCTGTCAGAATATGGATTTTTTGATTCTCCCTTAGCTTCCCTTCAACCCAGGGATAGGGTGTTGCCTTATGAACCTATCACTTCCTTATTTACGGATTATGCTTTTAAGAAAAGATTCGTTTGGATGCCAAAAGGCGCTGAAGCCCAAATAGATGCAGAAGGGGTCGTTCAATTTCCATTAGGTACCATTCTAATAAAACATTTTTATTATCCAGCTGACTTTTCTAATGAAAAAGAAAAATGGGATATGATGGAAACCAGACTTTTGGTAAAGTCCGGAGAAGAGTGGAAAGCTTATTCTTATGTTTGGAATGAAGATGATTCCGATGCTTTTTATAATCCGGTAGGTGATATTTTAAACGCTGCTTTTGTTGATAAAAAGGGTTTGGCAAAATCAGTAGATTATGCCGTTCCAAATAAAAATCAATGTAAAAGTTGTCATAATCGAGATAATATCATTAAGCCTTTAGGTCCTATCGTCCAGAATCTGGATAAAGACGTCATTTATCCGGATGGGAAAATGAATCAGGTCACAAAATGGCAATCAGTAGGTTATTTGGCAAAAAATTATGTTAAAAAACCCAACCATAAACCCTTAGCAGATTGGCAGGATAAATCTAAATCGTTGGAAGAAAGATCTTTAGCTTATCTACAAGTTAATTGTGGACATTGCCATAGGGAAAATGGTAGCGCTCATACCACGGGTTTATTTTTGTTGACTACTATGGAAGATAGGAAGAAATTGGGGATTTGTAAAACACCGGTGGCAGCTGGGAAAGGAGCGGGAAATTTAAAATTTGATATTCAACCCAGTCAACCTGAGGCTTCTATTATCTTATATAGGATGAAAAGTGAAGATCCGGGTGTTATGATGCCGGAACTAGGCAGAATGATAAAACATGAGGAGGGTATTCAGTTAATCAGCGATTGGATCGCTTCTATGCCAAACAACTGTGAAAAGGCTTTACAACCTTGATTATGAACGAGGTGAAAAAAATATTGATACACCGTATTTTAGAAATACAAGATGAAAGTCTCTTGAAACTATTACTTGAGGTCACTAATCTTGAAAAGCAGTCAAACCATTTTCCTCCTTCAACGGAGGTCGATTTTTTGCCCTCGTTCACCATAGATTCATCTGAAATACAAGATAGTATTGATGGTTTTTTTAACCCCCATTCTGTAAATAAAGCCTAAATTTTAACATGTACGAATATAAGTTTGTAAGAATCAGAACAAGTATCTGGAGTGGTTTACCCAAACAGGATTATCGAAAGGTTATTCAGACTGAAACCAAGGAGGGCTGGAGATTAATTCAGATTTTAACACCTACAGGTATTTCCATGTTACCTAGTTTTTATGAATTGATATTTGAACGACTCAAAGCTGAATTTGTATGAAAAATATCCTTATTCTATTAAGTTTTTTATTGGTAGCGAGTGCTGCTATTAGCCAAAATTTTGAAATATTAAGCCTCAAAGAGCAGGCAGAAGTCAGAGATTCATGGTTGAAAGAACGTTTTAAACAAGTTACACCCTCTTTGATGAGGAGAGAAGGCATTGATATGTGGTTGGTCATTTCGAGGGAATATAATGAAGATCCCGTTATGAAAACCATGCTTCCGGCCACTTGGCTTTCGGCAAGAAGAACTACTATGTTGGTTATGTATGATAATGGTAGAGAAATAGAAACGTATTCGGTCGCCAGGTATGATGTCGGTGAAATTTTTAAAAAATCATGGGATCCGGAAAAGCAGCCTGATCAATGGAAAAGGCTAGCCGAAATTATAACAGAAAAAAATCCTAGGAAAATAGCCATAAATAAGTCAGCCAATTTTGGTCATGCAGATGGGATATCTTCTTTTCATCATGATAAATTGATGGAATCAATCCCCGCGAATTTTAAAAGTAGGGTAGTGTCGGCAGAAAAATTAGCTGTGGGTTGGCTTGAAAAACGAATTCCCGAGGAAATGGCCGCTTATCGTCATATCATGCGTATTGCACATGAAATCATTGCCCAAGGTTTTTCAGAGGAGGTAATTACACCTGGTGTTACTAAAACAGAAGACGTCGTATGGTGGTATCGTGAGAAAATTTCTTCCCTTGGTCTTTCCGCCTGGTTTCACCCAACCGTAGATGTTCAACGAGGAGAGGTTGATTCAAATGAGGCACAACGAGAATTTTCAAGAAGACCGGATAACTCTATTATTCAACCTGGCGATCTGGTACATGTCGATTTTGGTATTTCCTATTTGGGATTACATACGGATACACAGGAAAATGCTTATATCTGTCGTATTGGTGAGCACGATGCGCCGCCTTATTTAAAAGAAGCTTTTAATCAAGGACTAAAATTAATGGATTTTTTAACCGATGCCTTTCAGGATGGTAAAACGGGGAATGAAGTGCTGAGAGAAGCTTTAACAAATGCTGTAGCTGCTGGATTGAAGCCTTCTATTTATAGTCATCCCATTGGTTTTCACGGACATGGCGCGGGCCCAACCATAGGTCTTTGGGATCAGCAAGGTGGGGTTCCTATAACTGGAGATTATCAGATTACACCAGGAACTGCCTATTCCATTGAATTAAACACCCGTGTTTTTATACCTGAGTGGAATAAAGAAATAAGAATGATGATGGAGGAAGATGCTTATTTCGATGGGAAAAAAGTTTCTTACATAGACGGTCGGCAGGTAAATTATTTTCTTATTCCAAGGCCTAAAAATACCTGGAAATAAATAAAAATGTTCACAAAAACCTGGCATTTATATAAAGATGCCTTTTCAGGTATAAATAAAGAAGTTTGGCTGCTGGCGTTGGTTTCACTTATAAATAGAAGTGGAACCATGGTTGTTCCCTTCCTCACCATTTATCTGAAAAGTAAAATGGGCTTTTCCTATCTGGAAATAGGCATTATAATGAGTGTATTCGGCGTGGGTTCCTTGATAGGAACCTATTCTGGTGGAAAATTAACCGATAAAATCGGTTTTTATCCCGTGCTTTTTTGGTCGCTTTTCCTGGGAGGTCTGTCCTTTATACTTCTTGGATTCATAAGCTCTTTTCTGGCTTGGTGTATTTCAATCACCATTTTAGGCATGGTGGGAGAGGCATTCAGACCCGCTATTTACACCGGATTAGCTTCTTACTCAGAGGGAACGTATCAAACAAGAGGTACTTCTCTCATTCGATTAGCGGTAAATCTGGGTATTTCAGTAGGTCCGGCGATTGGTGGATTTATTGCCTACAACATAGGATTTGCTGGCTTGTTTTGGGCGGATGGCCTTACTTGTATTGCCGCAGCCATTTTTATGCGCATTTTTATTCCATACAAAACGAATAAAACATCAAATCCTGTGGAAAATTTACCAGTCCTAGGATTATCCGCTTACAAGGATATCAATTTTTTAATCTTTATTGGTTTTCTTGTTTTTTCATCCTTAGGATTCATGCAATTTTTTCTGCTCATCCCCATGTATTATAAAGAGCATTTTATGCTTAATGAAAGTCAAATAGGGCTTCTTTTAGCATTAAATGGAATGATGATTGTACTTTTTGAAATGCCACTGGTACATAAACTGGAAAATAAAATACCCAAATTATTACTTATCGCCCTAGGGTCTGGCTTCCTTGGTCTATCTTTTCTCTTATTGATTCCCGGCTTTACAGGTTGGTGGGTTGCCGTTATTTCCCTGGTTATCCTCACTTTAGGTGAAATTTTTAATATGCCTTTTGCAAATTCCTTCGCTATGAATCAGGCCTCGGAAGGTCGAAGAGGGCAATATATGGCGTTATATGCTATGGCCTATTCAGTGGCTCATATCATTGCGCCGGGTTTAGGTTCCTTCTTTATTGAAAACTATGGCTATTCAAGTCTATGGGCCTTAAATGGCTTTTTATGTCTTGGTTCTATGGTAGGATTTTATTTTATGCAGAGACATCCACGTTTGAAATACATTTGATATGCTTGCCGACATTGGAAGTGATATAGAGAGGGCAAAAAACCACTTGATTGCCAACGAAATTATTGGTTTACCTACAGAAACGGTTTACGGTTTAGCAGGAAACGGCTTAAAGGCTGAAGTGGTGGCTAAAATTTTCGCCATTAAAAACAGGCCTTTTTTTGATCCTCTCATATTACATATAGGTGATTATTCCCAGTTGACTTCCCTGGCAACAGAAGTACCTAAGCCGCTAAATGATTTGGTCAAAGCCTTTTGGCCGGGACCTCTTACTATTTTAGTGCCCAAAAGAGACATTATCCCTGATATTGTAACCTCAGGTTTACCCAGAGTAGCTATAAGAATGCCGGATCATCCGCTTACTCTGGCTTTGCTTTCCTCTATCCCGTTTCCATTGGCAGCACCCAGTGCGAATCCATTTGGGTATATTAGTCCAACTACGCCTGATCACGTAGTCAAACAGCTTGGTGTGAAAATACCCTTTGTTTTAGATGGTGGAAGATGTCAGATTGGTATAGAAAGTACAATTGTTGGCATGGAGTTGGACGATTTAGTGATTTACCGTCTTGGAGGACTGAGTTTAGAAAATATTCGTTCCGTGTATAAAGGAAACATTAAAATGAATGTATCATCTTCGCATCCTGAGTCTCCTGGTATGATTTTAAGCCATTATGCGCCTAAAAAACCTCTGTATTTAGGCGATAAAGAAACCCTGCTTTCTTTGGGGCAGCATAAGAAGGCTGCCGTGCTGTGTTTTAAAGAAAGGTGGTCTGAAATGGATACTAAAAATCAATGGGTTCTATCAGAATCAGGTGATTATGAAGAATCTGCACACAGATTATTCTCCTTTTTAAGGGAAATGGACGAAGCGGATATCTCCCATATTTTAGCAGAAAAATTACCTGACGAAGGTCTGGGGATTGCTATTAATGATAGATTATATAGAGCATCTCAAAAATAGATGCTACTTTATAAAACTGAATGGCTTTTTTTTCGTTCTTAAATTATTAATTTTTAAAAACTCAAATTTTACAAAATGCGTAAAAATAATTTCATTTTGTCAGCAATCTTATCTGCTGCTATTTTTTGCCTGCCTTCTTTTCTTTCTGCACAGGCTAAACCTTCAAGCCCTGAATTATCTTCTTCTGCGAAAGTGGGTTCTACAGAGGTTTCTATGAAATGGGGAGCACCTTCAGTAAAAGGAAGAGCCATTTGGGGTGAATTGGTACCTTTTGACAAAATCTGGCGTACTGGTGCAAATAATGCTACTACTTTTACTGCTGCTAAAGACGTAAAAATTAATGGTAAAGCATTGGCTGCTGGTACCTATTCCGTTTTTACTATTCCTGGTAAAACAGATTGGACATTGATTTTCAATAAAAAAGCTGAGCAATGGGGTGCTTATGATTATAAGGATTCTGACGATGCCCTAAGGGTTACGGTTACTCCTAAAATGGTTGCTGATGTAACGGAACAGTTAACATTTACTGTAAATAAAAATGGTAAAGTTTCTTTCCAATGGGATAAATTAACCTTTGATTTTAGCGTTTCTTCTGCTAAATAATTAGGTTTATACCAGGTTAAATAAAAATAAGCGCTTGACATTAATTGTTTTGCGCTTATTTTTTTTGAATATTATGTTTACATTAGCCCCCAATTTGAAACTACTTATTATTTGTGATGAAAAACTTTACGCCTCGGTTCTTTACCATTATTTGTTTATTATCGTTTTTTATTCAAGGTTGTCATAATAAGGAGGCTATCTTAAATAATCTCTCCCATAAATGGCTATTAGATAAAGGTTTTAGAAATGAAAAAGAAACTGATTCTCTTGCCGGGTTATACTTTGATTTTAATAAATCAGGAGAGGTAACAACTAATTTGAATGGGCAGGACGAAAGACTAGCCTATAAACTAAACGGGGAAGATATTATAGAATTAGCTGGAACGGAGAACGTATTTTTAAATATAATGGAATTATCAGAGACAAAACTTGTTCTTCAAACTGATATTCAAGGTTATACGTTTAAGTTTGTTTTGCTAAAAGATAAATGATTTAATCCTCCAAAACTGACGTCTGGTTTTTCAACAGGATATTCCCGATTATTTTATCCGCATGATCTCGGGTATTTTCAATAAATAGTTTGCTGGTTTCCATACCGCCGCACACTACCCCTGCAATATAAACTCCTTTCAAATTCGTCTCTAAGGTTGTTTCGTTAAAAGATGGCTTACAGTGTATTTGGTTTTCAAATGTTAGTCCCAGATGCACCAGAAAATCAATGTTTGGTTGGTAACCAGTTAATGCTAGCACCCAATCATTGTCGAGGGAAATGGTTTCTTTGTCCGTTTTTATCAGCATTTTACCCGGTAATATTTCAAGGACTTCACTATTGAAATATGCGGTGATGCTGCCTTCCTTTATCCGGTTTTCTATATTGGGTTTTATCCAGTATTTAACTCTTGGACTTATTTCATTGCCCCTAATGACCATGGTCACTTCCCCACCTTTTTGCCATATTTCCAAGGCGGCGTCGCAGGCAGAATTTGCAGCACCAATAATAACGACTTTTTGATGGATGTAGCGGTGGGGATCATCATAATAATGCCTTACCTTAGGTAGTTCCTCTCCGGGTATGTTTAGAAGGACAGGTTTATCATAAAATCCAGTGGCAATCACTATGTTTTTACAATCATATTCGTCTTTAGTAGTTTTGACTTTATATCCAAAGTTAAGAACTGGATTATTAACTGGAAAAATATCCTGTACAGCCTCATAAGTATGATAATTCAATTGAAAATGTTGAATCAACCTTCGGTAATATTCTAACGATTCTTGTCTTGTCGGTTTATCATTATGGGAAACAAAGGGTATTTGACCTATTTCTAATAACCTGGAGGTGGAGAAAAAAGTCATGTTAACTGGAAAATGAAATAATGAATTGGTAATAACGCCTTTTTCTAAAATAAGGGCTGATAAATTTGCCTTTCCAGCTTCTATCGCGCAATTAATTCCAGTGGGGCCTCCCCCTATAATTATTATATCCCAAATCTTTTTCAAAGCCATTAATTTTTGTCAAATATAAAGATTTAGAAAAGAGAAAGCGGCAATTTAAATATCTTTACACTCAAATAGTTTTCTAATGCACACCCTCGATGAACTTCAGTCACTTTACGCGACCTATTTGAATGAAAACAGCTATAAACAAGAACCCATTTCGCTGTATGAACCTGTAAATTATATTTTAAGCCTCGGTGGTAAACGGCTACGACCTTTATTTTCACTTATGGCTTTTGAGTTATATGACAATAAAATAGATAAAGCTCTTTGTATCGCTCATGCGGTAGAGGTTTTTCATAATTTTACTTTGGTTCATGATGATATTATGGATCAAGCTGAAATGAGAAGGGGGAAACTAACGGTTCATTCCAAATATGGAGTGAATACAGGTATTCTTTCGGGGGATGTGATGTTGATTCTGGCTTACGAATCATTGCTCCGTTTTAAAGTTCCCTCCAGTATTCCCAGTCTGGTTCATATTTTCAACCAATTTGCCAGGGAGGTTTGTGAAGGTCAGGAAATGGATATGTTATTTGAATCATCGTCGGAAGTAACGCTTGCAGCGTATGAAAAAATGATTTCATTGAAAACGGCTGTTCTAATTGCCGGTGCATTAAAAATGGGGGCCATTGCCGCAGGTGCCACAGAAAGTGATGCCTTAAAATTATAC